>Ga0316605_10000569_pt1 | contig 24884 bp, 25 predicted proteins | sample OWC_soil_day20_n_FD_207666 | JGI IMG/M metagenome (GOLD analysis project Ga0316605, IMG submission 207666) | Wetland soil microbial communities from Old Woman Creek delta, Ohio, United States - OWC_soil_day20_noCT | ecosystem: Environmental > Terrestrial > Soil > Wetlands | place: USA: Ohio...
TCTGGCGCTGGTCAAGGGGACCATCCCGGCTGGCGGCGAAACTCTGGTGCGCGTCCATGAGCCGCTGTCCGTGCTCGACTTCCTCGATCCGTCCAGCAAGCGCCAGTCCTTCTCCATCGAGGAAGCGCAGGCCGCACTGGCCAAGTTCGGCCACGGCGTCATCGTCCTCATGCACCGCCCGGAAGATGGCGAAGCCCTGCTCGCCCGCCTGACCGGCACCGCCCCCAGCGCCCCGCAAAAGTGGGACCCACGTACGTACGGCATTGGCGCCCAGATCCTGCGCGATGTCGGCGTCACCAAGATGCGCCTGCTCTCCAGCCCGCGCAAGATGCCCTCCATGACCGGCTTCGGCCTCGAAGTCACCGGTTTCCTTACCTCACCAGCGGAGCTCTAAGCCATGTCCCGTTTCGACAACATTTACGAATACGACAACGACCTCAACGGCGCCGGCCTGCGCGTCGGCATCGTCATGAGCCGCTTCAACCTGCCGATCTGCGAAGGCCTGCTCTCGGCCTGCGTCAATGAACTGAAGCGCCTTGGCGTCGCCGACGACGACATGACCATCGCCAACGTGCCGGGCGCCCTGGAAATCCCGCTCGTCCTGCTGACCATGGCCAACAGCGACCGCTATGATGCGCTGATCGCGCTCGGCGCCGTCATCCGCGGCGAAACTTATCACTTCGAAGTGGTTTCCAACGACTCCTGCCGCGCCATCATGGAAGTCCAGCTCGATACCGGCGTGCCCATCGCCAACGGCATCCTGACCTGCGAAACCGACGAGCAGGCCGAAGTCCGCATGCAAACCAAGGGTGCCGACTGCGCCCAGGCCGCCGTCGAAATGGCCAATTTGCAGAAAGCCCTGACCCAATGACCACCTTCCTCAGCGACAGCGAACACCCCCACGACGTCCAGGAGCCGCCCAAGTCGGCCCGCCGCCGGGCCCGCGAATTCGTGCTGCAAGGCCTCTACCAGTGGCGCGTCGGCGGTGCCGACGAAGCCGCCATCGAAGCCTATGCCCCAGAAATGGATGGCTTCGCCAAGGCCGACCGTGAATTCTTCGTCGGCACCCTGCGCGGCGTCATTGCCCAGCGCGAAGCGCTGATCGCCCAGGTCGGCGCCCACATCGACCGCAGCTTCGACGAACTGTCGCCAGTCGAAGCCTGCATCCTGCTGCTCGGCAGCTTCGAAATGCTGCACCACCCGGAAACCCCTTACCGCGTCGTCATCAACGAGGCCATCGAGCTGACCAAGGCCTTCGGCGGCACCGACGGCCACAAGTACGTCAATGGCGTGCTCGACAAGGTAGCGGGCGTGCTGCGCCCGGACGAAGTCGCCGCCCGCAAGCAGGGCAAGAAGTAAACGCCCGTCCGGCGACCATGGCTAACGAATTCGCGCTGATCGACAAATACTTCGCCCGGCCGACCCCGTCGGCCGTGCTCGGCCCCGGCGACGACTGCGCGCTGCTCCAGCCCTCGCCCGGCAAGCAACTGGCAGTGACCACCGACATGCTGGTCGCCGGCACCCACTTTCTGCCCGATACCGATCCGAAAAATCTCGGCTGGAAGGCGCTCGCGGTCAATCTGTCCGACCTCGCCGCCATGGGCGCCCAGCCGCGCTGGGTGACGCTGGCCGGGGCAATGCCTGCGGTCGACGAGGCCTGGCTCGCCAAATTTGCCGAAGGCTTCTTCGCCTGCGCCGCCGCCTACGGCGTCGATGTGGTCGGTGGCGACACCACCCGGGGGCCGCTCAACCTGTGCATTACCGCGTTGGGCGAAGTCGAACCCGGCCTGGCCCTGCGCCGCGATGGCGCCCGGGTCGGCGACCAGATCTGGGTCTCCGGCCGGCCCGGCCTGGCCGCCCTCGGCCTCGCCCAGCTACAGGGCAGGATCGCGCTGCCCGAACCCTGGCCGCGCCTGTGCATCGCCGCGCTGGAAAAGCCCCGGCCGCGCATCGCCCTCGGCCGCGCGCTGGTCGGTATCGCCTCGGCCGCCATCGATGTGTCGGATGGCCTGCTCGCCGACCTCGGCCACATCGCCGAACGCTCGAACTGCGCCGCCGCCGTCAAGCTGGTCCAGCTGCCGCAGCTGAAGGGCCTGGCCGGCAGCGGCGAAACCTACGACGCCGACCTGCGCCGCCTGGCGCTGGAATGCCAGCTGGCCGGCGGCGACGACTACGAACTGTGCTTCACCGCCCCCGGCAGCCAGAGCCTGGCCATCGCCAAAATTGCCGCCGAACTGGAACTGCCGCTCTGGTGCATCGGCGAAATGGTCGCCAACCCGGCAGCCGGCGCGGCCGGCGCCGTCACCGTCTACGACCCGGACAACCAGCCGGTCGACTTCGCGCACAACGGCTACGACCACTTTGCGCCAGCCACCCAGCCTTAAATTCCTCCTCGCCCACCCGGCCCACTTCCTGGCCTGCGGCTGCGGCAGCGGCCTGTCGCAATGGGCACCGGGCACGGTCGGCACGCTGTTCGCGTGGGCCACCTTCCTGCTCTTTCGCCCCTACCTCTCGGATTTTGCCCTGTTGGGCCTGTTGACCGCAGCCTACCTGCTCGGCATCCGCATCATCGACATCGCCGGCCGGGCGCTCGGCGACCCCGACCACGGCAGCATCGTCTGGGACGAAATCGTCCCCTTCTGGCTGGTCCTGCTACTCACCCCGGACGACTGGCTGTGGCAGACCACCGCCTTCGCGCTCTTCCGCTTCTTCGACATCACCAAGCCGCAACCGGCCCGCTACTTCGACCAGCACGTCAAGAACGGCTTCGGCGTCATGGCCGACGACCTGATCGCCGCCGGCTACACCCTGCTCGCCCTCGCCCTGCTCAAGACCATCCTGGCCTGACCGCCCGCTGGCCGTCATTCCCGCGAAAGCGGGGATCCAGAAATTCCGCCGGTTTGCCGCCAGCACATTAGAATGATCAGGCCCCCCTGTGGAGGAACGATCATGAGCCACAAACACGCCAGCCTGCTACGCACCATCTACCAGGACCCGCCGAGCGCCAACATTCACTGGCGCGAAATCGAATCGCTGCTCAAGCACCTCGGCGCCGACATCGAACCCAGCCACGGCGCCCGCTTCAAGATCACCCTGAACAAGCTCGAATTCATCCTGCACCACCCGCATAACAGCAGCACCTGCAGCCGGACCGACATCAAGCAAATCCGCGAATTCCTCGCCCGCGCCGGAGTGACACTGGCGGCTTATGAGGGTGGGGAGGGCTGAGAACAAAGGTGGCGATCGCCACCGTTCGTGTTGGCTTCACCCCTTGCTCCAATTTCCCCCAAGCGATAGCCTCTCCCGTCCGCCCATGCAACTACAAACAAGCATCCGGAAAGTAAAGTCCGGCTTACTTTACAAAATCCGCCCCCTGGTCAATTTCTGGGTTGCCAAGCGAACGATGGGCCACCTCGCGTCGATCCGGCGCTATGAGCTTGAGCAAGCACTAAGGGAGTTGCCGAAGATCGGGCATGTGCTAGAGATAGGAGCGGAAAGCGGCTGGCAGGCCAAAGCGCTGGCAAACCGTGGCTATGTCGTCAGCGCCATCGATATCCAGTCTTGCAATTACAAGACGGAAAGAGTGTGGTCGGTGACCGAATACGACGGACACAAGATTCCGTTCCCTGACCAGACGTTTGATATTGTTTTCAGCTCGAACACCCTCGAACACATCCCCCATTTATACGATTTTCAGAAGGAAATTCAGCGTGTACTGAAGCAAGATGGCATCGCCTGCCATCTTCTCCCTTCAAGCACTTGGCGCTGGTGGACCAACATCACCCATCTCTTGAAAAACTGGACATATCCCGAGGTCCATGGCGAACATGCCGGTGGCCCATTCAATGAAATTGCGGTTTTCAGTGAAAGATGGTGGTCACGTTTCTTTGCAAGAACAGGATGGGTAGTTTCTAAAACGAAATCAAACCGCCTTTTTTACACTGGCGAATCAATGATGGATGATCGCCTGTCGATCAAATGGCGCGCAAGGCTGAGCAGGCTTCTCGGCGGATCCTGCACCATCTACTGGCTTCGCCGCTGACCCCTGGCGGCCAAGAGAGCATCCGTCGGCGCTCACGAGATCACTTGGAGCCTCCGGCTCAACCACTCTCCCGAGCCATTTCCGGGCCCCCCCGCTCATCGCCGACACTATCCGCCTCCAAGCTATCCGGCGCTGAATGCTCGGCCGGCAGCACCGAGTCCGGTATCGGGAAGGGCAGGTTGGTGCCCAGCACGTTGAGCACCATCTGGCGGATGGCGGCTGGGGAATAACTGCGCTGGGCGTCGAAGGAGACCAGCGGGAAATTGGCCACCCGGCAGGCGCGGGTGACGAAGGCGTGGCGGGCACGGCCTTCGTCGCCGCTGTTGCCGAAATCGGTCAGCTCGATGGCGCAGATCGGCCGCAGGTCGGTGTGGTAGCACAGCACGTAGTCGAAATGTTTGGAGGCGATGCGGATGTAGGCGCGCATGCGCTGGTTCTTGTCGCCGCCCTTGGGCACCAGCAGCACGTCGGCGACGCGCACCTTGCAGAAGATGCGGTAGTCCTTGCCGAGGCCGAGGTCGAGCAGCCGGAAGAAGGCGCGTTCGGCCGGCGAGAACATGGCGACCCTACGGACGTACGGAAATTCCGACGTCTTCGGGCTGGCCGCCCGCCGCCGGTAAAAAAACACCAGGGCAAGCAGCGGCACAAGCAGCAGGGCAGCGTATTGCCAGACCACCTAACCCTCCCTGAGTTATCTTTTGGCTGACATTGTTACGCGTTGCGCGTAATTATTGGAGTGTAATGTTTGTGCCGGGTGGCGGGCAAGGCCGCCAAGCAAAAAGCCACCCGAGGGTGGCTTTTACTGGAGATTCTGGCGCGCCTGACACGATTCGAACGTGCGACCCCTGCCTTCGGAGGGCAGTACTCTATCCAGCTGAGCTACAGGCGCTTGGTTGTCATACCGCATAAGCTGATGCAATATCGGTATCCGCTGCCCGTCTCGGGGGAGACAGGGTTTCGGGGTGCGTCATTCTACCCGTAGCCCAGAGCGGCGTCCATGTATCCGTTGCGAGCCTGATCCCGCCATGTCCGAACAGAAAAACTACGAGCTTTCCCACGAAGATGTCCAGAAGGTGATGTCCACCGTCGATATTCCGGCCTGCCCGGCGGTGGTGGCCGAGGCAATGCGGGAGGCGCAGCAGGACGAGCCGGATATCGGCCGGCTGGCGGCCATCATCGGCAACGATGGCGGCATGTCCGCGGCGGCGCTCAAGCTGGCCAATTCGCCGCTCTACCGGGCAGCCAAGCCGATCACCGGGGTGCGCCAGGCGGTCGAGCGGCTGGGCACCAAGAACATCGTCTGCGTGGTGGTGGCGGTGGCCTTGCGCAACGCAGTCGGCGGCATTTCGCCGGCCTGGATCGAGCAGTTCTGGAAGCGCATCAGCCTGCTGGCGGTGGTGGCCGGCATCGTCGCCCGCCGCCAGTACGGCATTTCGCCGGATGCGGCCTATACCTATGCGCTCTTCCACGACGCGGCGATTCCGCTGATGATGAAGCGCTTCCCCAATTACGGTGAGGTGCTGGAAACTTGCCGCACGGAGGGCAGGATGCTGGTCGAGGCGGAGGACGATTATTTTCCTTGCACCCATCCGATCATCGGCTCGCTGCTGGTGCGCAACTGGGGCCTGCCGCCCATCGTCGGCCAAGCCATCCGTTTCCACCACGAGCCGGATGCCTACGAACTGCCGGACCGCACGCTGCCGGGCGGGGCGCTGTCCTTCATCGCGGTGACCCAGGTCGCCGAATTCCTGACCACCGAAGCCCTGGGCGACAAGGACATGGAAGTCGGACTGCCCCTGTTCGACAAGGCCGTCGCCTATCTCGGCATTTCGGAGAACGAACTGGACGAGCTGCGCGGCAAGGTTGCCGAAGCGGTGGCCGAGGCCTACTAGTCGAAAAAGGTTCGCGCCGCGTCGAAGCGCTGAGCGTAGTAGCGGTCGTTCAGGCGATCGATGCGCACCTTGCCGTTGGTGGAGGGCGCGTGCACGAAACGGGCGTCGCCGATATAGATGCCGACGTGCGAATAGGGGCGGTTGCGGGTGTTGAAGAAGACCAGATCGCCCGGCCGCAAGCTGTCGCGTTCGATGGGCTTGGCCCGGCGGGCAATGTCGGCGGCGCTGCCGCTGACCTGCAGGCCGAGCGCGGTGCGGTAGATGTGGCTGACCATGCCGCTGCAATCGAGCCCGGCCTCCGGGTTCTTGCCGCCGAAGCGGTAGCCGGTATCGACCAGGCCGAGGGCATAGAGCGCCACGTCGTTGCCCTTCTCGCTGATCGGCAAGGGCCGTTGTATAGTTTCCGTCGACGCAACCGGGCGCGGCGCCGGGCTGCCGCAGGCAGCGAGGAAGAGGGCAAGCAGCAGCGGAGGAAGCAGGGCGGGAACGCGCATCGACTTGAAGTGGTTTCTTCAAACAGCCTATAACTTACAGTTTTTACAGGATTTTTCAAGCCATGGAACTTCGCAACTCTGGATTGCTGCGGTCGACCAACTTTATTGCCGGAAAATGGGTCGCCGCCGACGACGGCGGCCGGCTGGCCGTGCACGACCCGGCCAGCGGAGCATTGCTGGCCGAGGTGCCGCTGTGCGGCGCCGCCGAGACCCGGCGCGCCATCGCGGCAGCCGACGCGGCCTGGCCGGCCTGGCGGGAACTGACCGCCCGCCGGCGCGCCCAGCTGTTGCAGCAGTGGAGCGCCCTGATCGTCGCCAACAGCGAAGATTTGGCCCAGCTGATTACCGCCGAATGCGGCAAGCCGCTGGCCGAGGCCCGCGGCGAAGTGGCCTACGGCGCCTCCTTCATCGACTGGTTCGCCGAGGAAGGCAAGCGCGTCTATGGCGAAACCATCCCCAGCCCGGCCAGCGACAAGCGGCTGGTGGTGATCAAGCAGCCGATCGGCGTCTGCGCGGCGATCACCCCGTGGAATTTCCCGCTCGCCATGATCACCCGCAAGGTGGCGCCGGCGCTGGCAGCCGGCTGCCCGGTGGTGGTCAAGCCGGCCGAACAGACGCCGCTGACCGCGCTGGCCCTGGCCGCGCTGGCCGAGGAAGCCGGCTTGCCGGCCGGCGTGTTCAATGTGGTGACCGGCACGCCGGCCGCGATCGGCGGCGAACTGACCGCCAACCCGACGGTACGCAAGCTGTCCTTCACCGGCTCGACGGCGGTCGGCCGGCTGCTGATGGCGCAATGCGCGCCGACCGTGAAGAAAGTGTCGCTGGAACTGGGCGGCAACGCGCCGTTCATCGTGTTCGACGATGCCGACGTGAATGCTGCGGTCGACGGGGCGATTGCCGCCAAATATCGCAATACCGGCCAGACCTGCGTCTGCGCCAACCGCTTCCTGGTGCAGGCCGGCATCTACGAGGAATTCGCCAGTCGCCTGGCCGAACGGGTGCGCGTGATGAAGGTCGGCGCCGGCAGCGCGGAAGGCGTCGTGCAGGGACCGCTAATCAACGCGGCGGGTCTGGCCAAGGTCGAGCAGCACGTCGACGACGCGCTGGCCAAGGGTGCCCGCGTGCTGTGTGGCGGGCAGCGCCATGCGCTGGGGGGAAATTTTTTCGAACCGACGGTGCTGGCCGACGTGACGCCGGCCATGCGGCTGGCCCGTGAGGAAACCTTCGGGCCGGTGGCGGCCCTGTTCCGCTTCGACACCGAGGCGCAGGCAGTGGCCATGGCCAACGACACCGAATTCGGGCTGGCCGCCTATTTCTTCACCCGCGACATCGCCCGCAGCTGGCGGGTCGGCGAGGCGCTGGAGTACGGCATGGTCGGGATCAACACCGGGCTGATTTCCAACGAAGTGGCGCCTTTCGGCGGCATCAAGCAGTCCGGCATCGGCCGCGAAGGCTCGAAGTACGGCATCGAGGACTATCTCGAAATCAAGTATCTCTGCTTCGACATCAACGCATGAGCAAGCTGATCGTTGTGGCCGTGATCGGCCTGCTCGCCGTCCTGCTCTGGCGCCAGTGGGCGAAAAAGCGGCAGGCGGCCTTCATCGACGCCTTCCCCTACGCCCGCTTTCTCGACAAGCGGCTGGCGGCGCGCCGGCCAGAGCTGTCGGCCGAACAGCGGGCCGTCGTCTTCGACGCCCTGCGCGATTATTTTCAGCTGTGCCGCACGGCCGGCAAGCGCATGGTGGCCATGCCGTCGCAGGTGGTGGATGACGCTTGGCACGAGTTCATCCTGTTCACCCGTCACTACGACCGGTTCTGCCGCGCCGCCTTCGGCCGCTTCCTGCACCACACGCCGGCCGAGGCGATGAACGGACCGACCCAGGCCAGCGACGGCATCCGCCGCGCCTGGCGACTGGCCTGCGCCCGCGAAAGGATCAACCCGCAGCAACCGGACCGCCTGCCCCGGCTGTTCGCGCTGGATGCCCAGCTGCTGATTGCCGGCGGCTTTATCTACCAGCTCGACTGCATGGCCGCCCAACAGGGCGGGGCCGCTGGCAGCGGCTTCTGCGCCAGCCACATCGGCTGTGGCGGGGGGTGTTCGGGGGATTCGGGGGATTCGGGCAGCAGTTCGGACAGCTCGTCAGACGGCAGCGGTTGTGGAGGAGGCTGCGGAGGCGATTAGTCGCCCGGAGGTTCGTACACCACGACCCGGTTGCGCCCCTCGTGCTTGGCGATATAGAGCGCGAGATCGGCGAACTGGGTCAGCTCGTCCGGCGTCTTGCCGTGCTCGGGATAGGCAGTCAGGCCCATCGACGCAGTGAAGCGCAATTCGAAATTGCCGAACTGGAAACAGATGTCGGCGATCGTCTGCCGCCAGCCCTCCGCCCGTTGGCGGGCGATGTCGAGCGGCATGTGCGGCATCAGGATAACGAACTCCTCACCGCCGTAACGACAGAACACATCCTCCTGGCGGATGTCGGCCTTCAGCGTGCCGACCAGCAGCTTGAGCGCCTCATCTCCTGCCTGGTGACCGTAAGTGTCGTTGATCTGCTTGAAATGGTCGAGGTCGAGGATGAGCAAGGCCAGCGGGTACCCCTCGCGGCGGGCGCGCGCCAGCTCCCGCTCCAGCGTCTCGTCGAGATAGCGGCGGTTGAAGCAGCCGGTCAGCGCATCACGCACCGCCTGTTCGCGCAGTGCCGATTGCAGCAGCTCGATTTCATCGAGCTTGGCCCGCAGCTGCTCATTGACCTCGTGCAGTCTCGCCTGCGCCGCCTTGCGTTCGGAAATGTCGCGGGTGATGCCGTGAATGGAATAGGGCTGGCCGGCCTCGTCAAGCAGGATGGAGGTGACCACCTCGCAGCTTACCGTGCCGCCATTCTTGTGTGGCTGCTCAATCTCGGTGGTGGCGAAACGGGCGCTCTGCTCACCGGCCGCCAGGCGTTGCAGCGACTCGTCGAGGATGCCCATCACCTTGGTCAGCGAATGCGGGGTAAGCGCCCCCTCCAGTCCATGCGCCATGACCTCTTCCGCCGTATAGCCACGCTGCCGCTCGACGGCCGGGCTGACGTAGGAAATGCGCCGCTTGGCCAGATCGAAGGTCCAGATCACGTCCTTGCTCTGCTCGGCCAGCATGCGGTAGCGTTCCTCGCTGCGCCGCAGCGCTTTTTCCATGGCCCGCCGGGTGGCCATTTCGCGACCGAGCCGGCGATTGAGTCGGGCAAAATGGACGACCAGATAGATGGCCAGGCCGATGACCAGGGCGCCGCCCAACAACAAGGGCAGCACCCAGCCGGGCAGGCGGGCCGGCGCCGCATCGTAGATCAGGCCCTTGAGCGTGGCATTGGCCGGCAGCATGCCGAGGTCGCTGTAGTGCTGGGCAATCTGCTGCCAGCGGCCGTCGGTCATGTGGCCGATGTCGACCAGTTCTGGCTGCATCAGGCGCTGCATTTCGGCAGCCTCGAACAGCAGATGTTCGCGGCTGTGCCGGGTCGAATAGCGGGTGAGGATCAGATCGGCGATTTCCTCCGGGTGGCTCATGGCGTAGTGCCAACCTTTCAGCGCTGCATCGCGGAAGGCCCGCACGCCACGAGATTTGTCCCGGATCGCCTGTTCGGTGGTGAACAAGGTATCGCCATAGAAATCGATGCCGGACGAGCGCGGCGTAAACGACGCAAACGCGAAACCGGCTTGCTTGAGCACGTAAGGTTCGTCGGTGGAATAGCCGGAAATGGCGTCGACTTTGCCGGTGATCAGGTCGGCCGGATCGAAGCTGTGGGTGACGGCCTGGTAGCGGGTGATCCCTTCGCGCCGCAGGTAGGCATACAGCTCGGTCTCATGCGGCATCAGCATGACGCGCCGGCCGGCCAGGGCGTGCACGTTGTCGGCCAGCTTGCGATTGGCCAGCAGGACCAGCGGCGAGTGCTGGAGGATGACGGCCAGCGCCACCACCGGCGCGCCTCGGGCCCGTTGCAGGGCCAGCTCGGAAGCGCCGACGCCGAAGGTGGCCTCGCCCTTGAGCACCGCCTCGATCGGATCATGCCCTTCACGCGCCTCAACCAGGCTGACCTCGTAACCGGCCTCGCGGAAATAGCCCTTCTCGATCGCCGCGTAGTAGCCGGCAAACTGGAACTGGTGCTTCCAGTTCAGTTGCAGCACGACCTTTTCCTGCGCCTGCAACGGCAGGGCGAACAGGACTGCAAGCAGCATGAGCAGCTGGCGCATGCCGTTCCTCTACTTGTGATAGACCCGGCCGCTGCCGCCGGAGCCGCCGGAACCCGGGTTGGCCACATTGTCGAACAGGTTCCAGCCTTGCTGCTGGGCGTAGGCGAACAACGACAGGGCGAAGATGCCGGCAATCAGGGAAAAGTTCTTGAACATCAGTCGTCCGAATCCGAATCGTCGCTGGCCACCGGCGCGTGGTCGCTTTCGGCCCAGCGCCGGGCTTCGAAGGCGGCGTGGCGCAGGCGGGTGAAAATCGGGAAAAGCGCCAGGAAAATCAGCACCAGCACGAAATTGGACCAGCCGGTACCACCGCTCTTCACCTCGATGCTGTCGCGTACCGTTGCCCGGTTTTCCGGCGCCAGGTCGGGGTCGACCGCAAGATAGTAGGTCCCGGCTGGAATATCGAGGAAAACCACCTCATCGTCGTTGCTGCCCTCCGACCAGTAGCCGTCGTCGTAGCCGTGGTAGTAGGACAACTCCCGGCTGGCCGGCCAGGCGGCGCCGGTGGCCTTGTTGACCAGGGCCAGGTCGAGGCCGAGCCAGCTGTTGTCGAGGGTCGTCGCGTTGCGCACGGTGATTTTCCGCGCCTTGCCGCTGATCACGAAGTCGCGGGTAACCAGGCCGTCCTCGGCCGTCTGCGGCGAAAAATGGAGATCCTGGCGCAGCAGGGTCTGACCGCCGCCGATCAGCACGAAGAACAACTGGGCGACGAGGGCGACCAGCGCCATTTTCCAGAATTGCTTGCAGACCCGCTTGTGGGTGTCGTCCCACGGGTTGGGCTGGTTGGCGTAAACGCCGAGCGGCTCCGGCAGGGATTTTTTGAGCTGGAAAGCCGCGGCGATGACGGCCGGTTCGACGTAGGTGCCGAGCGACCAGCTGAGGTCGTTGGCGCTCGATTCGCGCGACAGCATCTGCGGCGGCGCCACGTAATCGACCGCCCGGCAGCTTTCGCCGCGCCGCACCTGCCAGGTGAATTCGCCGGCGACCTGGATGACCTCGGCGGTCGGCGTCGTGGCGAAATGCTTGAAATCCTGGCTGCTCCAGCGCACGTCGGCGAGTTCCATGGCGCCGCTGCTGGCCGGCGGGTTGGACAGCACGTCGACGATATTCCAGTGCCCGTCGTATTCGGTCAGCCAGCGGTAGGTGCCGTTCTCGCTGGCGAGCAGGTACTCGCGCCAGTCGTAGGCGATGCCGTCGACCTTGCTCTGGCGAACCAGGAAGCCGATGACCTCGACCGGCTTGCCGTCGAGCTTGCCCTTGCTGCCCAGCGGCAGGCGCGGCTCGTATTTTTCGTCGCGCAGGCCGAGCGCCTTGGACAGCAATTGGTAACTCTCGTCGGCGGTATTGACCACGGCGCCGCAGGAGGCGCAGCCGACCGCGAGGATTTCCTTCGAACGCGCCGCCATCGGCGAACCGCAACCCGGGCAGCGGAAAACCCTCGCTTCGACCGTCTTGGTCGGCGCCGCCAGGCCGTCGCGCAGATTGGTCAACTTCAGCGACTTGAACTCGACCGCCTGGCCGACGAAGATCAGCGGCGGCACTTCCGAGTAATCGATGGTGGCAAAATTCGCCCCGTCGCGCAGGTCGACCGCAGGCACCGGGTAGCCGGCACCGACCTTGAACGGCAACTCGCCCTGGCCGGCGATGCACTCGGCGTTTTCGATATTGCTCACCGTCCACGGCCGGCTGGCCAGCACGAAACGCTGGCCGATCTTCAATTCCTCGAACGAGGGGATCGGCTCCGGCGAGAATTTCAGAAAAGTGAGCACATACTCGCCGCCAGCCTCCGACAGCCAACCGGTGCGCATGTCGTCGAACAGCAGGTGCCATTCGTTCCAGATGCCCTGACTGTACTTGAGCTGGATGCGCCCGATCAGCGCGAAATGGACGCCCTTGTAGCTCCCCTCCGCGCCCAGTTGCAGCGGCGAGCGGTCTTCGGCCAGCGCTGCCATCTTGCCGATGTCTTCCAGCTTCTGGTCGTGACGGACCAGCGTGCTCTGGCAATATTCGCAGACGGCAAAGATCGACGCCGCCGATTGAAAGACAACCGGCGCGCCGCAGGAAGGGCAGGAGGCGCTGAAGGCCACGGGCCGTGGGTCAGGTCAGTTTTTTCAGCAGTTCGGCTTTCTTGGCCTCGAATTCGGCCTGACTGAGGATGCCCTTGCCGACCAGGCCGTGCAGCTTTTCCAGCGTGGCGACCACCTCGTCGGCCGACATCGGCGCTGCAGCCGGCGCGGGGGCCGCCGCCCCCGGAACCGGTGCACCGGCGGCTGGCGTCATGGCGCCAGCCATCGCCTGCCCCATTACCTGGCCGAAGCCGACGCCGGCGCCGAGGCCGACCCCCATGCCGGCCATGCCGCCTTCGTTCTTCGCCGCTTCGGGGATGGCGTTGGCCACCTGGTACTGGGTGTAACGGCCCATGTCGCCGATTATGTTCATGCCGATCTTCTGGTCGAGGATCTTCTGCAACTCTTCCGGCAGCGAGATGTTCTGGACGACCAGCGAGTCCAGCGTCAGGCCGAAATCGGCGAACACCGGCTGCATCTTGGCGAACATCGCCTTGCCGAATTCGTCCTGGTTCGAGGCCATGTCGATGAAGGCAACGCCTGATTCGCCGAACAGGTCGGTCATGCCGGCAACCATGGTGTTGCGCAACTGGCCTTCCAGTTCCTCGCGGCCGTAGGACTCGCGGGTGCCGGAAATCTTCTGGTAGAAGGTCTTGGCGTCGCTCAGATGGTAGGAATAGATACCGAAGGCGCGCATGCGGACGACGCCGAATTCCTTGTCGCGGATGGTGATCGGGTTCGGCGTGCCCCATTTCTGGTCGAGCTGGATGCGCGTCGAGAAGAAGTAGAGATCGGACTTGAACGGGGACTCGAACAGCTTGTCCCAGTTCTTCAGGTAGGTCAGAACCGGCAGGGTCTGCGTGTTCAGCTTGTACATGCCGGGGCCGAACACGTCGGCGACCGTGCCTTCGTTGACGAACAGGGCCAGTTGCGAATCGCGCACGGTCAGGCTGGCGCCGTTCTGGATTTCCATTTCGGCCATCGGGAAACGCCAGGCCAGCGTACCGTCGCCATCCTCGGTCCATTGCAGGATGTCGATAAACTGTTTCTTGATGAAGTCCATCAGAGCCATCACTACCTCCTAGATAATCAGGCGATGCAGCCGGCGTTGAGGATGCCGACCGCGATCGAGAGCAACGCGAGGAAAATGCCCGAGGCCATGCGCCCCTGGGTAATACATTCACTGATTTTCGGCAGCGCCAGGCGGGCCACGATGAAGAGCGCCAGCTGCACGATGCCGGCCACCACACCCCAGCCGATCATCGCGTACAGATTGTGGCTGACCGCCACCGACACGGCCAGCGGCAAGGCGAAGCCGATCACCGCACCGCCCAGGCTGACCGCCGCCGCTTCGTTGCCGTCGCGGATCAGGGCCAGTTCGTTATAGGGCGTGACCAGCATGTAGAGGCCGAAGAAGGCCGCCAGCATGACGACGGCTGTCGCGAAGTAACTGGCGAAGGCCGGCAGGCTGTTGAGCACCGGATCGAACATGGCATCTCCCGGAAACTGGATAATTGACGGCGGATTGTCGCCCCGCCGCCGACTTTATTCAACCGGGAAGTAAATATGCCCGCCGGGCCAGCCCTTCCAGCACCAAATTGGGCACGGTTTGGCACGGGATGGCGAGCAGCGGGGCCAGTGCCGGCGCAGCGCCACCGGAGAGCAGGCAGCGGGCCTCCGGTTCGCCGGCAAGGCGGGCGAAAGCCCGTTCGATGGCGCCGGCCTGCGCCTCGAGGCAACCGCTAACGATGGCGTCGTCGGTGGCGCGCGGGTAGGCCGCGTATTGGCCGCTGGCCAGCGGCAGGGCGGCGGTATCGCGGGCCAGCGCCCGGCGCATCAGGTCGAGACCGGGCAGGATCAGGCCGCCGGGAAAGTGGCCGTCGGCGGTCAGCGTGTCGATGGTGGTCGCCGTGCCGGCCATGACCACCAGGCAGGCGCTGCTCGTCATGCCACGCGCCCCGATCAGCGCATGCCAGCGGTCGACGCCCAAGGCCAGCGGATTTTCGTAGCCGTTGCTGACACCGCAGCAGGCGGCATCGCTGCGCACCTCCTGCACCGACAGAGGCACCAGCGCCTGGTGAATGGCGGTGGCCAGCGCCGGGCCGGCCACATTACTGAGCAGCACGCGCCGGGGCTGCCACTGACGGGCGATGTCGCCCAGCGCAGCCAGCTCGGCGTGGCCCAACGCGCCATCGGCCAGCCAGGCTTGTCCGTCATGGACGCCCCATTTCAGGCGGCTGTTGCCGCTGTCCAGGCAGAGGATCATGCGCGGCGCAGGCTGACGTCGCCGGAGAAGATGCGTTCGAGGCCGGTCCCGGTCTCAAGCAGCAGGGCGCCGTCGTCGTCGGCGCCGAGACAGGTGCCGGCCGGACCGCTGCCGTCGTCGCCGAGAATACGCACCGGTAGCCCCTGCCAGGCGTGGCGTTGCTGCCAGTCGTTTTTTGCCCCGGCGAAGCCGTCGACCGCAAACTTCTCCAACGCTTCAAGCAGCGCCGCCAGAATGGCGGCGAGCAGGGCGTGGCGCTCGGGCAGGCGAGCCATCGCCTGGGCCAGGCCGGCCGCCGGCTGTGCCAGATCGCCGTCCGGTGCCCGCAGGTTGAGGCCGATGCCGATCACCGCCTGGGTGCCGCGCCGGTCGGACGACAGCTCGATCAGGATGCCGCCCAGCTTGGCGAAATCGTCCCCCTGACGCAGCAGCAGGTCGTTCGGCCACTTGAGGGCGACGCCCTGGGCACCGAGTTCCTCCAGCCCCTTGGCCAGGCCGACGCCGACCGCCAGCGACAGGCCGGCCAGCCGATTCAGCGGGCCTGTGAAGCGCCAGAGCAGCGAAAAGGTCAGACTGGCTTCCGGCACCGACAGCCAATGGCGACCGCGCCGGCCGCGCCCGGCGCTCTGCCGGTCGGCGACGACGACGCTGCCGGCCGGCGCACCGCGTTCGGCCCGGCGCAGCAATTCGCTGCTGGTCGAGTCGCATTCGTCCAGCGCATCGACATCGAAACGGGCGGCCAGTGGGCCGAGGTGGGCTTTGAGCAGGGCGGGATCGAGCAGCGGCATGCGCCGATTTTACCCGCTCAGCCCTGCAAATGGCCGCTCGCCCGGGCAGCAGCCAGCCAACCCTCGACTTCGCCGGCCGGCATCGGTCGGGCAAAGAAATAGCCCTGGGCGACGGTGCACCCCATGTCGTTGAGGCGGCGGGCGGTGTCCTCGTCCTCGATGCCCTCGGCGATGGTGGTCAGGCCGAGCGCCCAGGCCAGGTTGATCGCACTCTGCACGATTTCGTGGCTACGCAGCGAGCTGGCCATTTCCTGGACGAAGGTCTTGTCGATCTTCAGGCAGGCGATGGGCAGGGTCTTCAGGTAGTCAAGACCGGCATAACCGGTGCCGAAGTCGTCGAGGGCGACGGCGATGCCTAGCGCCGACAACTTTTCGAGCACACTGCCGACCGTGGCCCGGTCTTCGATGATCACCGTTTCGGTCAGCTCGATCTTCAGTTCGTGCGGCGCCATCTCCCGCGCCGCCAGCTGCTCGCGGATGGTGTCGACGATATGCGGGTCGCCCAGCTCGGCAGCCGACAGATTGACGCTGACGAAGGGCGGCAAGCCGCCGGTGCCCCGGCACAGATGGCTCAAGGACGACCAGTCGGCAATGGCCCGTTGCAGCACCCAGAAACCGAGTTGGTGGATCAGGCCGGTCTTCTCGGCCAGACCGATGAACTCCATCGGCATGATCATGCCCAGGCCGGGGTGCCGCCAACGGACCAGCGCCTCGAAGCCGACCAGCTGTCGTTCGGCAAAGCCGATCAACGGCTGGTAAAACAATTCCAGCTGCCCGTGTTCCAGCGCATGCGACAGATCTCGGGTCAGCATCAAGGTACGCAAGGCCACTTCCTGGTCGTTGGCCTGATGCGGCATCACGCCGCCGGTCAGGGTACCCGGGTGGCTGGAGCGGAAACGCTCGAGCAGCAAGGTCAGCAGGTGGCGGATAACCGGATCGGTACGCTTGAGCAGCTCGTTGACGTGGCCGCGGTCGATGCAGACCAGCACGGTGGGTTCCAGCGTGCGCACGGTAGCCGTGCGCGGCTGCTGGTCGAGCAGGGCGACTTCGCCGAACAGGGCGCCGGCAGCCAGCGTGGCGATGCGCCGCACGCCGGCCGACAGCACTTCGACGCTACCGCTTTCGATGACGTAGGCCGAGTCGCCCGGATCGCCGAAACGGAAGACGGTATGCCCGGCCGGGAGCTGTTCGCGGGGAAGTGCAGCATTCATGTTGACCACCTGAATTCAGACACCGGGAGGGCAGACGATAACATCGTTTGCTCCCCGGCGCGGCGAGAGCCTACTCCGCCGCCTCCTTGCCGCCGTCGATGCCCAGTTCGGCGATCTTGCGGGTAATGGTGTTGCGGCCGATGCCCAGCGCCTGCGCTGCCTCGATGCGGCGGCCGCCGGTATGGGTCAGCGCGCGCGAGATGAGGATGCGCTCGAAGGTTTGTGACAACACACCATGCACGTCGCCGATGCCGCGCACCAGCATGCGGTCAACCTCGCCTTCGAGGGCCGATTCCCAGTCGGTGGCCAGCGCCGTCGGCAGCGCGTCGCGCAATTCACCGGGCAGGTCGCCAATCTCGACCTGCTGGCCGGGCGCCATGACGGTCAGCCAGTGGCAGAGGTTTTCCAGCTGCCGGACGTTGCCCTGGAAATCGAGGCCGGTCAGGTACTTGAGGGCAGCATCGGACAGGCGCTTGGCCTCGACGCCCAGTTCGCGCGCGCTCTTTTGCAGGAAGTGCTTGGTCAGCAGCGGAATGTCCTCGCGCCGTTCGCGCAAGGACGGCAGGCGGATGCGGATGACGTTCAGGCGATGGAACAAGTCCTCGCGGAACAACCCATCCTTGACCCGCGTTTCAAGATTCTGGTGGGTGGCGGCGATGACCCGGACGTTGGCCTTGATCGGCGAATGGCCGCCGACCCGGTAGAAATGGCCGTCGGACAGCACGCGCAGCAGGCGGGTCTGCAGCTCGGACGGCATGTCGCCGATTTCGTCGAGGAACAGCGTGCCACTCTCGGCCTGCTCGAAACGCCCGCGCCGCTGGGCCTGGGCGCCGGTGAAGGCGCCGCGCTCGTGGCCGAACAGTTCGGACTCGAGCAGATCCTTGGGGATGGCCGCCGTGTTGATGGCGATGAACGGCTTGTCGGCACGCGGGCTGTGCCGGTGCAGGGCGCGGGCGACCAGTTCCTTGCCCGAACCTGATTCGCCGGTGATCAGCACGGTGGCGTGCGACAGGGCCAGCCGGCCGATGGCGCGGAATACTTCCTGCATGGCCGGCGCCTGGCCGAGGATCTCGGGGACCAGCCCCTCTTCCTCGGCCGCACCGCTTTGGTGCATCGATTCGTCAATGGCGCGCCGGATCAGCTCGACCGCCTGGTCGACGTCGAAGGGTTTCGGCAGGTATTCGAAGGCGCCGCCCTGGAAGGCGGCGACAGCGCTTTCCAGGTCGGAATAGGCGGTCATGATGATGACCGGCACCGCCGGAAAACGGGTCTTCACTTCCTGCAACAGCTCCAGGCCGGACTGGCCGGGCATGCGGATGTCCGACATCAGCACCTGCGGCGGTTCGACACCTTGTTCGAGCTGCGAAATGGCCTCGCTGGCCGAGGCAAAGCTCTTGAACGGGATGCCTTCGCGGGACAGGGTTTTTTCCAGCACCCAGCGGATGGAGCGATCGTCGTCTACGATCCAGACCGGTTTCATTTTATTTTGGCTCATTCAGGTCGTTGATAATGAGCTGAGCATAAGCAGGAATCAGGCCTGTTCGATGGGCAGACGCAAGGTGAATACCGTCTGCCCCGGCCGGCTGGAACAGTCGATGGTGCCGTGGTGGTGCTGGATGAAATTCTGGGCGATGGTCAGGCCCAACCCGCTGCCGCCTTCGCGACCGGAGACCAGCGGGTAGAACATGCGCTCGCGGATGTCCTCGGGAATGCCCGGGCCGTTGTCGACCACCTTGATCTCCATGGCCAGCCGGTAACGTTTCTTGGCCAGCGTGACCTGGCGCAGGGAGCGCGTGCGCAAGACGATTTCCCCCTCGCCGTTCATCGCCTGCGCCGCGTTGCGGGCGATGTTGAGCACCGCCTGGATCAGCTGTTCGCGGTCGCCGACCAGCTCCGGCAGGCTGGTGTCGTAGTCGCGGCGCATGGCCAGCGAACCGGGAAACTCGGCGGTCAGCAGACTGCGCACCCGCTCGAGGATTTCGTGGATATTGACCGTGGTCGGCAGCATCGCCCGGTGCGGCGTCAGCAAGCGCTGCATCAGATCCTGCAGGCGATCAGCTTCCTTGATGATGACCTGGGTGTATTCCTTCAACGACGGGTTGGTCAGTTCGTGTTCGAGCAGTTGCGCCGCACCGCGCAGGCCCCCCAGCGGGTTCTTGATCTCGTGCGCCAGGTTGCGGATCAGTTCGCGGCTGGCCTGCTGCTGCTCGATCAGCTTTTCCTCGCGGGTGGCGGCCAGGTGGTGCTCGATCGGCTGCAATTCGAGCAGCAGGCGGACACCGGCCGCGATATCGGGGCGCAGCGGCGTGACCGTGCAATTGAGATGCAAGGTCTCCCCATCGGCCCGTTTCAGCTGGATGTTCTGCCCGGTGTAGCCCCAGTTGTTGGCCAGACCGTTGTCGAGGGCCGATTGCAACGTGGACGACACCGTACACAGATGCTTCAGTGCCTTGCCGGCCACCGAACGGTTGCTGACCGCCAGCAGGTTCTCGCCGGCCGGATTGACGTAACGCACAAGCAAACCCTCATCGATCAGCAGGACAGCCGAAGCGAGGAGGTCGAGGCCGGCAAAGGAAGCGTAAGAGGAATCCATGGCCGGTATTGTAGCGATTGCCGGCGGCCGGTGATTTACAACTTGCGTTACTGACCGAACGTTCATTATCATCAATGACTAATCGCCGCCCGTCCCGCCATGAACCGTTCCGTCGCCCTGTCCCTGCTCCTGCTGTGCACCGTGACCGCCTGCCAGCGGCAGGAAGCGCCGTCCACCGCCCCGCCCACGGTGCTGGTCCAGGCGGTCAGTCGCGGCGACGGCGCCGGTCGCAGTTATAGCGGCGAGATTCGCGCCCGCCACGAATTCGACCTGGCCTTCCGGGTCGGCGGCAAACTGGCCGCCCGCCTGGTCGACGCCGGCGCCGAGGTCAAGGCCGGCCAGGTGCTGGCCCGGCTCGATCCGGCCGACCTGCAACTGGCGGCCGAGGCGGCCCGCGCACAATTGGCGGCGGCCAACAGCGACTTCGCCACGGCGCGCAGCGAACGCGAGCGTTACGCCGGCCTGCTCACCCGAAAATTCGTCAGCCAGGCGGCCTTCGACGCCAAGGACAACGCTTTCAACAGCGCTGCGGCCCGCCTCGAGCAGGCCCGTGCGCAGAGCCGGATCAGCGGCAATCAGGCGGCCTACGGCAGCCTCGCCGCCGATGTGCCGGCAGTGGTCACCGCCGTGCTGGCCGATGCCGGCCAGGTGGTCGGCGCCGGCCAACCGGTGCTGCGCCTGGCCCGCCCGGAAGAGAAGGAAGTGGCCATCGCCGTGCCGGAAGGCCAGGTCGCCGCATTGAAGGCGGCCCGGAATATTGCGGTCCACCTGTGGGCCGCCCCGGAAATCGCCCTGACCGGCCAGCTACGCGAGATTTCGCCGGCGGCCGACCCGGCCAGCCGCACCTACGCCGCCCGCATCCGTCTGCTCGATCCGGCACCCGGCGTACAGCTGGGCATGACCGCCCGGGTCAGCCTCGATGCGGCCACCGACGGCCCGCTGCACGTACCGCTCAGCGCCGTCGTCGACCGCGGCCAAGGCGCCCAGATCTGGGTGGTCAAGGACGGCAAGGTCGAAGCGCGGCGCGTCCGGGTCGCCCGTTTCGGCGACGACGGCGTCACCCTGAGCGAGGGTGTCGCCGAGGGCGATCTGGTGGTGGTCGCCGGCACCGGCAAGCTGGTCGCCGGCCAGGCAGTGACGCCGCAGCCGGCGAAGCGACCGGACGAACAGCGCTAAACCGTGCAGCAACGCTTCAACCTTTCCGACTGGACCCTGCACCACCGCACCCTGGTCGGCTTCTTCCTGCTGGCCATCGCCATCATGGGCAGCATCGCCTACGGTCGGCTCGGCCAGGCCGAGGATCCGCCTTTCACCTTCAAGGTCATGGTCATCCGCACGCTGTGGCCGGGCGCTTCGGCGCGCCAGGTTGAATTGCAGCTGACCGACCGCATCGAGAAGAAGCTGCAGGAAACCCCGTATATCGACCGCGTATCGAGCTTTTCCCGCCCCGGCGAATCGACGGTACTGTTCTTCGCCAAGGACTTCACCCCACCGGCAGCGATGCCCGATGTCTTCTATCAGGTCAGGAAGAAGGTCGGCGACATCCGCCATACCCTGCCGGCCGGCATCCAGGGGCCGTTCTTCAACGACGAGTTCGGCGACGTTTTTGGCAATATTTACGCGTTGACCGCAGACGGCCTCGATTACCCGGCCATGAAGGACCTTGCCGAACGCATCCGCGACGGCCTGCTGCGCGTGCCTTACGTCGGCAAGGTGGAAATTTTCGGCATCCAGGACGAGAAGATTTTCGTCGACCTGGCCAATGCCAAGCTGGGCAGCCTCGGCCTCGAGCCGGCCCAGATCGCCCAGGCGCTGGCCCAGCAGAACATGGTCAGCGGCGCCGGCTTCTACGAAACCAGCAGCGAACGCATCCAGCTCCGTCCGGGCGGTGCCTTCGACAGCCTGCAGGCGGTCGCCGACACGCCGATCCGGGTCAGCGGGCGCAGTTTCCGGCTGGGCGACATCGCCCGGATCAGCCGCAGCACCGTCGACCCGCCGGCGACGCTGGTCCGTTATGGCGGGCAACCGGCACTCGCCCTCGGCGTGACCATGGCCAAGGGCGGCGACATAATCGAACTGGGCAAGGCGCTGCGCGCCCATGTCGCCGAGGTGCAGAAAACCCTGCCGCTTGGCGTCGTCCTGGGCGAAGCGGCCAGCCAGCCGGATGCGGTGAAACGCTCGGTCAGCGACTTCGTCAGCTCGCTGGCCGAAGCGGTGGCCGTCGTGCTGCTGGTCACCTTCATCAGCCTCGGCCTGCGCACCGGCCTGGTCGTCGCCATTTCCATCCCGTTGGTGCTGGCCGCCACCTTCCTCGGCATGCAGTTCTTCCAGGTCGGCCTGCACAAGGTATCGCTCGGTGCGCTGGTGCTGGCCCTGGGCCTGCTGGTAGACGACGCGATCATCGCCGTCGAGATGATGTGGGTGAAGATGGAACAGGGCTGGGAACGCACGCGGGCCGCCTCCTTCGCCTACACCAGCACGGCCGGACCGATGCTGTCCGGAACGCTGGTCACCGTGGCTGGCTTCATTCCGATCGCCCTGGCCAATTCGGCGGTCGGCGAATACGCCTTCGCCTTTTTCCAGATCAACGCCATAGCCCTGCTCATTTCCTGGCTGGCCGCCGTCGTCGCCATACCCTGGCTGGGCTACAAGCTGCTGCCCGACCCGCAGGCGGCACGCCAGCCGGCCTGGCTCGAACGCCGGCTGCCGCGCCTGACTCGTTTCGCCCAACGCTGCGGCCTGGGCGGCCCCGCGCACGATGAGCAGCACGATGTCTACGGCACCCCTTTTTATCGCCGCTTCCGCCGGCTGGTCGCCTGGTGCGTCGCCCACCGCTGGACAGTGATCGGCCTGACCGTCGCCCTGTTCGCACTGGCCATGGTCGGCATGGGCAAGGTGCCGAAGCAGTTTTTCCCTAACTCGACGCGACTGGAACTCAATATTGAATTGCGCTTGCCGGAAGGCAGCTCACTAGCCGCGGTCGACACCGAAATGAAGAAGCTGGAGAACTGGCTGGCGGCCGACCGGGAAAAACATGACCAGCACACGCACAGCATCGCCTATATCGGTTCCGGTTCGCCCCGTTACTTCCTCAGCCTCGACCAGCAGTTGCCGGCCAGCAACGTCGGCCAGCTGGTCATCCAGACGCGCGACCTGGCAGCGCGCGAAGCGCTGCGCGGACGGCTGATCGAACTGTTCGCCAGCGACTTCCCGAATGTCCGGGCCAACGTCGCCCGCATCGAAAACGGCCCGCCGGTCGGCTATCCGATTCAGTACCGGATTTCCGGCGACGACATCGCCAGCCTGCGCGCCTTCGCCAACGAAATCGCCGCCCTGATGCGGCAGCAGCCTGAAATCTCCAACATCCACGCCGACTGGGGCGAACTGTCGAAAACGGTCGCCGTGGCCATTGACCAGGACAAGGCACGCCTACTCGGCGTGTCGACCCAGGACGTCGCCGCGCTGCTCAACCTGTCGTTGAACGGCTATGCGGTAACCAGTTACCGCGAAGGCGCGAAGAGCATCGATGTCGTGCTGCGCGCCGAGGACGACGACCGGCACAGCCTGAACCGCCTGCCCGATCTGGCGGTGCCGACCCGTAGCGGCCGCAGCGTACCGCTCGCCCAGATCGCCCACCTTGATTACGGTTTCGAGCCTGGACTGATCTGGCGCCGCGACCGCCAGCCGACCATCACCGTGCGCGGCAATTTGTACGGCCCGGTCGAGGCGGCCGGCATCGTCAAGCAACTGGCGCCGGCCATCGCCCAGCTTGAGTCCAGGCTGCCGGCCGGCTACCGCATCGCGACCGGCGGCACCGTCGAGGAGGCCGGCAAGGGCTCCGGCTCGGTAATGGCCGGCGTACCGCTGTTCGTGCTGGCGGTGCTCAGCGTGCTGATGATCCAGTTGCAGAGCGCCGCACGGGTCACCATGGTGCTGCTCACCGCGCCGCTCGGCATGATCGGTATCGCCCTGTTCCTGCTGATTTTCCGGCAGCCCTTCGGCTTCATGGCATTGCTCGGCACCATCGCGCTGTTCGGCATGATCATGCGCAACTCGGTGATCCTGGTCGACCAGATCGAGCAGGATCTGGCCGCCGGCAAGGCGCGCACCGAAGCCATCGTCGAATCGACGGTCCGCCGTTTCCGGCCCATCGTGCTGACCGCCGCTGCCGCGGTGCTGGCCATGATTCCGCTATCGCGCAACGACTTCTTCGGACCGATGGCGGTGGCCATCATGGGTGGCCTGATCGTCGCCACCGCGCTGACCCTGCTCTTCCTGCCGGCACTGTATGCGGCCTGGTACAAGGTCAAAAGCTAGTCGCCGGGGACGACGCTTGGCCGCTGAAAAACCAGAGGGCGCCGCGGCGCCCTCGAACATTTGCAGGAAACTCCCCGGCTAGCGCAGGTTGTTCAGTTCCTTCTGAATGGCCTGGATGTTGCGCTCGTGCTGGCCCACCCGGTCCTTGTAGGGTTGCAGGCGGTCGAGCACCTTCTGATAGTTGCGCTCGTCGCCGGTGCGGACCGCTTCCTGTTCGGCCAGCTCCTTCTTGGCCTGCTCCAGATTGCGCTGCTCGCCGGCCATCTCCTGTTCCAGGATGCGGCGGCGATCGGTATCGCGCGCCTTCTGGGTATCTTCCTGCACGCGCGGGAAACCGGCCGGACTAGGATTGGCGGCGGCGCCACTGGCCGCTCTGGGTCGGGAGGCGGGTGCCGGTAGCGAGGTTTCGGCGCCGCTCACCACCGCCTTGCAACTCTTGTCGACGCGGGCATTGGAAATGAGCGTACCGCCGTGCGCATCGGTGCACTTGTAGATCGTCTGTGCCGCGACCGGCATGGCCGACAGGGCAAGCAGGATGGCAAGGGTGCTGCGTGTCATCGTCATCATTCCTCGTAACCGTTTCAGTGTACCGGACTTAACGCACCCGATGCCAGACGGTGGACAAAAAAAGGGCGGGAAAACTCCCGCCCTCTTGTCGTACGAGCCCGCTGGATCAGCAGGAGTAGTACAGGTCGAATTCGACCGGGTGCGTGGTCATGCGCACCTTGTTGACTTCTTCCATCTTCAACGCGATGTAGGCATCGATCCAGTCGTTGGAGAAGACACCACCCTTGGTCAGGTAGTCGCGGTCCTTGTCCAGGTTGGCCAGGGCTTCTTCAAGCGAGGCACAAACGGTCGGGATGGCTGCGTCTTCTTCCGGCGGCAGATCGTACAGGTTCTTGGAAGCCGGGTCGCCCGGGTGAATCTTGTTCTGGATACCGTCCAGGCCGGCCATCAGCAGCGCAGCAAAGCACAGGTACGGATTGGCGATCGG
>Ga0316605_10000570_pt1 | contig 24872 bp, 22 predicted proteins | sample OWC_soil_day20_n_FD_207666 | JGI IMG/M metagenome (GOLD analysis project Ga0316605, IMG submission 207666) | Wetland soil microbial communities from Old Woman Creek delta, Ohio, United States - OWC_soil_day20_noCT | ecosystem: Environmental > Terrestrial > Soil > Wetlands | place: USA: Ohio...
CAGTGTATACCCTAAATATATGAGGATCTTCTTAAACATTGTATCTCTCTTTAAGGTAGTTTGTTATAGGTTCAATGAACCGGTCGATGTCTCCTGCTCCAAAGCTTATGAGCGTATCAATTTCAATGGTTGAGAGATATTGCATGAGCTCTCCCTTTGTTATGAGTACCTTCCTGTCAATTGTAACTTTGTCAAATATTATCTTTGAAGTAACTCCTTCGAGCGGCAGTTCCCTTGCCGGGTAAATATCCAGCAAAATCAGTTCATCCAGCGCACTCAGGCTCTCTGCAAAATCTTCGGCAAAATCCCTTGTCCTTGAAAAAAGGTGGGGCTGAAAAATTGCTGTGAGTCTTCTTCCCGGAAATATGTTCCTCATCGAACTGATTGCTGCGGCTATCTCTTTTGGATGGTGTGCATAATCATCTATGTATGCACATTCAGGTGTGTTTAATCTGATGTCAAACCTGCGTTCGACACCGGAAAACGATTCGAGCGCCTTCTTTAATGCTTCAATTCCGATTCCGTTCAGGAGTGCAATTGCCGATGCTGCAACAGCATTTTCCACATTGACCCAGCCCGGAATGCCAACTTTGCAATTGTTTATTACACCGCCGGGGTGGTTGAGATTGAATGTGAAAAATCCGGTTCCGGAAATTTTTATCTCAGATGCATAAAAATCTGCCGGGGTATCGTATGCATAACTGTATACGTGTACATTTGAAGCAAGTTTTGCATTAATTTCAACGCCTTTCTTAACGATAAGATGTCCGTTCTCTTTAACCTGAGATGCAAATTCGTTGAATGCCTCTTTTATATGGGCATGGTTTGAATAAATGTCGAGATGGTCGGCATCTGTTGAAGTTATGACTGCGCTGTCGGGAAATAGCTGAAGAAAAGACCGGTCAAATTCATCGGCCTCTGCAACAAGTATTTCACTGTTGCTCAACAGCAGGTTTGTATGATAATTTTTTGAAATTCCTCCAAGAAAAGCAGTACATCCTTTGCCAGAATTAGTAAAAATGTGTGCCAGAAGAGTAGATGTTGTAGTCTTCCCGTGTGTTCCGGCAACGGCAAGAGTCTTCTTTTCCGATGCAATAACACCCAGAGCCTTTGATCTTTTGCACATATTAAACCCGCCATTAAGGATAAACTGAAACTCTCCCAGCTCCTTTGGTACTGCGGGAGTGTATATTACGAATGTTTCATCGGGATTTGTCCGGAATTCTTCAGGAATGAGATTTACATTATCTTCAAAGTGAATTGATATGCCTTCGCTTTCAAGTTCGGAGGTGAGTTTGCTTGGAGTACGGTCGTACCCTGCAACTCTGTAACCCGCATGATTATAGTAACGGGCAAGAGCACTCATTCCAATACCTCCAATTCCTAATAGATATATATATTTCATCCTTTGTTCCCTGTTAATTTAAAAACTTCATTTACGATAATTGATGCCGACTGTTTGTAGCCCATTCTTCCGATATTCTCCTCAAGTTCTTCAATTTTTGATGTGTCGTTAAGAAGTTCCATTGCAGTTGACATAAGATACTGATGAGCTTCGGCATCTTTAACCATCATTGCGGCTCTTTTGTCTACAAGCGCTTTTGCGTTGCAAGTCTGGTGATCTTCGGCCACATTTGGTGAAGGGACAAAAATACAAGCCTTCTTTGCCACGCTCAGTTCGGATATAGTTCCTGCCCCGGCCCTTGTTATTATAACATCGGCCGCTGCATAAGCCAAATCCATCCTGTCTATGAATTCGCAGTTTTTAACATATTCTCTGTTTTTCTCCTTAAGAAAAAGTTCAACTTCTTCTTTGTAGTATTTTCCTGATTGCCAGATTATTTCAATGCCGCTTGTCTCTCTCTCCGATATCCAATCTTCCACAGAGGTGTTAAGCGTTCTTGCTCCAAGACTCCCTCCTATAACAAGAAGTACTTTTTTATTTTCTTTTACACCGAAATATTCTCTTGCCTCTGCTTTCATTTCGGGCGTTGTCATTTGTATTCCCGACCGGATAGGATTACCTGTAATCAGAATTTTATCTTCCGGGAAAAACCGGCTCATACCTTCGTATGCAACACATATTTTTTTTGCCTTTTTGGAAAGTATCCTGTTTGCAAGCCCGGCAAATGAGTTCTGTTCCTGAATAAGATATGGGATATTTTTTCTTCCGGCCATGTACAACAAAGGAGCGCTGGCATATCCGCCCACGCCTATTGCTGCATCCGGCTTAAAATCATCAATTATTTTAGCTGCTCCCCTGAGGCTTTTAAGAACTTTAAACGGAAGCAGAAGGTTTGAAAGGGAAAGTTTTCTCTTTAATCCGGCAACGGGGAGTCCTTCTATTTTATAACCGGCAGCAGGGACCCTCTCCATTTCCATTTTTCCAAGCGCGCCAACGAATAATATTTCGGAATGGGGGCTCACTCTCATAATTTCATTGGCGATTGAGATTGCAGGAAAGATATGCCCTCCTGTGCCGCCGCCGCTTATTATTATTCGCATTGCCTTTTTCATAATTCTATCTCCTCTGCTTTTATTTGTTCGCCATTCTGAGTCTCTTCTTCCGGATTGACTTTTACTTTTCCGCTCTCTACACTTCTGCTCACTGCCAGGATAATTCCAAATGCCGAACTCATAATAATGAGTGAGGTTCCGCCGAGGCTTATCAGTGGCAAAGTGTGTCCGGTAACAGGCAGCAGACTTACATTTACAAGTATGTGCAGCATTGCCTGTGTTGTGATTAAAAGTCCGAGGGCAATAACAAGAATTGCAGAAAACATTTTTGTGCAATTACGCGCAATTGCAATACATCGGAACAGGAACCACAGGTATAGCAACAGTACGGTTACTCCGCCTGCCAGACCCCACTCTTCAACAATGATTGAATATATAAAATCTGAATAGGGGTGAGGAAGCACATAGCGTTGTGTGCTCTTTCCCGGCCCTTTCCCGATAATGTTGGCCGAAGCTATGGCTATCTTTGCCATATCTGCCTGGAATGTCTTGTCTAAGAGTTTCTGTTTATCCTGAGATTTAAGGTTTTCATCAATATCCTTTTTAACCACAAAATTTTCAATTCTGGATACCAGTGTCTGAATCCTCGGAAACAATCCAAAAGTCTGGTTAAGGAGTACTGCCAGCAAAAGAGTCAGTACCGCAATACCGGCACTTTTAATAAGGTGGCTCCACTTTATCCCTCCAATAATGAGAATCAGAAACGAAAGTCCACCGAGAATGAGAGCCGTTGAGGCACTTCCGTTAAGTATGAGCAATAGCATTATACCAAGAGGCGCAAGAATCCAGATGGCAAACTCCTTAAATGTTTCAAATTTGTGGTCCTCAAGAACCTTTGCCAAATAAAGCATGAGAGCTATTTTTGCTATTTCGCTCGGCTGAAAGGAAACGCCGAATATCGATATCCACCGTTCGGCATCGTTAAGGGTAGTTCCCATAACTATTGTTGCAATGAGCAACCCTATGCTCACAATCATTCCCAGAATGGATATTTTTCTGTACCATCCAAGAGGAACTCTTGAACAGATATAAAGTGCAGTCAGCCCGAAAATAACAAAGCGCATCTGCTTAAGCAGAAACGAGAATGTAGTTTTTCCCTCCCTGAAGGCAAGAGAGCTGCTGGACGAGTATACTGCGGCTATCGAAATGAGCGAAAGCGCAAGTACGATAATCCAGATAACTTTATCCCCCTTTAATCTGTTTACAAAAGAATCTTCCATAGCTATAGCTTTGCAACTGCCTCTTTAAATTGTTTACCTCTGTCTTCGTAATTTTTGAAAAGGTCAAAACTTGCACATGCCGGAGAAAGAAGTACGGTATCTCCCGATTTTGCAAGCTTGTATGCAATATCAACGGCTTCGGCGGCCGAACCTGCATCATATATCTCTTCAACCTTGTCGGAAAATTCCTTGTGCAGTTTTTTGTTGTCAACTCCAAGACAAATGAGCACTCTAACCTTGTCTTTTACAAGATCGTAAAGAGGCTGATAGTCATTTCCCTTGTCTTTTCCTCCGGCAATCCATATCACCGGGGTCTTCATGCTTTCAAGAGCATACCATGTTGAATTCACATTGGTTGCTTTTGAGTCATTTATATATAGTACATTTTTAACTTTCAGTACATTCTCCAGGCGGTGCTCAACTCCCTTAAAGCTGGTAAGACTCTCCCGGAGAACTTCGTCCTTAATTTGAAGAACCTTGCCGGTAATTGCCGCTGCCATTGAATTGTAGATGTTGTGCCGTCCCTGCAGGGAGAGCTCATTCACATACATCTCGTAACTGTCATTATTGTAAACAACATTCATCTTTTCGTCCTTGAGGTAGGCACCTTCCGAGACCTCTTTCATCTGGCTGAAAGGCAGTTTTTTTGCCTGAAGAACTATTTTGTTCAGGTGAGATATGCTTATTTCATCATCAGCACAAAAGATAAAGCAGTCGTCACCGGACATATTTCTTGTAATCCTGAATTTTGCCTTGATATAGTTCTCCATGTTATTGTCATAACGATCCAGATGGTCCGGTGTTATATTCAGAAGTACTGCAATATCCGCTTTAAAATCGTACATGCCGTCAAGCTGAAAACTGCTCAGCTCCAGCACATAATAGTCATACTCCCTTGTTGCAACCTGGAATGCGTAACTCTGCCCGATATTGCCCGCAAGCCCTACATTAAGTCCTGCATTTTTCAGAAGGAAATATATAATTGAAGTAGTAGTTGTTTTTCCGTTGCTACCGGTAATGCATATTTTTTTTGCCTTATCGTACCTTCCTGCAAATTCAATTTCCGAAATAACAGGAATACCGTTTCCTGTAATCTCTTCTACAATTGGAATACTATCAGGTATGCCCGGGCTTTTGATAACTTCGTCGGCATTGAGAATAAGTTCTTTTGTATGCCCTCCCTCTTCATACGGAATATTGAATCTCTCAAGCATGGCCTTTGCTTCTTCCTGCAACATATTGCAATCTGTAAGAAAAGTATCATGCCCTTTTACCGACGCAAGGACTGCTGCCCCCACGCCACTCTCTCCTCCTCCAAGTACTACAACTCTTGACATATTATCTGATTTTTAAAGTTATAACAGTTATGACGGCAAGGATTATTGCAATGATCCAGAATCTTGCAACAATTTTTGCTTCGGGTATGGCTCTCTTTGGATATTGTATGATAGACGGAATATCCTCTTTTTGGAAATGGTGGTGAAGCGGTGACATTTTAAATACACGTACTCCCGCACCAAATCTCTTTTTGGTATATTTAAAATACAACCTCTGAATAATTACGGAAAGCAGTTCAACGAAGAATATTCCGCATAAAATTGGTATAAGAAGTTCCTTCCTTATCATTATCGCTGCAACGGCAATAATTCCGCCTATTGCCAATGAACCTGTATCTCCCATGAATACCTGAGCAGGGTAGGAGTTGTACCATAGAAATCCCACCAGAGCTCCTATAAAGGCGGCAAGAACAACAACCAGCTCGCCCGTATTGGGGATGTACATTATGTTAAGGTAATTGGCATAGATTATATTGCCGGACAAATATGCAAGTATGGCAAGCGTGACGCCCACAATTGCAGAAATTCCTGTCGTAAGGCCATCCATCCCGTCTGTGATATTGGTCCCGTTGGAAACAGCAGTTACAATGAAGATAACCATCAGAACATAAATAAGCCATCCGATTTTCTGACCAGCTTCGCCTCCCACTGGTGAAAGCCATGCATAGTCAAATTCGTTGTCTTTAATAAATGGTATGGTTGTTTTTGTATTCTTTTCGTCTTTGAAATAGCTAACCTTGTCGGAAAATCCCTCCTGAGTTATAACTTCTGCGTGAGACTCCTTAACAACAGCACTTGACGGAACCCTCACTACTGCCTGGTCGCTCAGATACAGACTTAAACCAACAATGAGACCCAGCCCTACCTGGCCAACAATTTTAAATTTACCTTTTAAACCCTCTTTATTTTTTTTGAATACTTTTATATAGTCGTCCATAAATCCGATAAATCCCAGCCATATTGTGGTAATTATCATCAGCTGAACATATATGTTTGTAAGGTCACCCAACAGGATAACCGGAATGAGTATAGAGATGAGAATTATTATTCCTCCCATTGTGGGAGTGCCTTTTTTCTGAATCTGTCCTTCGAGACCAAGGTCTCTTATGCTCTCGCCAATTTGTTTCTTCGCGAGTTTGTTGATGATTTTTTTGCCAACAAACAGTGCGATGAAAAGTGCAAGGATAATTGCAGTGGTAGCCCTGAAGGAGATATATCTCAGCAGGCCCAGTCCGGGGAAATCGGTAAAATCCTTTAAGTAATCGAATAAGTTATAAAGCATTGTCCAGATTATTAAGTGTAAATACTTCGGCTATAACCTCTTTGTCGTCAAAATGGTGTTTCACTCCCATTACATCCTGATAATTCTCGTGGCCTTTTCCTGCCACAAGAATTATTGTTCCCGGCTTAGACATTATTATTGCTGTGCGGATCGCCTCTTTGCGGTCTGTTATGAAAAGAGTCCGGGACATATCTTTAATATCAAACCCGGCCTTAATATCTTTTATGATTTCCTCCGGTACCTCAAAACGCGGATTGTCCGAAGTAACTACAACCTTGTGTGAATATTTTGCAGCTACCTGAGCCATCTCCGGCCGCTTAGTCTTGTCTCTGTTTCCTCCGCATCCGAATACTGTAACAATCTCGCTGTCTCCTGCACTGTCTTTAAGAGTCTTTAAAACATTTTCAAGGGCATCGGGAGTATGCGCATAGTCCACTACTGCAGTGATGTCATTGAATCCTTTAAGATATTCAAGCCGTCCGGCAACAGATGTGAGAGAACTCATATGAACCAGAACCTCTTCCTTGTCTGCTCCCAAAAGCACTGCTGCGCCATAGACGGCAAGCAGATTATATGCATTATGAACACCAATGAATTTTGTCCAGACCTCTTTATTGTCAATTTTTATGAGCATCCCGTCAAGCCCCTTTTCTATTATCCTGCAGTTAAATTCAGCAGGGGAGAGGCAAGAGTAGCGATATTTTTTTGCCGGCGAATTCTGAAGCATTACCGAGCCGTTCTTGTCGTCGATATTTGTAAGTGCAAATGCATCCGGGGTGAGATTATCAAAAAGAGTTTTCTTAACTCGGATATATTCTGCAAAGGTTTTGTGGTAATCCAGATGGTCGTGGGTTATGTTTGAAAAAATTGCGCCGGTAAAGCGAATTCCTGCAACCCTTTTTTGATCCAGTGAGTGTGAGCTTACCTCCATAAAACAGTACTCACAACCGGCTTCTGCCATTTGTGCCATAAGCGAGTTTATTGCAACCGGATCCGGTGTGGTATGGGTTGCATCAACCTCTTTCCCCGCAATGTAGTTTACAATAGTAGACAGAAGGCCGCATTTATATCCAAGTGCAGTGAAGAGACGATACAGCAGGGTAACTGTTGTTGTTTTCCCGTTTGTTCCGGTTATTCCTACTATTTTGATTTTTTCTGAAGGCCTGTCATAGAAATTTGATGCTATTTCGCCCAGGGCAGCATGACTGTCGGCTACTTTAATAAAAACGGCATTTCCAACTGCCTCCGGAATCTCTTCACAAACTACTGCCGAAGCTCCGTTTGAGAGAGCCATCCCTATGAACTGATGCCCGTCCGATGAACTGCCCCGTAATGCGATAAAAAGATCGCCCTTTTTACAGGATCTGGAATCGAAACATATACCACTGATGGTAACATTTTTGTCACCATGACTTTCCAGTACTTTAACTCTGTCTAATATGCTATTTAGTTTCATATTCTTCGGAAAGGATTATGTTTACAATTTGATTTTTTTCCATTGAAGTTCCTGGAGCCGGTGTTTGTGTCACAACTTTCCCCTTACCGGAAAAAGTTACCTTGTAACCTTCATTTTCAAGAAGGTAAAGAGCGTCGCGCAATCCCATGTTGATAACGCTTGGAAGGCTGTCCCTCTCTATAATGTATTCAACCGCAACAACCTTGTCGAGAGAGTCTTTTTTAAATTCGACCCATCCGTTTTTAGGCGCATTATATTTGCCTGCAGCCTTAAATTCTGCCAGAAGCTTCGAAGTCTCTTCTGCCTTTCCTGAAAGTACATAAGGAGAGGTATCTGTTGCCTTGCCCTTGCCTGTAAGCGGTTTTTCCCATTGGGGGTTGGATGCATATATTTTATCCGCGACTTGCTTAAACACAGGTGCAGCCCAGGACCCGCCATAGAAATTGGCTCTGGTCTTATTTGTATATAAAACAACTATAGCGCAATATTTTGGATTTTCGCTTGGAAAAAATCCTGCAAACGATGCCTGATGTTTACGATATCCCTGAGAGTCGATGTATCTTCCGTCAAATGCTATTTGTGCCGTACCTGTTTTGCCGGATATTGAATAACGTTTGTCATTTATTGTCTTGCCGGTACCCTCTGTAACAACACCTCTGAGTGCTTTATGAACCAGCTCAATTGTCGATTTTGAACAGATGGAGCCGCTCAGTTCCTGAGGGCCGAATTGTTTTTCTACAAGTCCGTTTCTTTGAAGATTTTCCACAAAGTATGGTTTCATCATTTTGCCGCCGTTTGCAATGGCATTATAAAACGTAAGAGTATGGAGGGGAGTCAGGAGGGAGGCATACCCCATTGCCATCATTGGCAACGTCAGTTTGGACCACATGGGGTCTCCCGGCGAATGCATTACTGCACGCCCTTCACCTAAAATATCAAGATTGAACTTGTCGCCTATCTTCATATTGTGCAGGCGGTCCACATATCTTTTTTCGTTGTTTGAGTAGTATTCAACTGCAAGTTTCGCAAAAGCTACGTTTGAAGATTTTTCAAATGCCTTTAGCACATTAATCTGTCCGTATCCGCCCTTGGTTACATCGGTAAAAACCTTAGTGCTGTATTGCCATTTCCCGTTTCCCGCATCAATAGGGGTATCAAGAGTAACATAGCCGTCCTCGATGAGCGCAACCAGAGTGGCAAGCTTGAATGTTGAGCCGGGCTCTGTTGCCTGACCGATTGCGTAATTGAATGATTCGTCAAATTCGCCGTTGGGCATTTTCTTCATGTTGGTAATGGCCCTTATTGCTCCGGTTTTTACCTCCATTACAATAGCGGTTGCCCCTTCGAATACATCTGAAAGCGAAAGCTGATTTCTTAGAGCATCCTCGGCTGCCTCCTGGATGTCAATATCAAGAGTTGTCTGAACATCATAACCATCGAGAGGTAAAATAGCCTCTTCGTTATTTACCGGCATCCATTCACCCCCAAGCAACCGCTGTACAGTTTGTTTGCCGGGAATACCTTTCAGATAATAGTCGTAGCTCCCTTCAATGCCAACACCAACGCCAACTGAGTTAATAAATCCGATTGTACGGTAGGCCAGCCTTCCATAAGGATTGTTTCTTTTGTTTTTTTGTTCACTGATAAATCCGCCTTTGTTTGCGCCAAGGTTGAATATAGGAAACTGACGGATCTGGTTAAGCTCCGAATAATCGACAAGTCTGTTGCCAATTGCTTTGTACCGGTTCTTTTTTTTCTTGGCAGCAATAAGTTCATTCTTGTAATCAGCTGCGGGTTTGTCACCAAAAAAATCGGCAAGTGCCGATGCAAGTGCCGCAACATTATTGTTAAAAGCGGTATCAGTTGGGACTACGCAGTCCATCCTCACCTGATAGTATGGGACTGAGCTTGCAAGAGAGCGACCGTCTTTTGCCAGAACACTTCCTCTTACCGCCTCAATCTCTTCAATGCGGAAAGAAATATCTTCCGAACTCACCGGAAGGGTGGCAAAGAACTGCAGCTGCACAATCCGCCCGATCACCAGCATCGCAGCGAAAAAAATTATGAAATATATGTAGCTTACTCTCGATATTACCTCTTTCATAATTAATTAATCTCTATTACTCCGGGCGGGTCAACCGGTGCTTTTAACTGAGATTCGTACTCAATTAATTTTTTTTCTATTTCTATTCTTTTGCTCTGATACAGCAGTTTTGCCTTTTTGCTTGTGTAATCTGCTTTCAGATGCTTGATTTCTCTCTGATTGTGTCTTTCGAGCACAAGACTGTCTTCTATCCAGAAGTTAAGGGTTATATAAAATATTACAAGGCCAAACAGATAGAGCACAAACCCCAGTTGCTGGAGTATTCCGCTGTGCAGCAAAATCTGACCTCCAAATATTTCTGATACCCATTTTCTTTTTGCCATAACACCTTTCTAATTAATGTCCTTCTTCTCTGCTACTCTCAGTTTCGCACTTCTGGCTCTCGTATTCGAAGAAATCTCCTCCTCTTGCGGTAAAACCGGCTTTCTTGTTATTAACTCAAAAGGAGTCTCCTTATTTCCGTAAAAATCTTTATTAAGGACGCCTTCTGTATTTCCTGTTTTCATGAAATTTTTAACCATCCTGTCTTCCAGCGAGTGGTATGTTATTACAACCAGTCTTCCGCCCGGAGCGAGTACTTTGAGCGTATCATTCAGAAATCCCTCAAGTGACTTCATCTCTCCGTTGACTTCAATCCTGAGTGCCTGATATATCTTCGCAAGAATCTTGTGGCCTCCGAATTTTGGTATAACCGGGTCGAGTACGTTGTTAAAATCGGTTGTGGTAATAATCCTTCTCTTCTCCCTTTCGCTGCATATAAGCCTGGCAACACGACGGCTGTTGTCTACCTCTCCCCATTCTCTTAATACTTTTGTCAGCTGGTCCTCGTCGTAATCGTTTACAATGTCTTCTGCACTTATTTTGGACATCCTGCTCATTCTCATGTCGAGCCTTGCATCAAACCGGAAAGAGAAACCTCTCTCTTCTGTATCGAACTGATGTGAAGAAACGCCAAGGTCGGCCAGTATGCCGTCTACTTTATCAAATCCGTTCAGTCGTATGTAATTTTGAAGGAAACGGAAATTATTGTGTACCAGAATCAGCCTTTTATCGTCGGGAGCATTTTTTAATGCCTCGGGGTCTCTGTCATAAGCTATGAGTTTCGAATTCCCCTCAAGTCTTGACAATATCTCGCGGCTGTGCCCTCCTCCTCCGAAAGTGGCATCCACATAAACGCCACCCTTTCGAATAGCCAGTGCAGATACACTCTCTTTTAACAGAACCGGTGTATGATACTCACTCATATCAATCCCCCTATCCTAAAATTTTTTCGGCAAGTGCTAGATAATCGCTTTCGCGTAGCTTGTCAGATTCGTAAGTTTCCTTAGCCCAGATTTCGATTTTATGATCGTTGCCTGTGAAAACAACCTCTCTGCCAACTCCAATCTGTTCAAGAAGCCTTTTTGGAACGGTAATTCTTCCCAGTTTTTCATCGGGCTCAACAATAGCCCTGTCTCTCATATACTCCCTCCAGAAACGGGAGTGCTCCCTGTTGAAAAAGTTAAGCCGGGATTTGACCTGCTCGGACTCCCTTGCCCACTCTTCGTAGGTGTATACCTCCAAACAATTGGAAAATAATTCTTTCTTTATTACTAATCTAAAATCTCCATCGGAGGACATTACAGATTTAAATGCCGAAGGAAAAATAAGTCTCCCTTTGTCATCTACCTTAGCTGTGTATTCTCCAATGAATTTGATCATGTTTAAGAGGTCGTTATTTTTGTTTTAAGACCTATGCAAAATTAAAAAATCTTTTCCACTTTATTACATTTTTTTACAATTTTTTCCACAATCTTATCAACACTCTCCATTTAAATCTTTATCTTCGAATTGTGAAATATGCCTATATGAAAAAAATAATCCTCTTTCTTTCTGTTTTTCTGTTATTTGCCTGTAAAAATTTCAATGTCAGTTCCGATTCTACTAAGGAAAACGAAACTACATCGGAGGAAATGTTTGAATTCGGAATTCCGGTTTCGGAATTTGAGGTAAAAGACGGAACAATAAAAAGAGGACAGTTTTTTACTTCACTCATGACCGATCTTGGTCTTAACAGTGCTGACATATATTCCCTTACACAGGCTTCCAGAAATAAATTCGACCTGAGAAAAATAAGAGTAGGCAACCCGTATAAAGCATACTATACTTTAGGAGAAAATCCAAAGCTGGCCTATCTGGTTTACAAAAATGACAAGGCTTCGTACATTACATTTGGCGTGCACGATTCGATTTTTGTGAAGGTTGACGAAATAGCTGTTACGGTAAAAACAAAAATAGGAGAGGCGACTATTAACAGTTCTCTCTGGAACGACACCAGGGCTGCCGGGATGAGTCCAATGCTTGCCATAAAGATGTCGGAAATTTTTGCATGGACAATTGACTTTTTCGGTTTGCAAAAAGGGGATTCGTTTAAGGTAATATATGACGAGATAAGTGTTGGCAATGAAACAGATATAGGAACAATACATGCAGTATTCTTTAGTCATGCAGGATCTGTTTACGATGCGTACCGTTTTGTCCAGGACGAGACACCCCAGTACTGGAATTCTAAAGGGGAAAATCTTAGGAAGGCATTTCTTAAGGCTCCGTTAAGTTTTACCAGAGTGTCATCCGGTTTTACATATTCACGCAGGCACCCTGTTACCAGGATAGTAAGGCCTCATACAGGTGTGGATTATGCTGCGCCAAAAGGTACCGAGGTTATGAGCATCGGAGACGGGGTTGTTATTCAGAAAGGTTACTCGGGCGGAGGTGGAAATACCGTTAAAATAAGGCATAATTCTACATATACAACTGCGTATCTTCATCTGTCGGCATATTCAAAAGGTCTTTCAAAGGGAAAAAGGGTAAGACAGGGAGAGGTTATAGGATATGTAGGGAGCACCGGATTATCTACCGGACCGCATCTGGACTTTAGAGTGTGGAAGGAGGGTACCCCCATCAATCCGTTAAAAATGGAGGCACCTCCTGCAGATCCTATTAAAAACGAGAACAGGGAAGCGTTTATGACTCAGGCTAAAGCTGTTAAGTTTCAGGTGGATTCGCTTAAGTCTGTTCAGTATCTGGATACCATGCTGCTTAAATTGGGAAAGAGATAATCTAATGTTATCTTTGCCGCAAATTAAAATAATTTATGGCAGACGAAAAGATAATATTCTCGATGAACGGTGTTGGCAAAATCTTGCCGACAAACAATAAAGCAATACTTAAAAACATATACCTCTCCTTCTTTTATGGGGCGAAAATTGGTATTATCGGTCTCAACGGATCCGGTAAATCAACCATTTTAAAGATAATTGCAGGAGTAGAAACAGCAATAGATGGAGAGGTTGTATGGGCACCGGGCTATAGTGTTGGTTATCTGGCGCAGGAACCTGAGCTGGACGATTCAAAGACTGTTCTTGAGGTAGTTCAGGAAGGAGTTCACGAAGTTGTGGATCTGCTTAAAAGATATGAGGAGGTTAATGCAAAATTTCTCGAGCCAATGGAAGACGATGAGATGGCAAAGCTTATAGATCTTCAGGGAGAACTTACAGATAAAATCGAACATGCAAACGGATGGGATATAGACTCCAAACTTGAAAGGGCAATGGATGCGCTTCAATGCCCGGATCCCGATGCTCTGGTAAAGCACCTAAGCGGTGGCGAAAGACGCAGGGTTGCATTATGCCGCCTCATGCTCAGAGAGCCAGATGTATTATTGCTTGACGAACCTACCAACCACCTCGATACAGAGAGTATCCAGTGGCTTGAGGCACACCTTCAGCAGTACAAGGGGACAGTAATCGCAGTTACTCACGACCGTTACTTCCTCGATAATGTTGCAGGATGGATTCTTGAGATGGACAGGGGAGAGGGAATTCCATGGAAGGGAAACTACTCTTCATGGCTGGAACAAAAATCGGTTAGGCTTGCCCAGGAGGAGAAACAGGAGAGCAAAAGACGCAAGACTCTCGAAAGAGAGCTGGAGTGGGTGAGGATGTCTCCAAAAGCGAGACAGGCTAAATCAAAGGCACGTCTTGGAGCTTATGAGAAGATGCTCAATGAGGATGGAAAAAGCAAGGACGATAAACTTGAAATTTTTATTCCGAACGGCCCGAGACTCGGCGACAAGGTTATTGAAGCAATCAATGTTACAAAATCTTTCGGAGACAGAGTACTTTTTGAAAATCTCAACTTTAAACTGCCGCCTGCAGGAATCGTTGGAGTTATAGGCCCCAACGGGGCCGGTAAGACAACTCTTTTCCGCCTTATTATGGGGCTTGAAAAAGTGGATTCAGGAGAGTTTTCCGTAGGAGAAACCGTTAAGACTGCATACATAGACCAGCAACATAAGCAAATTGACCCGGATAAAACTGTCTACGAAACAATTTCTCAGAATTCAGAATATGTAAAGCTCGGAAACAGGGAAGTAAATGCCAGAGCGTATGTTTCCAGATTCAATTTCTCAGGAGCCGATCAGGAGAAAAAATGCGGGATTTTATCGGGTGGTGAAAGAAACCGGCTTCACTTGTCTCTTGCCCTGAAAGAGGAGGGGAACGTGCTGCTGCTGGACGAGCCTACAAATGACGTGGACGTAAATACAATCCGCGCCCTTGAGGAGGGACTTGACAACTTTGCCGGATGTGCAGTTATTATCTCTCACGACCGTTGGTTCCTTGACAGGATTGCAACCCACATTCTTGCATTTGAAGGCGATTCGAAAATCTATTACTTTGAAGGAAGCTACTCGGAATATGAGGAGAACAAAAAGAAACGCCTTGGCGATTTGACGCCAAAAAGATTCAAGTATAAAAAACTGATGGAATAATTTTAGCTGTTAAGTTCCAGCCAGCGGTCGCTCTTTGAATCAATATGAGCAATTACCTCGGCTATTCTTACAGATGATTTTGTGAGCTCTTCGGAAGAGAGCGTCCCGGAAGAAAGAGCGGCCTCAAGGCTGCTCTTCTCTTTTTCAAGAGACTCAATGTCTTTTTCCAGCTTTTCCAGTTCCTTTTGCTCTTTGAATGATAATTTCTTCTTTTGAAATTTATCCTCACTTACGGCAGAATCTGCAGATTCAGCTGACTTTTCCCGGGCAAGAACTTTTGCCTCTTTAGCGGAAAGCTCTGCTTCACGCTCCGCCTCTTTTACCTGTTCCCTGTATTCGGTATATTTCCCCACATAATCCTTGATGAGACCCTTGCCCTCGAAAACAAAAATATGGTCGGCAAGTTTGTCAAGAAAATACCTGTCGTGTGAAACAATGAGAAGGCATCCCTGAAAGTTTAAAAGATACTCCTCAAGTACATTCAGACTCATTATATCCAGGTCATTTGTGGGTTCGTCGAGAATCAGGAAATTTGGATTCTTCATAAGGACAGTAACCAGATAAAGCCTTCTTCTTTCGCCTCCGCTTAACCGGTCAACTTTTGTATTGTGCGTCGGATGCGGGAACAGAAACCGGCTCAAAAACTGAGTTACCGGCATAGAGTTTCCATCTGCAAGTGTCACGACTTCGGCAATTTTTCTTACAACATCTATTACTGTATCCTCAGGGTCATACTGAAGTCCGGTTTGCCTGTAAAATCCGAAAACAAGAGTTTCCCCGCGGTCTATCTCACCCGATACAGGAAGAACAGAACCTGTCATCACCTCCAGAAATGTTGATTTCCCCACTCCGTTTGGTCCTACAAGACCAATCTTCTCTCCCTTTGCAAAGTTGTACGTAAAGTCGTCAATTGTGCAAAAATCGTCATAAAAGTGGGTCACTCCTTTGCAGTTGATAATCTTGGTCCCGAGACGGGAACTGCCCACATCTATTTTTATGTTTTTATCCTTTATTACCTGACCGGCTCTCTCTTTAAGGTCATAGAATGCATTTATCCTGTACTTAGCCTTTGTTGCCCTTGCCTGTGGCATCCTCCTCATCCAGTCAAGCTCTCCTCTGAAAAGATTTCTCGCTCTCTCTGTCTCGGAATTGAAATTTTCAATCCGCTCTTCTCTCTTCTCAAGGTAGTATGAGTAGTTTCCCTTATAAGTATACAGTTTTCCGTTCTCAAGTTCAATTATGTGGTTACATACCCTGTCAAGAAAATACCGGTCGTGTGTAACCATCAGAATGGTAGCCTGAGTCCGTTTGAGATACTCTTCAAGGAACTCGATAACGATGAGGTCAAGGTGGTTCGTAGGCTCATCCAGTATTATGAAGTCGGCTTCATGAATCATTATTCCGGCAATCGCCACCCTCTTCTTCTGCCCGCCTGAGAGCTCTCCCATTGACTGGTCAAGCGAGTGAATGTCAAGCTGGGTTAATATCTGCTTAACCTTAAGTTCATACTGCCATGCATCCTGCGCGTCCATCTGATGAATTGCCGCTTCGATGCGTTTCCCGTCTCCGCTCACAATTGCGCTTTCGTATTCTGCAACTGTCGAAGACAGAACATCGGAAGCAGCAAAAACCTCTTCAAAAACAGTCCTGTCCGGATCGAAACCCGGTTCCTGTTCAAGGTATGCAACCTTTACATCTTTCATTATGTTCACAATTCCTCCGTTGTCCGAACTGTCTTTTCCAGACAGAACTTTCAGGAGAGAACTTTTCCCGCTTCCGTTTGGAGCGATGAGTGCAATCTTGTCGCCTTCATTTATATTAAAGTCCAGATTGTCAAACAGGACCTTTGTTCCGTATGATTTTGATATATTTTTTGCCTGAAGAATACTTGCCATGATGCAAAGGTAAGATTTTTTCCGGTGCGGCTTGGAGCTTATGTATATTTGAATTATATTTGACTTACAGTATGAGACTTATAAAATAATATATGAAAAAAATTATTCTTTCTGCACTACTTCTTTTGTGCGCGGTATCATTAAATGCCCAGCAATATTTTAATAAAATATGGGACAGATGCAATGTAAAAGATGCATTTTATGAAACATCACCTGTAAAAAATGAAAACGGGGAGTACAAAGTATTCAGAATTACAAATGGAGAAAGAGTCGGTTTGGAAGGCGCATACAGGACAGACGATTTTAAAAACGGAGAGCTATGCTATTTTAATAGAGACGGAGATACCTCGAATCTACAGACTTTTGCAAATGGCTTGCCAAATGGAATCGAAAAGAGCTGGCATCGAACCGGAGAAATATACACAGTGAGAAATTTGAAAGATGGCAAATTCGATGGAGATGCAGAGTATTTCTTTCCAAACGGCCAGATGTCGGCAAAATTGTTTTACTCAGAGGGCGAGATAAAAAATGAATCATACTGGAATGAGGATGGAAGCCCAATGACTAAGATTAAAGAAGCAAGCAGGCACGCAGAATATCCCGGTGGCAAGGATAAGTTTAATGAATATGTAGCTCGCTCGTTGATTTATCCGATACACCTCAGAAATACAGGAATTCAGGGAACTGTAGTTTTGTCATTTTCTGTCCAAAAAGATGGATCACTGGCAGATATAAAAGTTATCAAAAGTGCTCATCCAGATCTGGACAAAGAGGCAATAAGAGTTATTGAGAAGAGTAAAAAATGGTTGCCCGGAAGGGACTTTAACCAAACTTTTAATGAACGTTTGGTTTTTCCGGTAATATTCCGCCTGAGTGAGCCAAGAGCAGGATATTCAAATAATAACAATAAAGGATCTGCGGAAAGCAGAATCAGCAACACAAGAAAGTATTAAGGATGAAATTTCTTAAAATGAAATATTATGAAAATTTTCTGCCTGAGTTTTCTTGTTATATTTTCAACATTTACTTTGTTCGGACAACAGTATTTTAAAGAGAACTGGAGAAAGACGTTTAAGGGAAATGCATATTATATAGTTACGCCATCGGCAGAAAACCCGCAAGGAGAATTTATCGTCGAAAGGACGTCCGGATGGGAAAGGTATAAAGCAACAGGAATCTTCAAAACAAAAGATCTTAAAACCGGCGTATTAATCTTCTTTAGGAAAGACGGAGATACAAGTGAAGTTGTAAATTTAACAAACAGAGAAAAAGACGGGTACGCATCATATTTTTTTCCTTCCGGGAATATATCTGCAAAATATCTTTATAAAGATGGAGATTTGATTTCAGAAGAGTTCTGGAACGAAGACGGATCGGTACAACTGGACAAAGTTGGAGCAAACACCCCCCCGGATTACTATAGAGGTGTTGAACGCTTTGGTTCTGATATTTCCCGAGTTCTTAGATATCCGGCAGATGCCATGATGAAGAATATTGAAGGAAAAGTTATTCTGTCTTTTATCGTAGATTATGACGGTAAAGTTACAGACGTTAAAATAGTCGAGAGCGTGTATCCGTCCATTGACAAAGAGGCTGCCGAAGCAATTAAAAGATGTGGAAAATGGATTCCGGGGAAACAACATAATCAGTATGTAAAGTTGAGATTTTCAATCCCTGTTATTTTCCAGATCCAGACCAAAAAAGAAGAAAAAATGTTTAAATCTTATTTGTAGGAAGTGATTCTATTAAAACACTCTATTTTAACTTTCGAACAAATTATTCTTGAAAATCTTTATCTCAAACATTTCAACTTGCCGTTAAGCGCTACACATTGTGTAAGTTACAGTAATTCCTGTCGGAAAAATGCCTCTCCCTGTAATAATGTTTGTCTCCGGCAGCGAGTTGAATATCTCTGACCAATCTCTTAACATTCCCAACTAATTGATGAGGGCGATTCGGCCGGAACGGAACGCAGTGGAGCGAGGACGCACAAGCCCGAAACAATTAGTTGGGAGTGATAAATGACAGAGATAAAATGCAACGAGTTGCCGGCTAATTACAAAGTGAGTTTTACCGGACGAATCATGTGCTTAGGATCAAGTATTTTGTCCAGTTGTTCTTTTGTGAGAATTCCCTTGTCAAGAACCAGCTGATATACGCTTCCGTTGGTTGCAAGGGCCTCCTGTGCAATTTCGGTACTTAATGCATAACCGATGTAAGGCTTAAGCGCAGTAACGATGCCAATAGAGTGCTCAACCATGTCGCGGCAATGTTCCGGGTTGGCTGTTATGCCATCTATACACTCAACACGAAGGGTGTCAAAACCTCTTGTCATCCAGTTGCAGGACTCTGTGAGGCTATGCACCAGTACAGGCTCCATAACGTTGAGTTCAAGCTGGGCAGCTTCTGAGGCAAGTGTAATAGTTAAATCGTTTCCAATAACCTTAAAGCAAATCTGGTTTACAACTTCCGGAATTACAGGGTTTACCTTTCCAGGCATTATTGATGATCCCGGCTGTTTAGGAGGAAGTTTTATCTCTGCAATACCTGTACGTGGTCCGGATGAAAGGAAACGGAGGTCGTTGCATATTTTTGACAGACGAATTGCGATAGATTTAAGGGCAGAAGAGTAGGCTACCATGCAGGAAGTGTCATGTGTTGCCTCAATGAGATTGTATGCAAGTTTCAAATCCCAGCCTGTTATTTTTCTTATGTGATAAATGCAGGCCTCTGCATATCCGGGTTCCGAAGTTATGCCGGTGCCTATTGCTGTTGCGCCCATATTGATATACAGCAGTTCTCTGGATGCTTTGTCAAGCCTTCTAAGTTCGTGCTTCATTGCCGATGCGAAAGCACCGAAACTCTGCCCGAGTGTCATTGGAACTGCGTCCTGAAGCTGGGTTCTTCCCATTTTAATAATTCCAGAAAACTCTTTCTCTTTCTCTTCAAAAGATGCTATGAGTTTTTCAAGAGCCTCTCTAACCTCGAAGTGTGTTATATAAAGCCCAATGTGCATTGCGCTTGGGTATGCGTCATTGGTGGACTGTGCCATGTTTACATGGTCGTTGGGGCTGCAGAACTCATACTGGCCGCGTTGTTTTCCCATTATCTCCAGTGCTCTGTTTGCAATAACCTCGTTTGCGTTCATATTGACAGACGTTCCTGCTCCTCCTTGTATCATATCAATAGGAAATTGTTCCAGATGCTTGCCATCCATAAGCTCTTTACAGGCTTCAACAATTGCATCTTTGATATTTTCATCTACAAGTCCAATTTCGTGGTTTGCCAGAATTGCACCCATCTTAACTATACCCAAAGCCTTAACATATTGTGGATAGTTAGAAAGAAGCTGACGACTGATGTCAAAATTTTCAATACATCTGAGAGTTTGTACTCCAAAAAGCGCCTCAACAGGAACGCTTTTGTCTCCAAGAAGATCATGTTCAAGCCTGGTCTTGCCGCTTGTTTTGAAACTGTAATTGCTCATAATTGCCTAAATAAAATTAATTCGGCAAAGATAATAAATTGTTATCTCAACAGCACCGTTTTATTAAAAATTATAATAAAAAGGAGCCGTTACTGTTTTAATTTATCGAATTATGAAGTTAAATGGATATCAGGCGAAGAATTTGTTCACCTTGGCAAGTGCCGATGGCAGCGAGAATACCACTACACGGTCGTATGGCATTATTTCTGTGTCTCCCACCGCTATAAAGCTTTGTGTTCCGCGGATTACCCCGCCAATGATAGCATCTTTAGGGAACCCTATATTGCGTAGCTTGTCCTTTGTAATGTTACTGTTTGGATTGACAATAAATTCAAGAATTTCCGCGTCTGAACCATTAAGACATTTAATGGACTGAACCTTGTTTGAAAGGGTGAAACGGAAAATACGGCTTGCTGTAATGAGCTTTTTGTTAATAACGGCATCTACGCCCATACCTTCTGCAAGCTTAATATAATCTATATTTTCTACCTCTGCGATTGTCTTGGCAACGCCCATTTTCTTAGCCATCACGCAAGAGAGGATATTTGTTTCCGAACTGCTTGTCACTGCAACAAAGGCATCGAAATCGTTTACGTCTTCTTCAATGAGCAGGTCGGTATTTCTGGCATCTCCATTTATTACCAGTGTTTTGTTAAGTCTTTCGTTTAAAACATCACACCTGTCTCTGCGGCGTTCTATGAGTTTTATGTAGTCGACAGATGTCTCAAGCTTTTTGGCAACCATTTCGCCAATCCGTCCGCCGCCAACAATCATAAGCCTTTTAACATCAATATTGTTTTTTCCTGAATAGGTCATAACCTCCTGCACTCCGCTCCGTTTGGAAATTACGAATACCAGGTCCCTCTCTTTAAATTTAGTTGAAGCACGGGGTATTATTGTATTTCCGTCACGCGCAATTGCAACAGCCCTGTAGATAAGTTCAACACCTGGTTTTGAATAGTCGGATAAAGTTTTGTCAATCAGGGGAGCTCCGTCGTCGAGTCTGAAAACGATAAGCTGGAGTTTCCCTCCAGAAAAATCCATAAATTCAGAAGTTCCTGTTTGTTTAAGCAGGTCTATGATTTCGTGAGATGCAATTTTTTCGGGATAGAAGAGAAGGTCAATACCCATCTCAGTGAAAAGAAGTTTATTTTCGTTCTTGAGATATTCGTCATTGTTTATACGGGCAGTAACCTTGCCTGCTCCCATTTTCTTGGCGAGCATGGCACTTATAATGTTGACATCCTGCTCCTGAGCCGGACTTACGGCAATAAACAAATCGGATTTTCTTACTTCGGCTTTTTCAAGTGTAGTGATAGAGGTTGGAGAACCATATATTGGGATAATGTCTGCGATTTCGCCAACATGATTCAACCTGCTCTCATCGCTGTCTATAACGGTGAGCTCATGATCCTCATTGCCGAGCATCTTGGCCAGGTGGGTACCTACATCTCCAGCACCGGCTATAATAATTTTCATAGATTATATTTTAGTACTCCTCTTCGTTAAAGAAAAAGTCCTCTTTACTTGGATAATCAGGCCAGATGTCTTCAATGCTATCGTAAACCTCACCATCGTCCTCAAGATCCTCTAAATTTTCAATTACTTCCAAAGGTGCTCCTGATCGTGTAGCATAGTCTATCAACTCCTCTTTGGTGGCAGGCCAAGGTGCATCTTCGAGTTTAGAAGCCAATTCAAGTGTCCAGTACATAAAGCTAAGAGATTAAATATTAAGCAGTTGCGATAATGTGAAATTAGTGTGCGAAGATAACTATTAAATTTTAATTTGCAACTTTATTGATACCAAAAATCATCAGTAATACCATTTACCATAGCTAAGTATCTGGCATACACAAATAAATAATCCGAAAGCCTGTTAAGATATTTTACTCCTGGTTCGACTCTTGATTCCGATAACAGGGCAATACACGATCTTTCGGCTCGCCGGCATACTGTCCTTGCAATATGACATTCTGCCGCAACTCTTGGTCTCTCGGGAAGAATAAAAGCGGTTTGTTCCGGAAGAGCAGCAACCATCTCGTCTATCTGGCTTTCTAAAAACTCAATTTCAATATTTTGAAACTGTTTAAGCTTTGCGGCACCGTGTTCGTCTGCAGCAAGGTGTGCTGCAACGAGCATAAGGTTTGCCTGAATCCGCCTTAGATTTTCGTGATAAGGGGAGCCAAATGCGTCTGCACGTATCAGCGCAATATGAGAAATTAATTCGTCTACATTGCCGTATGCATTTACACGAGGGTCGTCCTTGCTCACCCTTGCACCTCCTACAAGTGATGTCTTACCCTTGTCTCCGGTCTTTGTGTATATGTTCATCTCTTTCATAACTCTTTATATTTGACAAATTAAGAGTGTTTTACAGGATTCGGATTTATCTCGTCCGACTCAATATGACCGTCCCTTAGGCGTATAATCCTGTGCGCATGTTTTGCAATATCCTCTTCGTGTGTTACAACGATTATAGTGTTCCCTTTGTTGTGAATTGCTTCAAAAAGTTTCATTATGTCAACAGAAGTTTTTGAATCCAGATTACCTGTAGGTTCGTCGGCAAGTATTATAGACGGCTTGTTTACAAGTGCCCGCGCAACAGCAACTCTTTGTCTCTGCCCCCCGGATAATTCATTAGGCCTGTGGTGCATACGGTCTGTTAAGTCGACACTTTCAAGTGCCTTTTCGGCCCTGATGTCTCTGTCTTTTTTTGATTCTCCTGAGTATATCAGGGGAAGTGCGACATTTTCAAGGGCAGAATAACGGGGAAGGAGGTTAAATGACTGAAAGATAAAACCTATTTCTTTGTTTCTCACCTCGGCAAGCGCATTGTCATTCATTTGTGAAACATCCGTTCCGTTAAGAATGTATGTTCCTCCCGACGGACTGTCAAGGCAGCCAAGAATGTTCATCATAGTGGACTTCCCGGAGCCTGACGGACCCATAATGGCAACATATTCATTATCGTGTATTGTGAGATCAACTCCGTCAAGAGCCCTCACCTCTTGTGTGCCAACTTTATAATACTTTTTAATTCCCTGAATTTTAATAATATCGATGCTCATTGGGTCTGATTTTTAATTCGTGAATCTACAAAATAAAGAGATTATCTCTCTTACAAATATCAGGATTAATTTCCATTACTTTTTTGTACAATGTATTAACTGCCTTTTCTCCCTCCGTTCCGATGTCGATGCTGTAGTCGTTTACAAATAGTTCTATATGTTTTTTTTGAATATCGGCATCCATCTCCTGCGCGTTCTCTGCAACATATCTTTGAGACAGACTTGGATTTTCCTTCGCAAAACGGATACTTCTGTTCAAAACCCTGTTTACCTTTTGCTGAATATCAGGGGAGAATGTCCGCAAGATTGCTATTCCGCCAAGCGGGATGGGAACGCCTGTGCTGTTTTGCCAAAAAGCACCCAAATCTTCAATGAGCCTTAGCCCTTTATTCCGGTATGTAAACCGGCCTTCGTGAATTAACACTCCGGCATCGTAATGGCCTGCCATTACTTCGCTTTCGATTGAAGAAAAAATTATGGGAGATTTATCTGAAATTTCTGGAAACGCAAGTTTTAAGAGAAGTGCACCGGTGGTCATCTCTCCCGGAATTGCAACTCTGGCCTTGGAAATTTTTTCCCGGTCCGGTGTCCCGTCCGGTTTGAACAACTTGCTACCTTCCGGAGCAACAAACAGAGGGCCGTTATTGTAACCCAGAGCACTTCCGGCACGAAGCATCGCATATCTGTCGCACAAATAGAAAAATGCATGGTAACTCAGTTTGCACATATCATACAAACCCCTGGCCGCGCCCTTGTTGAGCTGTTCTACATCGGCAAGATTAACAGTAAATTCCAGCCCTTCGGTATCAATGAGCCCGTATACCATAGCGTGAAATGCAAAGGTATCGTTTGGGCAGGGAGAGTAGGCTAAATTAAGTTTCATTTAGAAAGGGCCTCCATAAGTATTTTGACGGCTGCTTTCAAAGAGTCCAGGGCAAGAGGAATGTTCCACATGGCCCGGTTACGCTCGCCTACCTCATTTGAAACAGAGCGAAGTTCAATAAAAGGAATCTTCTCAAGTATTGATACATAGAAGAATGCTGCCCCTTCCATGCTCTCTATTTGAGCAGTGAAATCTTTTTTCAACTGTATTGTTTTTTCCGGCAGTCCGCTAACCGTTTGTACAGTTACCGCGGATGCCCTTTTGTAAATTGACATTGCCTCTTCAACCACTGGCGAAAGGGTAGGAGCATAAAGTGCTCCGCCTTTAAACGGATGAGTGTCGGCATCTAAAATCTGATAATCAAAAAGCGTTTGAAAACCGCCATATGTCTCAAATCCTAAATCGCCAAAAAATTCTTTGTCCACTCTGGCAACAGACCCGATAGGAAAATCGGAGCTAAAGCTGCCGGCAATTCCTATGTTAACTGCAAGATCAAAAGCAACCGTTGAACTGTTAACAATTTTTGTGAGTTTGTAACTTGTCGAAGTGGTTCCAATACCTGTGAGCATATATGTTATATCGAGCCCGTACTGCTCACTTTTGGAAAGAGAGTTGAATGCCTGCCTGGCAGTAATAAGTTCCTCTTCCTCAGCTGCGGTAATGAGTATTCTCATCTGGTAATCTATTTTTTTTGTAATATTGCACGAAATTAGTTAATTATTATGGCATATACAAAGATAGAGCAGTACGACGAAGATATTACTCAACAACTTGCTGCTAATTACAAGAATATATTGAATTTAATAGAGGAGG
>Ga0316605_10000571_pt1 | contig 24862 bp, 12 predicted proteins | sample OWC_soil_day20_n_FD_207666 | JGI IMG/M metagenome (GOLD analysis project Ga0316605, IMG submission 207666) | Wetland soil microbial communities from Old Woman Creek delta, Ohio, United States - OWC_soil_day20_noCT | ecosystem: Environmental > Terrestrial > Soil > Wetlands | place: USA: Ohio...
TAAGGAGCGACTAACTAATATTCTAATTCTTTCAACACGTTCAATATTGACGTCACAAACGTGCATAATTCTTTTCAACACGAGCAATATTGTCGGTTATATGCATAGTATCACCATTCAATATACTCATTCTTATTTCCAACGTTGAGAGTATCAGGCTTACAAGCCGGGGATATATCCAATCAATGAGGGATGTTTGTTCGGGTTATCAGACATTTCTGTCCGATATCATCACCAACTGAACGGGTATTTTAGCTGCTTTAACTAAATGACGGACAGATTGCCTGTGTGCCTCAGGAAACCGTGTACGCGGGAAGATCAAAGTTTAGAAACGAAAGAATTCTATTTTAATAGAATCTGAATTTTATCATCACTGCATGGTAAGAGATGTCCCCTACCCTCCTAAAGGTGGAGTTTTGATACGTTTAAGCAGAAATGAGGCGCCATAAAGTCACCCGATGGGGTACTTTTATTTTTCTTTACAATTCTTGTTTTCCCGACAGTTCTTTAGCCATTCGTTAGGTGTCAGACCGGTAGCTCTTTTAAAGGTGAAAAAGAAATTGGAGTTGGAGGTAAAACCAGACAGACGCCCGATGCCTTCTATGCTTGTTTTTTCGGTGGTATTTTGTTTCAGCAGGTCGATGGCGTGATTGACCCGCATTTCATTTTTCAGATCGGCAAATTTCTTTTTCAGTATCACATTCAAACAATACTGAACCTGATGAACTGGTGCATTCACAGCGGTGCAAACATCAATAAGCGAAAAACGGGGTTGAAGATAAGGCTTCTCCCTTTCCAGATAAGATAATATATTCTTAGTAAGATTTCTCAGGTACTCACTATCTTTCTCGGTTTGATTTTCAAATTTAACGGGTCCTTGTTCACGGCGTTGACCGGTAGTTTTTGGAAAACTTTCTACAGTGGATAACTGCAGGGACAGGCGGATATTGCCACGTAAAAACCAGGGGTTTGTCAGAAAGATTAAAGGTATAATCACATACAAATAGGATACAATGTGCATTAATTTTTGTGCCAACTGAAATGCTGCCTGATAATCACTGCTATTAATGAGCATATAAAATACTACCATATGTATGACATTTGTGACAAAAAAAGAAATGACCAACGCACTCAGCACACCTATCATCAGGTTTAACTGTGTTTTACGTTCTCCGAACAGTTTTTTCAGGATGGGAAAATACCTTACCATCAACACAATACACGCTATCAGGTAAATGGAAAACTGAAGCGGTCGGAGAATATTGTTGTACAGATGCGGATAAAAAAGGCCGAAATCGAAATTGGCATATTCTACGACATTGCCCATCAATCGCTTTGCAATAGAGTATTTATAATCAAACGTAGTGAAAACATAGGGAATTATCGCTATTGCGTTGATGAGAAAGGGGATAAAATGCAGGAAATCGTATTTGCGCAGGGAGTCGTTTTCGGTTACAACACTCCGCACGTAAAAGTAAAGCATGACCGGAAACAAATAATTAAACGGAGCAAAATTATTGAGCAAAATGGCAAACGCCGTTACCGAGCCTCCATTGACGAGCAAATTGGCCGACAGCGAAAAAAATGAAAACATAAAAAGAAAAGCAACCAGGTAGCCGACACTTTTCAGGTTTTTCAGATTATACATCAGCAGCGTAGAAGCCAGCGTGATATTAAGTAACGAAACGAATGTAATTAAATTTCCTTCAAACATACATTTTCGTCAGAATAAGCGGTTATCTTCCTGTTTTTCAAGTTGATTACGAATAAAAACAAAACTATGCTGAAAAATCAACAAACAAAAGTAATGAAAAAATTTATACATTTTTACGAAAACGGGACTAATAATTTACAGTTTACCCTTCAAAGTAAAATCTATAGAAGTATTTTTGAACATTATTTACAAGCTACTGAAGATATCTGACAGATATTTTATAGAAATTTCCTATATTAGTTTGTAAATATATTAAATTTAAGGAGTTTATACAATATTCTTTTTTATTACCGCATTGAGGTTTTATGAGGCATTACAAGATAAAAAAACTTGCCAATTGTAGCGGATTACACAATTTCTCAATCTCCTTGAAAATTAACGATATAGCAATTAAATTTACATAATTACTATTGTGAAATTTCTGAATAAATAGTATCTTTGTAAAATTTTTGGTGCTTCATTAATGGAATTGGGGATTATATAATGTGAGAACAACAGGAATAATGTTCCCTTCTTAATCATAATATTTAAATGTTATAAACTTAAACTAATCAAAATTGCCTAATATTGATGAAAAAAACTGGTCGTTAAACAAATTTTCATAAAATTATTATTAAATTATTTATCTGATGTTTACCTTATTTGAAAAAAAACCTCCCGCTGAAAATCCATTTTTAAGATTTTCCCCCATATCATACTCATAATTAGATATATTGATACACGGCTACACATAGTATGCTAATGTAAATATATGCCCAGATGGAGAAATAATGTCCAGTGAAATGGATGATCAATCAAAGTAAGCTAAAGGATAGCACAAGGTTTGCCTACAGATTTTGGCCGTAAAAAAAGAAGTTGTTAATGGTACATAAGGTACTTTTATGGAAATACTTGATTTTTACTTTCACTAACTCTTATATGATTAATTTCGTTCAATATACTTCATTTCTAATATACAATAATCAACAACGCTGATAAAACTGAAATCTACAGTGAAATACAGTGAAAATACTTAATTCTTTAATCTGTTTATCATATTACATCTTTTTTTGAGATAGTTTGAGAAAGTTTATTACCGTTTATAATTAAAAAAATGAAAACATCAATACACAAAGATATAGCCAATGCGCTCAGAAAAAGCATATTTACATTTCTTCTGACAATTATCACTTTAATAAACGTATCAGCTCAAATCTCAATGAGCAGTGCTACTACAGGTGTTTTAAGCAATGCCAGCACTGTTACCATTTCATATACCAATGCCAGTGGATCAAATCAAGTGTTAATGGTTGGAATATCAGCTCAACAGCCGGGTTCTTCTGTTACCTCCATCACCTACAACGGTGTTTCACTTACCAAATTGGGAAATCTTTCCAATTCAAGTCAGTCAAGAATTGAAATCTGGTATTTACAATCACCAGCAATAGGCACCTATAATCTTGTTGTAAATAACAGTGGTGGTGATAATGCCGTAATCGGGGCGATGACCTTTTCGGGTGTACATCAAACAAGCCCTTTTGGTACCTTAGTTACAGCTCAGGGATCAAGCACAATAGCCAGTGTAACTGCTGCTTCGGCAACTAATGATATAGTCTATAGCGTAGCTGCATTCAACAATGGCTCTACACTAACACACGGCACTGATCAAACGGAACGTTGGGATCAGACTGTTAACAGTTCGATTACCGGAGGAGGAAGCACAAAAGCAGGTGCAACTTCAATTACCATGACAGCTACATCTACCTCCTCGGCTTCATGGACAATTGGTGCTGTAGCGCTAAAGCCAGCAAGTGTTTCTGTTACTTACAACCCGGGAGGGGTTACAGGTTCGGTTCTGTGGCTTAAAGCCAATGCCGGAGTTACAACCGGTAGTACTTTAACATGGGCTGATCAATCTGGTTATAACAGAAATGGAGTTCAAGCCACTGCTGCAAATCAACCGACAATTAACAGTAGCGCAATTAACTTTAACCCCGTACTGACATTTGATGGCACTAACGATTTTCTTTCTGTACAAAATCTGACTGGCTTACCTATAGGCGCAAGTATGGTTCAGGAGTTTGCTGTTGGTACTCAACTAAGTTCAACAGGTGTTAATGGCCGATTTTTCTCATACGGGCCCAGTATTGATGCAGGGATTGGAAAGTTCTTTTTTTTAGGAAAAAACACTGCTAATAACGCCATGGCTTCTATGTATGGAACAGACGCTGTAAGCACCCTGGGTGAGTTTAGCAATCCTGTTCCTGTCCTTGAAGAGGGCAAGTACACGGGCACACAACTTATACTCTCCAGCTTTGGCGTACAACGGTCTGCTGTAACTGCCACTTCAATCCGCACCGCTGATACCGGAACAATAGGCTCAGACCCTACCGGCACCGCCAATCTTTGGAAAGGGTACATTCCTGAAGTTATTGTGTTTCCAACAAACCTGACAGCCACTCAAACTCTTCAGGTGAATTCATATCTCGCTCTTAAATATGGGATTACACTCGACCAGACAACAGCTCTAAATTATGTGAACAGCGCAGGTACGGTACTCTGGAATGGAACTACCAACAGCGCTTATAAAAACAATATTGCTGGTATTGCCCGAGACGATGCTTCGGCTCTCAACCAAAAACAATCTAAATCTGTAAATGCAGGTTTACAAGTAGTTATAGGAAATGGCAACACCATTGCTACCGATAACGTTTCCAATACCAATAACTTTTCTGTGGATAAATCAGCTCTTGTATGGGGTGATAATGCCGGTTCTGTTGCCGCATGGACTAACACAAGTGCACCAACTGGATATCGGATAGTTTCCAGATCTTGGAAAGTTCAGGAAACCGGAACAGTAGGTTCGGTAAAAGTACAGGTTGCTGCAAGTAGCGGAACTAATGGTTTGCCTGATAATGACACAAGAGGTGTATTATTATTGGTAGATGCTGATGGTAATTTTGCAACAGGCGTCACAGCCATACCTATGATCTTAAATGGTACCAACTGGGAAGCGAATGTGGATTTTAGTACAGGGCAATTTTTTACTTTTGCCAATGCTGTAGCACCCGAACTCTCGTTAACATTAACCCAAGTCACCTGCTTTGGAGGAAACAATGGTGCCATCAACGTTAGTGCAAGCGGTGGAGCAACACCTTATTCTTATTCCTGGACTGCCAGCAACGGTGGAGTTGTACCTACGGGACAAGCATCAAATCAGAACCTCACCGGACTTATTGCCGGCACTTATACATTGGTAGTAACTTCCGCTAATTTCGAGCAGGTCACAACTTCGGTAAATATTACTCAATCCGATGCTATAATTTTGAATACTGTCATTACTCCGGCTTTTCCAACTGGAAGCAACAATGGCGCCATTGACCTTTCTGTTTCAAATGGGATGCCACCTTATACCTATGCATGGTCACCGGGTGGCGCTACTACTCAAGACATTAGTAGTTTAGCGACAGGAACGTACAATGTAACAGTAACCGATGCAAACGGATGTACAGCAAGCACAACTGCGGTTGTAGGTTCAGCTATTAATCCCAGAAAACAATTATATTTAACAGATCCCTCTCAGGCACTCGACAGAATTGATCCGGTTGCAACAGCCGATGCAACAACAGCACAATCAGCAGTTTTAAGCACACCAATTTCGATTGTTGGAGCGGCAGCATCATCAAATTCGGGACAAACTGTTTCAACACATACATTTGCTTACAATTCAGGCACAACCGGAGTAAACCGTGCACTATTTGTTGGTGTTTCGTACCGAAACTCCGGAACTAATGGGCGAGATATAAGCTCGGTTACATATGGTGGACAAACAATGACATTAGTTGGTAGTCAGGAAAATACAACATATCTATTATTAATACCAACTCGTCATGCAAAAGTCTATATATACCGACTATTAAGTCCACCAACCGGAAGCAATAATCTTGTTGTCAACTGGAATGGAGCACTGGAATATGGAGCAGTTGTAGGAGCTGTAACTTACGAAAATGTTAATCAAACCACACCAACGGGAACATTTGCCGGAAATACCGGGAACACAAGTACTCCATCGGTATCTGTAGCAGGCGCTGCAAACCGATTGATGTTTGGAGTTGTAGCCGGACGATCAACTACTAATTATGCATCCACAACAAGTGGCGGAACACAACTCTGGAGTTCACGACCATTTAGTGGAAATACAGCAGGTTCCGGACAAATAGCCGAGGGTGCAGCAAGCGTTAATCTGACATGGAGCGGTTCAAGCGATTATTGGGCTACTGGAGGTGTTTCTGTTATTCCTGCATCTGTTTCTGCAAATACTACATTTACTCAAACACCTGTTTTATGTGACAATCTAACCATTAAAGCAGGAGAACCAATATCTGTAAGCACATACATAACTGTTTCAACAGGAACTATGCCTGTAAATCCGGATATAACTGCAACTTTGCGATACGGGGCAACCAATATTGTTTCACTCCCAAAAGCAACGTATAATAGCGCTACCGGTTTATTAAGATGGTCGGGTGTATTAAGCAGTGATGTGACAATTCCGGCAGGTCAATCCATCGCTTTGGATGTTACGACTTTGCAAACAGGGGTTTCGTTCAAAATCGATTACGATAGCCAGACCAAACCTTCGAAAATTGAGCTACCTGTTTCTACTGTGATTAATATAAATTCTTATGCTGTTTATAATGCACCTTATCCCGGTGGTTCGGTTATAACTACAGCACCAAGTGGAGCTACAATCTATTTAAGAGCTGTTGTTTCAGATCCATTTGGTTCTGATGATATCACAGGTCTTACAATTAATGTTTCGCCAGGCGGCGCAGTGTTAAACTCAACTTCTGTAGCTACAACAGGATGTACTCGCACTTATGAATATGTGGCAAGCACAACAGGTCTTGGCTCCGGAGTTTACTCGATACCCGCAACAGCTAAAGAAGGATATGAAAACATGGTTACTCATAGTTTTCCTTTAACGTTCAATCTTTGTGATCCGATAGGAATACCGGTATTTGCATTAGGCGCGACATCTACCCGTTGTCAGGGAGGCGGTACTGAAACTTATACCGCAACTTCAACCAATTCTACTGACATCATTTATACACTTGATGAAGCCAGTCTTTTAGCAGGAAACACCATTAGTGCTTCTACAGGGCTGGTAACATACGCTTCGGGATGGAGTGGAACATCTATAATTACAGCTACAGCTTCAGGATGTGATGAACCGAAAACAGCAATTCATACTGTTACGATAACACCAACGGTAGGTACACCGGTGTTTACCTTGGGTACAACTACACAACGATGCAGAGGTATCGAGACAGTAAGTTATACAGCCACAGCCACTAATTCTACCGGCATTACTTATACCCTCGATGCGGTAAGTACTACAGCCGGCAACTCCATTAATACTTCGACCGGAGCTGTAACATATATTGCAGGTTGGTCAGGCACTTCCACAATCACAGCTACTGCCACAGGATGTAATGGCCCAAAGGTAAGCACCCACACTGCAACCACGGTTGCTATTGATGCGGTCGATGATGCGGCTTCCGGCGATCAGGGAAATCCCATCCCGGTAAATGTATTAGCCAATGATTTGTGTGATATTAATCCTTCTTCTTTAACTATAGTTTCCCAGCCCCAGAGCGGTAACTTACAAATCGGAACCAACGGGCAGATAACCTACCTGCCCAATGGTAGCTTTTATGGCAGCGACCAGTTTACATACAGGATTTGCTCTAACGGCACTCCGGCGGTTTGCGATGAAGCTGCGGTAAACATTACTGTTAATCAGGTTTTTAATGATCCTTGCGCAGAAGCGACACAGGCAAAGACATTTTACATGCCGTTCCCTGAAAATACGAAGCTATTAAGAAGGGCTTTATTGGGTGCTGCAAGTGCAAATTATCTCGACAACACCACTGCTGACAACGTGCGTACCATTACATCAATAAAATGTTCATATCCCAATACGATTATTACATACGACCATTGGGAGGACAGTTATGAGGTTGACATTACTTATCCTACCCAGTCCACCACCTTGGTATGGGGCGATGGTAATCTGTCGAATGGTATTGCTCCGGGTTATCCTAACGATATTATACCAGCCGGAGGGTACATCGTGATAGACAACCAGTTTGCCTATAATCCAAGGGTTGCAACAACTATAGTGTTCGATGGTAAGGATAAAATCTACAGTACTGCCGATATTGCCGTTTCTACTGTAAAAGGAGATGCCGGTTACGGTGGTGGAAGTCCGCTTTTTTCGGTTCAGAATGTGAAAACCAACGTGGTTGACATAACAAGGTTTGGTAAATATTTCGTAATCCCTTTTGGCGAAAATGTTACTAACTCACAAGATAATTCTCTTACCACCGGTGTTTTTAAATATACCGGATTATTTGTCAGGGCAGCGACCAATGGAACTGTTGTAGGTATTGATACCAACGGAGATGGAACAGTTGAAGCCACCTCTCCAACCTTGAATGAAGGTGACGTATGGTTATATGATGGAACAACTTCTGCTGAAACATTTGGTATTTTGCATGGTCAAACAAGTGATGTAAACCAATCCAATGACATAAAAGCCGGAGCTACTGTTACCTCTAATTATCCGGTTGGCGTTGACGTAATATTTGGTGGTATTGACACGTACGGAACACGTAATATGGCTCTGCTTCCGGGCAAGTTTTACGGAAGCACGTATTACACGCCTGTACACAATACTTTAGCTACGGCGCCTTCGTATGTGTTTTTTACAAATACGATGAGTTCGCCGGTTACAATCAACTGGACTGCCGGGACTGGCACTACCGGGACAATAAATGTTCCAGCTAAAGGTAATAACTTCATGTCGCTTACAGAAAATGCAGGCTACAAATTTCAGAGTGCCGGCGAGGAATCGTACACGGCTGTATCTATTCAGGATGCTGCTGATGATGCTGATGGTTCTTCTACTTACGACTGGGCGTTTAACCTGATACCCGAAAGTCGGCTTACTACTTTTGCCAGTGTAGCTTGGGCACCAGGCTCAAACAATGGAACTGCTAATTACAACCCGGTATGGGTTACACCGGTAGCAGCAACTACCTTGTATGTAAAATACGATGGTAATATGACCACTAAAACAGCGACAATGAGTCCATGCAACCTGCCATACGATATTGCCATTCCATTGACCGCGCTACAATCGTATAAAATTTATAATCCGAGCACAAGCAACGATCAGTCAGGTATGTCCGTTTATACCTGCGATGGAACTAAGATCGCTGCTGTTTGGGGACAGGACCCGAATGCCGGTAATCCGACTCCAATAGGTTCGCCAGCTATGGATGTTGGCTATGTAATGGAACCCAGGTGTTTGCAGGCGAACGTATTTGCAACCGATGACTTGATAACTACGCAGCCGAACACTTCTATAATAGTTGGGGTATTAGCAAATGACATTGGTTTTTTGTGTAATCTTAATTCAACTTCGGTGAATTCAACAGGGTTGCTTCAACCTGCAAACGGAACAATAGTTATTAACGCGAATGGAACGATCACTTATACCCCTAACCCAGGTTATGAGGGAACCGACCAGTTTGAATACCGGGTGTACTCGAGCGATTATCCGGGAATAAGCGATGTGGCATTGGTAACCGTGAAAGTTACCGATTGTGCTGCTAACGCTACTGAGAACCTGATAACAGGTAAGGTTTTTGTAGAACAACTTCCTGACGATGGTGTCTATGATAGCAGTGAAATGGGGGCCGCAGGAGTGCAGGTTAATCTTTATACGGATGCCAACTGTAATGGTACGATAGATACCGGAGATAATATTGGTCAATCAACCATTTCCGACCTTTCAGGCAACTATGTATTCCATACTCAAAATGGATATAATGCAAAAGACAATTTCGCAACAGCAAGTTTCTCTGGCAACGATGGAGGTATCAACTGGACTACTAGCTGGGTGGAACAAGGAGAATTATCCCAAAATGTATCGGCGGGAGATGTAAGAATTATGGCAGACGCATCCACCTCAGCCAGCAGCAATGCAATAAGGATAGCAGGGGCTACCAATGGTATTTCCAGATCGCTCACTTTTAACAATGCAACTTCTGCTTCTTTACGCTTTAGTTACCGTAAGGAAGGCATCAATGGAATACCACCAAACGCAAAAACATTAACTGTAACAGTTAATGGTACTCCGGTTTATACTATTCAGGATGGAGATTACGCCGGGGGTACAGATCCAAACTATACCGAAGTTACAATACCCCTTACAGCTTTCAATCCAAATTCTTCTAATACAGTGCAATTTATGTCCAGCAGTACGCTTGGTACTACTGAGTATTTCTGGATTGACAATGTGGAACTGACCTATTTTAAAAACCCGGCATGTTATATTATTAAGGTTGATCCATCCAATACAAATGGCGCTTATACTACTTCATCTCTGAATAGTCAGACAGCACAATTTACAAACATTGGTGTTTGTGAAAAGGTTAACAATTTAGGTGTGTTGGCTAATTTAGTGGCTTCCGATGATGCTGCAAACACTGCCACTGATATACCGGTTGTTATTAATGTACTTGCCAATGATGTGAACGGTAAACCCAATCCGGCAACAGTAACTACAACAGGTTTGGCTAATCAACCTGCGAATGGTACAGTTCAGGTAAATGAGGATGGTACGATAACATACACTCCCAATCCGGGATTTTCGGGAAGTGATGATTTCGAATACCGGGTATGTAGTTTAGAAGACCCTTCGGTTTGTGATATTGCTCTTGTTACGGTTACTGTTTCCTGTATCTCTATAGCCAATCAAAATACCATTACCGGCAATGTATACAATGATGTAAATCTTAATGGAGCGTTAAATGCAGGGGAAACCGGAGCATCCGGAGTAATGGTTAATTTATTCAGAGACACCGATAATGACGGTGTTTTAGATACTGGTGAACCTTTGGTTGATACTAAAACAACTTCTACACTTGGTGCATATTTATTTGAAATTACGCCACCGGTTACTACCAATACCTATTTAGATCAGTTTACTTCGACCAGTACAACTTCCAGTGTCTTGGCAACGCAAACGTATGGCACAACTTCATGGACAACTTCATGGACAGAGATTGGCGTTACCAATGGGTTTTTAACGGCGCCAACAAGAATAACCTCTACCAGCGGATTATCCATTGAAGGAAATGGATCAACAACAGTCTTGGGGGCATTACGAACAGCCAACATTTCTACAGGGATAGCTGCTACACTTTCGTTCAATGTTGCTGAAAGCGGTCTCGATATGGATGTTAATGATTATGTGGATGTTCAGGTATCCACAACTGCATCTGGTCCATGGACGTTATTGAAACGCTATACAGGTGCTGATGGAAATCAAACCGGAACTGGTTCATTCGACATTACACCTTATATCTCAGCAACAACAACTATTCGATTTGTTACGTCCGGAGTATCTACTATGGTGGCTGGCGACATAGTTAATTTTGATAATATTCAAATCAGCTATAATGTTCCTACTGCCGCAAAATATATTGTACAGTTAGCACAGCCTTTACCAAGGGGTTATTCATTAACGACACCATTGCCTTCACCAACTGGAATTCAGACTGCTTCATTTACAGGCTCAGGAGCTGGGGATTGCCAGAATAATTTTGGTCTGACTTCTATTGTTGCCGAAAATGACATTAACCAGACACCTCTGAACACGCCAACATCGGGACAGTTATTAACAAATGATGAGGGAGTAACAAGTATTACTGGTGCAACCATTGGTGGAAATGCATTTATATTAGGTACTGCAAAACAAGTATCCGGAGTAGATGACAATGGAAATTCAGTTGCCAATGCCGGTAGTTTGACTATTAACAGTAACGGTACATATACGTTTACCCCTGCTTCAGGATTTACCGGGACAATTAATCCTGTAACATATACCGGTACCGGATTAAATGGCGCCACTGAAACCGCAATATTATCAATAGAGGTTTTATCAAAATTGACACCGGGGAATAACCCTCCTGTTGCTCAAAATGATGTAAATTCAACCACAGTTGGCATTACAATCAATTCAACCGTACTTTCAAATGACAGCGACCCTAATGGAGATACCATCACAGTAACAAGTGCAAGCATTACGCTTGGAAGTGCAATTACGGTAGCTGGAATGGATATTTATGGAAATGCTGTAACCAATGCCGGAACAGTAACTCTTAATGCTAACGGAACATATACTTATATTCCTGCTTCAGGATTTATCGGAACTGTAAATGACATTACTTATATAATAAGCGACGGAAAAGGCGGAACCGATTCTGCAATATTAAGTATCAATGTATTACAAAATGATGGCAACACAATCTTTGCCAACGACGATGCCAACACGGGTATCAGAGGAACGACGCTTAACGGAAACGTATTAACAAACGATTCTGACCCCGAAGGAAATACAATGAACGTAACGGCAGCTATTGCTAACGGAACAACCATAAATATCGGCACGGCTACAGCTATTCCGAACGTGGGAACATTGACATTGAATAATAATGGTTCTTACACCTTTGTGCCTGATGCAGGTTATACAGGTAATGTAAGTATACCCTACACAATCTGTGATAACGGAACACCAACTGCTGCCTGCGACCAGGCAACATTGTATCTGACTGAATTGCCAACCGGCCCTGTTGCCGATAACGACATTAATCAGGTACCTGCGGGCACTACGGCTACAGGAAATGTTTTGACAAATGATGAATACAACGGCACTGCAACCGTAACAAGCGCACAGTATTACAACGCTTCAGGTATCCTTACTCCGCTTCCTGTCGGAACAGCTACGCCGGTGTATACCTCAACAGGGACTTTTGCCGGTACGATGAGGCTGAACTCTGACGGTGGGTACTCCTTTGTGCCTGATGCCGGATTTACCGGAACAGTGCCTGTGAATTATACTATGAGCGATACTTACGGAAGCGATGCCACCATATTGACGATTGAAGTAATTGCTGCCGGAAGTTTATCGCAAAACGATAAGCCGATAGCACAAGACGATGTGTCCGGCACTGAAATAAACACTCAGGTTTCAGGCAATGCCTTGTCGAACGATAGCGATGTGGACGGAAATACATTGACGATTGCTTCTGCTACCCAGGGGGGAACATCAGTTACCATGGGCAGCCCAACGGTTGTTGCCGGAGTGGATGTGGCAGGTAATGCAGTTGCCAATGCAGGTTCCATCACATTGAATGCAAACGGCACATATACCTTTACTCCCACAACTGGATTTACAGGTACGGTGAACCCTATTTCTTATACCCTATCGGATGGAAACGGAGGTAACGATACAGCCAATATCTATATCACGGTATATCCAAATACAGGTAACAATGTATTTGCCAACGATGATGCCAACACGGGTATCGTGGGAACGACACTTAACGGAAACGTATTGACAAACGATTTTGATCCGGAAAGTAATACAATGACCGTAACGGCAGCTACTGCCAACGCAACAACCATTAATATCGGTACGGCTACATATATTCCTAACGTGGGTACGTTGACATTGAATGGAAATGGTTCTTACACCTTTGTGCCTGATGCTGACTATACAGGTACTGCAAGTATACCTTATACAATTTGTGATAATGGAACACCGCAAGCCTGCGACCAGGCAACATTGTATTTGACTGAATTGCCAACAACCGTTAAACTCTGGGTGGGAACTACTTCTACAGTATTTAACACCGGTTCTAACTGGTCTGCTGGAGTGGTGCCAAATCAGGGAGATGATATTGTATTTGCAACTGCAGCCAATAACGGCGGAGTTCCTGCCTTGAACGACCTGGTAATACCGGTAAATGATCCCAAGACCATTGGTAGCCTGACGAATTTATCGGAAAAAAGTCTGATAGTACCTGCCGGAGCATCACTGACCGTAGCAGGCGTTGTGACCGGTTCGGAAACCAATCCTGCCAGAATTCAGGTACTGGCAGCTGAGAATACCCCCAACGGTACGCTTATACTTGCCGGTCAGCCGTGCGAAAGCACTGTGATGGGAACCGTACAACTCTATGCTAAAGGTAAAAAAGACGTAGAAACCTCCTGGGTGGATAACGTTCCGGGCAGTCCAACTTTTGGAACGACTTTATACGGTACTTACCAATGGCAGCATTTTGGTGTGCCGGTAGAAGAAGTGATAGCCAACCCGACTTTCTACAAGTCGTACCTCAAAAAATATCACGAAGACTGGAACCAGAAAGTAACGGGAACAACACCTGCAACAACCTACTATGCAAAATGGGAAAATCTGGTGAACAGTAGCATGCTGAAAGCATTCGAAGGGTATGAAATCACGCAGAATGTGCCTACGACCTATATCATTGCGGGCAAATTAAATTATTGTGATAAAACAATCACGCTGACACGCAAGGCACCGCTGGTAACCGGTTCAACGGATACGAATATAAACAACAGGTACTACGGACTGGGACAGAATATCTTTGGTAATTCCTATACGGCATCCATTGATATAGATAATTTAGTCTTTCCTCCTAAAGTTGAGCCTACTGTATATCTGTATAACACCGGCCGCTTTACCGACTGGGCAACGACAGAGGGGGGGCTTAATGAAACCGGTCTATCTGCGGGACAATATACATCCATTCCTCAGAATACAGCACCGGCCATTTTCGACGGACGGATACCATCGATGAACGGCTTCCTGTTGATACATCGAGGACCGCAACCTTATTACGAAAGTGAAACGGATGATGATGTTACGATGTCATTGCCTTATATCAATGGATTAGTAGCCAATACCCGTCCGCAGACAGTAGCACGTAAGCCTCTCTCCTTCCTGAAGATTAGCCTGGCAAGCAAATCCACGAGGGATAATCTCTGGCTCTTCAGCCAGGAAGGCACTACGGATAAACTGGATGATGGCTGGGACGGACGGAAATTCTTCGGTACTCCTACGGCCTTTATCTACACCGAGAATGCCGATGGTCCATTGCAGGTAAGTGCCGATGCCACAATTGACGGTAAAGTACTCAGCTTCTATGCCAACAGCGATACGGAATACACCCTTCAGTTAGCGAAAACGAACTTAGAGGACTATCCGAACCTGCAACTGATAGACCTGCGATCACGCACGATTACGCCGCTCACGGGTGATGTGACCACCTATCGGTTCACTGCGGATAGCAAAGGACTGGTGGAGAAACGCTTTATCATTGCTAATTCTTCTTTCATTGATTTCAACAGTGATAAGTTTAAGTTCTTAGACGGCTATTTATCGAACAACAATCGCCTGATTATCACCAATTTTACGCCCAAAAGCGGAACGATGCATCTCTACGATATCTCTGGAAAAACACTGATTAACAGAAATATAACACCTTCGGTGAATGAGATACCGGTATCACTCCTTTCGGGAGTATATATTCTGCATCTGCAAGCTGACGATAAGCGGGAAACGATTAAACTAATTATTAAATAAGAAGAGAAATGAATTTAAAAAATAAAATATCAGAAATTGTATTAATTACCTTAGTTGTATTAGCGGGTGGTGGATACATTTACTATTCATTGCTCTCAGATATCCGCCATGAATCGGGATTCGTTTCTACTATTTACTTACAGAAGGCTGAAAGCCCGACTGTGAAGCTTGATAATATAAATTCAAAAAAGCAATCAAGCACATCACACAAACAGCAAGGAAAGCTAAGTGCAACACGTGTGTCTGCCACACCGCTCAATACGGAAGTCAGACATGAAGCAACTATTTCCATTTCAGGTAATATTCAGTCGGGCAGTACAAGCTATACGTACAGTAAGAAAAAAAGAGATACAAAAAACAGTTATCAGGACGGCGAACTTGGTTCTACAAGTACGTTAGCTTATAGCAGCCACAGAGGACGTAATATTGACGATAAACTGTCTGCACAGACTTTCGGCGAAGTAGCTATAACAGAACCCGGTGCTATGTCGCCCTTTGCAGTACCTAAAACTCCAAATTCAAACCCTCCAACGAATGGTAATGGGATAATTCTGGTTGACCCGGGAACCTATACAACACCTGGAAACGAATTAGGCGAGCCAATCCCTGTTGGTGAAGGCTTGTGGATATTCATGCTTCTGGCATTGGGATATACGGGGTGGAAGATACTGAAGAAACCTTATTAAATAAAAAAGACCGTGTATAACGGTCTTTTTTATTGTATTTACAAATTAGTTTGAATTTTTCAGCAGTTCTCTGGCATTCATCAGGGCGGCATCTGTTACCGTTTTGCCACTCACCATTTGAGCAATTTCGTGAACACGCTCTTGTTCGGTAAGTGATTTGATAAATGTTTCTGTCGTAATGCCCGAGTTGTCTTTATATACCAGATAGTGAGCAGAACCTTTGGAAGCTATCTGTGGCAGATGTGTGATGGTGATAACCTGAGTGCCATGGCTCATCTTTCTCATGATCTCCCCCATCCTTCCGGCTATCTCACCAGATACACCCGTATCGATTTCATCAAAAATAATGGTTGGAAGATCGGATTTATCAATAAGCAGCGATTTAATAGCCAGCATCAGCCTCGAAATCTCACCTCCGGATGCAATCTCAGCGACAGCCTGCACACTGCGGTTTTTATTCGCTGAAAACATAAATTCTACCGCATCGTTACCTTTTTCGGTGTATGTTTCGTTGTTTTTCAGGTTGACAACAAACTGAACATCAGCCATGCCAAGCAACAGGAGTTGTTCGATCAGGTATTTCTCAATAACCGGTTTTGCACGATTGCGTGATGCTGTTAAGGCTGAAGCTTTGGTTTTAAGTGTTTCAAATGCCATACGGACTTTTTCTTCGGCATTTTTCAGTTCCTCATCAAAATTATCAATTCTGTTTAGCTGATTGCGATATTCTTCACGTAAGGCAATCAGTTCGCTGTCCGATGTTACTTTAAATTTTTTCTGAAGCACGAATAATGTACCCAATCGGTCATCCACAAATTGCAGTCTTTCAGGATTAAAATCGATACGTTCCTGAGTGGATGAAATCTCAAGCGCGATATCCTTCAGTTCGATATGCAGGCTCGTTAGTCTTTCAGCCCATTCGCTGGCTTCTGGGAGATAATTTTTGATTTTCAGTACGACATTTCCGGTTTCTCTGACTGCATTTACCACATTGTACTCCTCTGACGACAAAAGCATCTCTGCTTGCTGCAACTCGTGCTTGATTTCCTCCACATGACTCAGCGTATCGAGTTCGGCTTCCAGTTCAGCCAGTTCGCCCTCGGTAAGGTTCGCATCGTCAAGCTGGCTGAGCTGGAACTGCAAGTAATCAAGATCCGCGGTTTGCCTGTCAGCTTCCCGTTTTAGTTTCTGAAGTTCGTTCAGGGATTTGTTCCATGCTTCATAAGCATGCTGATAATCCGACAGTTCAGCTTTGTTGCGGGCAATAGCATCAACTACCTGCAGCTGGTAATCTTCGGTTGAAAGCAGCAGATTCTCATGCTGCGAATGGATATCGAGTAAGCGGTTGCTTAAATCGCGGAGAGCATTGAGCGAGACGGGAGTATCATTGATAAAAGCGCGTGATTTTCCGTTGATGGTTATCTCCCTTCGAACCAGACAAACTGGATTATAATCAAGTTCGTTTTCCTTGAAAAAACTCTTCAGATTGTAATTTTCTATCTCAAATCCGGCTTCTACAACACTTTTCTGAGTACCCTCCTTCACCACGCGGGTATCAGCCCGTTGTCCCTGTATAAGTGACAATGCACCCACGATAATTGATTTTCCGGCACCAGTCTCACCGGTTATGACCGAGAAACCTCCATCGAAGTCAATTCGCAAATTACTGATAAGCGCATAGTTGGATATAAAGAGAGATTTGAGCATATTTTTATAAAGATTTATAGAAACAAGACTATTAGAGCCAGGATTGTTAGAAACAAGATTAAAGATAAAAGAATAAAGGCATATTTATTGTTAAATTGTTGAACTTAATAATTACCGATTCCGAACAGTTCGGATCTGATTACAAATAACTTAATAACTAATTACAACTATTTCTTGAAAATCTGTTCGTACCGGTTTGCCGAAGTAGGATTTATATCGGTCAATATTTCAACAGCTGTTTCTTTTTCTTTCTGTGTTCCTTCTGTGAAAATATTTATAAGTTCGTCATTCTTTGCATCGAGGAATGAACTGATGACAACTGCCGAGGGACGGGCTCTGTTCGCTTCACGAAGTAATGGCAAGCCTTCCAGGATTTTTGCCCTGCCATTTGTAACGTTAACGGTCATTTCGTCCAGTCCGTACCGGTGATATTCGTAAAAATAATTACGATATTTCTTAAAAGCCTCATCCATTATGTTGTTTATCAGCGCATAGCGATTTTTGTCATTTTCGAATGCTTTCCAACCAGCCCAATCAGTGCTCTGAGCCTGAGTAACGATATTCTCAGCAGCCTGAAAATAAGGAGTTCCACCGAGGCGGGAAAAGGAATCCATGTCATAACCGATAATAAGATAAGCATAGTAAGCCAGCACCGAAGTCAGATTTGATTGCAGATTATTTTCGCTAAATTCGAGCGGTTCAAACTCTTTATAAGTGAAAGCAAAGCTGTTATCCTTGAAATTGATTAAAGAGGTAAAATAGGAAGAATTATATACCGGTCTGCGCGCCTGAACGGTTAGTTCAGCCCGGTAACCATCACCTTCTACGGCACTGATTATGATATTCATATTGCAATCAATCCGCTCTTCTTCGCTGAACGACAAATCGGTCCAGCGGCGGTTGTTCATAAACTCCGAAGCTTCTTTTTGTAATGTCTTGAAAACATCCTTATTAGAGCCCTGCACTTTATCAGAGTTGATCACCAGGTTGCATTTGAGTTCCTGAGCCTCCATCAAGCCACAGAAACTTAATATTGTCAGTATGAACAGGTATTTTTTCATCTGTTTATTTTTTTATTTTTTTATTAAGGACAGATGGAACACGCCATTAAACATTCCCTTAAGTGTCAAAAGTATATTTACATGGCTGTTTCATTCTTCTGTTTTATTTATATTCAAACCATTGATTTCTGCAACAATATCACGAGCCACATCCGGTTTGCTTTTCAGTTCATATTGTTTTTTATAGCCGTTACGTCCTAAAATTGTAATTTTGTTGGTATCGTAACCGAAGCCCGCATTCTTATCCATCAGCGAATTAAGCACAATCAGGTCGAAATTCTTCCGTTCCAGTTTACCCTGTGCATTCGCTTCTTCGTCGTTCGTTTCAAGTGCAAATCCAACTAAAAACTGATCAGCGGTTTTCATTTCACCCAGTTTCTGTGCTATGTCCGGATTTGGAACCAATTCCAGAATTATATTGTCCTTTCCCCGTTTAAGTTTCTTTTCAGCCTTATTCACCGGTTTGAAGTCGGCAACAGCAGCGCTGAGTATCGCTCCGTCCGCTTCCGGGAAGCGTTTCACAGCCTCAGCATACATTTCATCGGCTGATGTTACATCCACCCGGGTAACGCGTGGATTACCGGTTTTAAGTTGTACAGGACCTGCAATAAGCATAACCTCAGCACCCGCCTCAGCACAGGCTTCCGCCAGGGCAAAACCCATTTTCCCGGTCGAATAATTACCAACAAAACGGACAGGATCGATGTTTTCGTATGTAGGACCGGCAGTAATCAGAATTATTTTATTTTTCAGCGGTTTGGGTGTGAAATAATCTCTCAGACAGCCAACGATTTTCTCAGGTTCTTCCATGCGCCCTTTTCCTTCAAGTCCGCTTGCCAGTTCGCCGCTTGCTGGTTCTATGATGGTACATCCGAGTTGCCGGAGAGTATTTATATTTTTTTGCGTTGCCGGATGTGAGAACATATCAAGATCCATGGCAGGAGCGATAAAAACAGGTGCACGGGCTGACAGATACGAAGTGAGCAGCAGGTTATCGGCTATACCGTTTGCCATTTTAGCCATGGTATTGGCTGTTGCTGGTGCAATCAGAAACAAATCGGCCCACAACCCCAAATCGACATGACTATTCCAGTTGCCGCTGGTCGGGTCAAAAAAATCAACAAGAATGGGATTTTTAGCAAGTGTAGCCAGCGTAAGCGGGGTGATAAACTCTTTAGCCAATGGTGTCATGATTACTTTCACTTCGGCACCTTCTTTCACCAGTAAACGTATAATCTGTGCTGACTTATATGCTGCTATACTTCCGGTGACGCCCAATAATATCTTTTTACCCTTTAACATAAAATGTTCTATTTATAATATTAAAAAACTGCCGGTTTGAAAAAGCATAAGTATTTCTGTTTTATTTCAGTTTTATACTTTGTGCCAGTTCAAAGCTGCCAACACGTGACAGATGATGGCTTCACAAAAATACAAAAAACCAGCTAACAACGAGTTATTTTAAAATAAAAGTTTCCTGCCTCCGGTTAGCGGTGACAAGAAACAGTTTTTTTCATGTACGTTTTACTGTTTACTTTTTGCAGTAAATTATTTTTTCAGTTTATCCTTCAGTGGATTACGATAGAATACTTTATCTTCGATAAATTCCTGTGTAGCAAGCAAAGTCGCTTTTGGCATTTTTTCATAGAAACGGGATATTTCAATCTGTTCTCTGTTTTCAAAAACTTCTTCGATGCTGTCGCTGTATGATGCAAATTCCTGAAGTTTCTTATCAAGTTCTACCTTCAATTCAACGTCAATCTGGTTGGAACGTTTGCCAATAATAGCAACTGTTTCGTACACGTTACCCACATTCTCGCATAAGGAGTTCATGTCGCGGGTAATAGTCGACGATGGTGCATTTAATTTTTTGTAATCCATATTAATAACTCGTTTTTCGATTTTATTTTATATTGTTTTCGGACACTTTCAGTATTTCATCGGTATTTTTCCTGAACTTACCAGCAGGATATTCATTGATATAATTGTAACATTCATCAATTGCCGACTGATAGCGGTCAACTTTAGTTTCGGCATAGCTCAGCAACGCCTGCTGATACTTCGATTTTAATATCATGATCATCAGATCTTCGCGATGCTTGGTAGCAGGATATTTTTTCAGAGTATTTTCGGCTTCAATCACCGCAGCCAGATAATTATTCCGTCCCAGATAAGTACCCAGATTATAATACAATGTTGCATTGGTCAGACCTTTCAAAGCCAGCTTATCGTTCAGTTCATCCAATAGTTTGGTAGCTTCTTTTACCCGTTCGTTTTCGGGATACAAATCTATGAATTCCTGAAATGAGCTGATAGCCAGATTGGTATTTTCCTGATCGAGTCTTACATCGGGCGAATCCTTGTAATAACAATACGCTACTCCGAAACGTGCTTCCTGTATGTAACGACCGCGTGGATACGATTTAATGTAAGTTTTATAGTATTCGCTGGCTGAATAGTAATCTTTTTTCTCAATATATGACTGAGCCAGAAAATTGAGTATCAGTTCCGAACGGTCTGTATTTTTGTAGTAGGGACTAACTTCATCAAACAGGGTTATAGCTTTGGTGTACTTTTTAGCTGTAAAGTACTCCACAGCTTTATCGTATTTGAGTTCAGGATCTGTTGATTTCAGCAATTTCTGATATTCGCTGCAAGATGCGAATAGAAATATGCTCAGAATTATGGGGAGAATATATTTTTTCATACTGAATTTTAGCCTGCAAAGTTAGTTATTTTGAGAGGAATACAAAATAAATTTATCTTTTTTATGATAATGAAGTTAGTTTACAGCCCGACACAATCATTCTGTCAGGTATTTTTGAAAGCCTTTGGTGTAAACCGTTTTATACTCTCCATTTTTATCAGCATAGATAAGATAACAGTCCATATCGGGTATTGTGCTGCAAACAGACATACTACTATCCACTCCTAAAACCATAAAAGCGGTTGCATAGGCATCGGCCTGCATACATGTCGGAGCTATCACAGTGGCACTTAGCAGATTGTGTTGCACAGGGTAGCCGGAGTGCGGATTGATGGTGTGAGCATATTTTTTGCCGTCTTTGAAATAAAACTGCCTGTAGTTACCCGACGTCGCCATCCCTACATTGCTGATTGCAATAATGGTTTGCAGTTCTTTATTTTCGTCAGCCGGATCATCGTCCGGTTTATCTATTCCAATATGCCATTTTTCACCTTTTGGATTTAATCCCTGACAGGCAATCTCCCCTCCTATTTCCACCATGTAATTTTCGCAACCATATTCTTCCAGCAACCGGGCAATAACATCCGAACCCTGTCCTTTGGCAACAGCACTTGCGTCGATCATAATATGCGGATCATCCTTAATCATTTTATGATTGAGGAGTTTAATTTTCTGATAGCCGATGTAAGGCATTATGGTATCCAGGTTGGGTTTAAGTGAGGTGTCGTGGTTACCGTATCCAAAGCCCCAGGCATTGACAAGCGGAGCAACGGTAATATCGAAAGCTCCGTTAGATTTAATGGATACCTGTCGCGACATGGAATACATTTCTTCGAAGAAGATATCGGTATTTACATCGCTGTCATTGCGGTTGATGCGCGAAATGATGGAGTTGGGATTGAAGGTCGACAGCGATGCATCAAATTCTTTGAGTCTTTCTTCAATTTCCTTTGTCAGGTCTATCCCTTTTGGATGCAGATAAGTAACATGATAAAAAGTGCCAAAAATTTTTCCTTCGAGGAAAGTATATTCTTTATTTGCAGGCTTGCACTGCGTTAGAAATAAGAGACAAACCAGCGGGAGTATTGCCGGAAAAAATTTAATTTTCATTTTCTAGTAATTAGTCATTTTGTTATTCATTCTCATCTTTTATCCTGGAAATAAGCACCTTGTCTATCCTGTTGCCGTCCATATCCATTATTTCAATATAATAATCCAGATATATTATTTTATCTCCCGCTTTGGGTATTACATTCATTTGATCGATTACAAAACCGGCAACTGTTGTATAATCAATCTGATCATAATCCACATAAAAATCATCAATAATTTCCATCAGCACCTCAATGGGAGCATCACCGTTGACCAGTACCGAATTATCTTCACGCACAAAATAATCGGGTTCCTCAACCTCTCCTTCGTCGAGTATATATCCCACGATATTCTCCATAACATCGTGCAGGGTAATAATTCCTTCAAAATCGCCGTATTCATCTACTACAATGCTGAAATGTGTGTTGTTCTGACGCAGATTCTGCAAAACCTTAGGTGCAAGCACATTTTCGTGAACCACAATGGGCTCTTTGAGCAAATCACGTACCCTGAATTCCTTCCCTTCCGCTAATGCTTTATAATAATCAATCTGCAGGAGCACTCCTTCAATCTGATCCATTGTTTCATGACAACAAACTATTTTACTATGCTGACATTGGTGTATCTCATTTCTGATTTCATCTTCGGGTGCATTTATATCGACCCACTCCACCTCCATTCGGTGAGTCATCAGGTGTTTAGCTTTCTTGTCAGAAAAATAAAACACTTTTTCATGTATTTCATTTTGTTCTTTTTCGATGACTCCTTCAATGGATGCAGTTTTTATCATTTGACGCAACTCCGATTCTGTAAGATGTTCTGTTTGTTTCTCCACTCCCATCATTTTGGTAATAAATGAGGTAGAAGACGAAAGCAATTTAACGAAGGGATAAAACAGTTTGCTGAAGAAATTGATGATCGGAGCCACTCTCACGGCTACTTTTTCAGGATTACTCAGCGCAACCGTTTTCGGTACAAGTTCACCTACAACAATCGAAACATAAGTAATCAGAAACATAATTATTACCATGGAAATACCCGGCGCGTATGGTCTCAGATTTTCGATCCTGGCAATTAAAGGAGCTACATCTTCAGCCAGGCTCATTCCACCGTATGCTCCGGTAATAAGGCTGATCAATGTAATACCTACCTGAACGGATGAAAGAAATTTTTCAGAATCTGATCGTAACTTCAGGGCTGTCAGTGCTCCCTTGTTACCATTCTGTTTGTAATGTTCAAGCCGGGTTTCTTTGCTCGAAACCAATGCTATTTCTGAAAGCGAAAAAAAACCGTTAAATAATATAAGTATCAGTAAAATAATTATTTCCATTATAGTTTCACAGGATTATTAACAGACAAACACTATATATCAAAAGTCAGACGTTTTCCTTTATGATCTTCGTTCCATTCGCCCCTGTCGAAAACTTTTATTCCATTAACAAAAGTCGTGACCACAGCGGTATCAAAAGTTGTTCCTTCAAATGGCGACCATCCGCATTTATAAAGCAGATTTTGCGCGGTTACCTGTTGTGGTAAATGAGGATCGACGAGCACCAGGTCGGCATAATACTGAGGGCGGATATATCCTCTGCGGTGAACGCGAAACAGATCTGCCGGTGCATGACACATTTTCTCCACCACTTTCACAATACTAAAGTAACCCTGATTGGCCAGTTGAAGCATTGCCGAAAGTGAATGCTGAACAAGTGGTCCTCCCGAATATGATTTATAGCAATTACCTATTTTCTCATCAAGTGCGTGAGGTGCATGATCTGTCGCTACCACGTCAATCTTACCGTTATTCACAGCTTCGATGAGTGCTAAGCGGTCAGCTTCAGTTTTTATAGCCGGATTCCACTTAATACGACTTCCATAACGCGCATAATCATTGGACGAAAACCATAAATGATGTACACATGCTTCAGCTGTTATTTTCTTATCTTTCAACGAGATATCATTTCTGAACAGCGACATTTCACGGGCAGTGGACAAATGCAGCACATGCAGGCGTGTACCATGCTTCTCGGCCAGTTCCACTGCAAAAGAAGATGATTTGTAGCAAGCTTCTTCGGAACGTATCAGCGGATGAAACTCACAACCAATATTCTCTCCGTAAATATTTTTATAGTAATTCAGATTTTTAAGAATTGTTGGTTCGTCCTCGCAATGTACAGCGATAAGGGTGGGAACTTCTGCAAAAATCCGGTTAAGTATTTCCAGATCGTCGACCAGCATGTTGCCGGTTGATGATCCCATAAACACTTTTACACCGCATATTTTCCCCGGATCCACCTTAATTAGATCGCGGATATTCATGTTGGTGGCACCCAGGTAGAAAGAATAATTTGCCAGCGATTTTGAGGCTGCCAGTTCATTTTTTTCTTCCAGAAGTTC
>Ga0316605_10000572_pt1 | contig 24808 bp, 18 predicted proteins | sample OWC_soil_day20_n_FD_207666 | JGI IMG/M metagenome (GOLD analysis project Ga0316605, IMG submission 207666) | Wetland soil microbial communities from Old Woman Creek delta, Ohio, United States - OWC_soil_day20_noCT | ecosystem: Environmental > Terrestrial > Soil > Wetlands | place: USA: Ohio...
TAGATCAGGCTGCGCATATCGCAGTGCACACCGTCCGGGAGAAGCTGCCGACGTTGCCGGGACTCAAGGAGGTCATCTTCTGTTGCTTTTCGCATAACGATCTTGTGGTATATGAGTCTGTGCTGCTGGCCACCGGAGCAGCGTAGGGGATTGGGGTCGGAGATATTGGAGACCGCCCCCGAAGCCGACGAATTCAGAATTGCAGCCCGCAACAGAGCAGAAATCTGAGAGCATGAGTGGGGTAGAACGAATATTACAGAGGAAGAGACCGCATGATATCAAGACCAGCTGAACATGAATATGCCCCGTACTTTGCGCGGTACATCGCGCTGGTGCCCGAGACTGATATACTCTCCGTGTTGGAGCACCAGATCGCTGATATCGAGAGTGCCGCGGCTGCAGTGGCTGCGGAGCAGGAGCAATTCCGCTATGGCCCGGACAAATGGAGCGTTCGCCAGGTGTTCGGCCACATGACCGATGCCGAGCGGGTGTTCGGGTACCGTTCATTCTGTATCAGCCGCGGCGAACAAGCGCCGTTGCCGGCATTCGATGAGAACGCATACGTCGAGAAATCTGCCTACCATGGATGTGCGCTCTCCGAACTTGTGAGGGAACTTGTGCTGATGCGACAGGCAAACCTTGTCTTTCTTTTCCGGTTGACCGGTGAAGAATGGATGCGCACAGGTACAGCGAGCAGCAAGACTATATCGGTGCGTGCGATCGCATACGTCATGGCCGGGCACATCCGACACCACATGAACATGCTCAGCACGCGCTATGGTATTGTTGTTGTCTCCGGGTAACCGTAATCTTGATCAGAGGAGTCTCATTTGTCTGACGTTCGGAGTAGAAGCAGGATGAACAACGTGTGTGGGGTACGAGGACGGTGTACAAATATCATGGGACTCACCGATGTCAGGGGACTGACACAATGATAAGCCTACGACCGTTCACCCGGCTTGATTTTCCCCGGCTCATCGGGTGGATCGCATCAAGGGAGCTCATGGTCCAGTGGGCCGGGCCGACGGAGTTCACGTTCCCTCTCACTGAGACTCAGCTTGAGAAGTACCTGGCCGGGGGAGCAGGGGAGCGCCCCGTCAGGCGCGTCTATGCCCCGATAACGGGACAGGGCGACGTGTGCGGACACATTGAGATCGGGGCAATCAGCTATGAGAATAACTCCGCCAGCCTCTGTCGCGTGTTCGTGGCCCCGGAGTACCGGGGAACAGGCATCTGCACCCCCATGGTCCGCCAGGCGCTCGCCATCGGCTTCGATGAGTTAGGTCTCAGACGCATCGATTTGCGTGTCTACGCGTTTAACGCGCCCGGGATACGATGCTACGAGAAGGCGGGATTTGTGAAGGAGGGGTTGCTGAGAAGATCGCAGAAGGTCGGAGAACAGATCTGGGATACAGTGGTCATGGGGATATTGCGGGAGGAATGGGGCGAACTCAACACTCCTCAGGCCCCTGCCGCACGCTGATCACTCCTCCTCCGGCCAGTCCGGCCTTTTGTGCCTGTCGACTCAACTCTCGGGCTGTTTTCCCCCTGTCGTCTCTTCGGCCGTCCTTCTTGCAGAGACGTTTCAGCAGTTATCCTTACGGTAGCTCTTCAGCAGTCCTGCTTGCGGTAGCTCTTCGGCAGTCCTGCTTGCGGTAGCTCTTCGGCAGTCCTGCTTGCGGTAGCTCTTCGGCAGGTCTTGTTGCGGCAGCTCATCAGCTGTTCTTCTTGTCAGAGCCCTCTATTACACTTCATCACCCCGCCAATTCCGATTCTATATGTTCGAGCGATTTCCCTTTCGTCTCCGGAACCATCGTCGCAACAAATATACATCCACTCGCGCAAATCGCCGCATACAGCCAGAACGTTCCGGATGCTCCGAGCAGGGAATTCAGCAGTGGGAAGGTATAGGTGAGGGCGAAGCAGGCGATCCAGAGCGCCGCGACTGCGACAGAGACTGCCGCGCCCCGGATCCGGTTCGGGAAAATCTCCGAGATCAGGACCCACGTGACAGGTGCCAGGGAGACGGCATAGCTGGCGATGGCCAGGAGCACAAAGGTCACCACAACCGGGCCCGTCCAGTGGAAGAAATAGGCCAGACCAATGAGCGTGTGGAAGAGCGCTATGCCCGCACAGCCAATCAGGAGCAGTGCCCGCCGCCCAAACCGGTCGACTGTGCCGAATGCGACCAGCGTTGAGACGAGGTTCACAATTCCGGTTATGACGATCGTGAACAGGATCGAGCTCACCCCGTATCCTGCCTCCTGAAAGATCTCCTCCGCATAGTTGAAAATGACATTGATGCCGCTCCACTGCTGCAGCACGGCGATGATCACACCGATGAGCAGTATCTTTCTCATGCCTGGCGCGAGCAGATCTCCGAAGTGCACCTGCCGGATCTCTTCTGCCTGGATAGTCTGCTGGATTGTAGCAACCTCGGCTTCGGCATAGGAAGATCCGCCAATGGTCTTGAGAATCTCGCGTGCACGTTCGCTGGCACCGTGCTTGACAAGCCAGCGCGGGCTTTCCGGTATGGCCAGGGCTCCGAGGAAGAACACCGTTGCTGGGATTGCCACTACTGTGAACATCCAGCGCCAGCCTGTTTCTCCGTTCCAGGATGTGCGTATGAAGTCTGCTGAAACGCCATCGGGAACCGGTTCCGCGATCAGCCAGTTCATTACCTGTGCGCCGAGTACGCCGATCACGATGGTGAATTGATTGAGGGAGACAAGCCGTCCGCGCATCCGGGCGGGTGCCATCTCCGCGATATACATGGGGGAGAGGGCGCTTGCCATCCCGATGGCCACGCCGCCGAGAACTCTCCATACGACAAAACTGCTGAAGCCGCCGGCCCATCCGGTGAGCACGGAGGAGACAGCGAAGAGCAGTGCAGCGACCAGCATCAGGCGTTTGCGGCCGAAACGGTCGCTGAGTCCGCCGGTGAACAGCGCTCCAATCAGACAGCCCAGTAATGCGCAGCTGTTCGCCCAACCGCGCTCAGCTTCCGTCTCAAGCTGGAAGTACGGCTCGAAAAACGGCTTCGCCCCTCCGATGACCACCCAGTCATATCCGAACAACAGACCACCCAGCGCGGCGACGATCGACACCATCCATACGAACTTCAGATTCAGCGGGATCTCTTCGGCGGATGCTGCCACATTCATGGTCTCATACCTTCCGGATTCATTCTGTGTGGGATGTGATCCCCCGGGGATGCCAATCGGCGGTTGCGCAAAGAGCGCATCGTGCTGCGTTCTCCCGGCATGGTGCAAAGGAATCGGTGTCCCACCGTCCCGGCTCCTTCGAAGCAGTGCTGTCCCGGATTCTTCGGAGCAGTGCTGAGCCGGATTCTGCGGAGCAACGCTGAGCCGAAGCTCCGGAACAATACTATGCCTGAATCACCGGATGAAGCCGCGGTGGCACGTGGAGCTATCTGTTCAGCAGCATGCTCTTTGCGGCTGTAAAGAGTGACGATCCGTTCCCACCGATGATTACGATTCGCGCAAAGTAAACTCCCGTTGCCACTGCGTGTGCATTCCATGTCACTGCGTATCTGCCGGGTTCGGTATGCCCTGACACAAGGGTCACGACTCTTCTCCCGAGTACGTCGTACACGGAAAGATCCACATTGCCTTCAGCGGCGACATCGTAAGCGATCGTCGTGGAAGGGTTGAACGGATTCGGGAAATTCTGAGCCAGCGCGAACCGCTCAGGTACACCGGGCTGGCCGGCAACCGATGTCGGGTCCGCGATCCATTGGAACCGGATTGCATCGGCGCGCAGCACCTTGCCGCTCACAACGGGCGACATTGCATCGGTGAGGTGCAGAACCAGGTCTGCATTTGCGGGGATCTCCCGCGTCAAGAGGATCCTCCATGCGCCGCTGCCGGTATTCTGGTCGATGAAGACCGTGTCCGTGGGCAAGCCGTTGACCGAGAGGATGTAACGCGCGTTGAGAGACGCATTGACCGTTGTCGGCACGATCATCTGCACGTCATAGCGGCCGGATTTTTTCACCCGGGTCGAGAATGTCGCAGAATTGCCCGCCGCCGGGCTGGCATAGCGGCTGCGTGCGCCGTACGCCTGGGCAACACTCGTGCTCCATGCTCCGGTTTCCCGGTAGCCGGTTGAATCCAGATCGTCCACAATGCGGAAGAATGGAGAAACCATGCCCGTTATCGGGATACGGACAATCGCGTGGCGCGCGTCGTCAGTTGTGATCACCAGGGTATCCAGGAATGTGCCCAGGCGGTCGGAGGACAGGCGGAGTGACAGGGTGGTGCTGCTCATGCCCGGCATGATGAGGGGAAGTGGAGTGAGCAGTGACGCGACCCCGCTCGTCGTCGTCCCGCTGAGTACCGAGCAGGGAAGAATTCCGTCATTTTGTACGGCCACCTGTCTGACGACCGGCTCACCCTCAACAAGCTCTCCTCCATCGATTCGATCGGGGGACACAAGCCAGCGGTCGCGGACCAGCGCTGAAACGCGCACAACGTCCGCACCCATTTGTACACCCGCAGGAATGGGGCCGGGTGAGGACATCTCGATGACGGTAGACGAGCCGGCGGGAAAGTTTCGTGTGGTCAGATGTATCCACGCCTCAGGAGTGAGGGCCCGGGTGAAGAGGATGGAGTCCCGGATAGTTCCATTCTCGAGTATCCTGAAGAGGGTCTGGGGTGCGGGAGCGGACACTCTCGGGACGCGGACGGAAACTGCAAACTGCCCGTCGGAGGGAAATACCGGCGTCCACCGGACAGCCACCTGCTCACCAGTGCTGGACGCCGCCACGCGGCTGGATGCGCTCCATCCCGTTATCGGGCCGGCTGACCAAGTGCCGGCGACGACAGAGAACCCGGGATCGCTGTCATCGACATAGACATTGTCCGGCAGAGTGTGGCGGACAACCATCGTGAGGTTCCCGACTGTATCGGTGAGCGCAACGCCGACCTTTGCAAGATCAGCAGATGGGATACCTGAGGTTGTCTCCCATGTTCTGGCGCCCACGCGCATGAGCGGGAGGACAATGTATTCCTCATACCGGTTCTTTGCTGCGACGAATGGCGACGGCTGGAATGTGGGTTCGGAGGATGTGATTTTCCAGCGCAAAGGCTCCGTGCCGCCAATCTCCTCGAGTGACACCACGGGTCTCGTCGTGTCGGCTGTGTGCAGCCAGCGCTGCATGGCTTCGATGGCGCTGCAGTACCGAAAGGGAACTGTGGGATATCGCGAAGCGGCCTTCACCGTAGAGGTATGCACCTTCCGGACGTTGTCCAGGAAGTCCGTCTCCGGCAGGTGGGCCCAGAGGCACACGACCTGGTCTGTGCCGGCCGCGGCCTGTGCGAAGATCTTTGCCATGAATGCGGAATCCGCGGAAGCCATGTATTTGGACCGGACATTCCATCCTCTCCCTGCCCCCGGAGTCTGATAGTCGGCGGGGGAAGGATGGAACGGGACGAATACGGACGGAGCGCGGGACCAATCGTAGACGTTGTCAATCGGCTCTGTCGTCTCGGTGCGTTTGGCGGGCCAATCATTGTGCATGCTGAACAGGAGGAGCGTATCGAGGCGCTGTTGCCATGCATTGTCCATCGCATGCCAGCCGCTGCGGAACGAGACCGGAAACGTTTGTTCCTCCAGCAGCATTTCAGCCAGGATGACATCAAAATCGTCTGCGGTCTCGGCGAAGTCCTTCGCCTGGTTCCAGTACCACTTCCCGTCGCCGTCGTAGTCCGTCCAGACGAACGTATGGTAGTGGAGCGACAGCTCGTCACCCCACCGCGCGATCGCACTGCCCTGGTACTTCTTCATCAGGTGCAGGGTCATGGAGTTGGGGTGGGGCATGTTGGTGTTCGTCGCGTAGCGGAAGATATTGCCTGCCATCATCCACCAGGTCAGCTTGACAGGTGTGCCGTAGGAGTCCACGAGTCCCGACCGGAATGCCGGGTCCATGACGAGTGCCGCATTGCGCGACGGGTCGGTATACAGGGTGACCGCATAAGCGCAGTTGTACCGTGCAACGTCCATGCCCTCCCACGTTGCAGTATCGGAGCCAAGGACAAGGTAGACTGTTCCCTCTGCCGCGACGGAGGAGACAATGCAACAGATCATCATGATAGTGGAGAGGAAACGTCTGAGCGTTGACATCTGAGTCTTTCGCGTAGTCCGGAGTTGTGCAGGTTTCCTTATGCAAGATACGCAATGGCGGCAGGATCTGCCAGGATGAGGATCACAATCCTGCCACACCCAATCCTCCCGCAAAAAATCCTGCCCTCAGTCCTGCCCGGCAGTGCGGCACCTGGCCGAGCCGGTGGCTGTCCGGGCGCAAAGGGGAGCGCTGTTCCGGACTTGACTGTAAATGGTTTTATTTCTATTATTATCGAAATAGTTATACGGAGAATAAAACGATGTCTTCTGAACAGCATATGCCGGACCTTGTCCGGTTCTTCAAGGTGCTCGGCGAACCGCAGCGGCTTCGGATCGTCGGACTCCTCTCGCGGCGCCCGCACACGGTGGAAGACCTTGCGGCGTCGCTGAACCTGAGCGTCTCAACCGTGTCGCATCACCTGTCTCGACTCACGGATGCCGGGCTCGTCTCGGCCCGGGCAGAAAGCTACTATAACGTGTACGCGCTGAAGACCGAGGTGCTGACCACGATGGCGCGGACCATCCTGAAGGATGCCGAACTCCCCCGCCAGACGGACGACAGCATGCTGGATGCGTTTGAGAGGAAAGTGATGGAGGCCTTCACAACCCCGGACGGGAAGATCAAGGCGTTTCCGGTGCAGGAAAAGAAGTACCTCGTCCTCCTCCGTTACGTGCTCAAGGCGTTCGATCCGGGCGTGAAGTACACGGAAAAGCGGGTCAACCAGATCCTGAGCAACTACAGCAAGGACACGGCGCGGTTGCGCCGGTCGCTCGTGGACTTCGGCTTCATGGCACGGGAGGGCGGGGGAGGGAAATACTGGCGCATCGATCAGAAGGACACATGATGCTGCAGAACGTCGTGCGGCCCGGTGGTATGCCGGGCCGCGCGCACGGATAGCCTGCGGGGATCTCAGAAACGCACTGACGCGCCGATCTGAAAGATGAGCAGATCGGTCTTGGATTTCATAATGTCATAGACGACTTTTCCGTCCACATTGCGCACGGAGCCTTCCTTCATGTATTCCGCCTCTCCGCCGAACGAATAGCGCACCCCGAGATCGATAAACACATCGGAAATGTCTCCATCATCGGGACTGTACACGCGGAACATCATTCCCGCTCCGCCGCCGTAACTGAATGCCCCGTCTGAAAGGTTGTTGCTGCTGGCCACTTCCTGTCCCGGCACATTGATGTTTTCAATCTTGGTCTCGGTGAAGAGGTAGTTGTATCCGACCATGCCTTGCAGGTAGGGACGGAAGACCCCTGTGTTCGGCTGGATGCGCACGAGTGCATGGCCTGACACGAAGTTGTTCGTCGTGGAGACATTAACGAACACGTCCGGGATCGTCGTGCTGAACGGTTCCCGCCGCTCCGCCGAACCATAGTTCATGAATCCGAATTCCAATCCCAGCATGACAGGCGTGCCCTCCGGAGCGTATCCCACATTGCCGGTGAGCCCGAAGCCGACCTTGTCAACATTTTTTCTGAATTCCCCCTGCGGGGAGCCGATAAGAAAATCCACTCCGGCCTGCCATGATTGTGCCGCGGCATTCTGGGCCAGCAGCAGGATTGAGCACGCGGCGACGAGCACATAACGCATGATGGTCTTTCCTCCCTGTGTATTGTTGCAGTATACGTGAAGGGTTCTCTTCTGGTTGCATTTGTACGAAATTCTGAGGAGACTATCCAGCATGACCACCCTGGATATCATGCTGCTCGCTCTGGCGCTGTCAATTGACGCATTTGCAGTGTCACTTTCAGCTGCGGCCACCGGCAAAGCCCGGGACCCCCGGGCAACATTCCGTCTTTCGTTCCATTTCGGGCTTTTTCAATTCATGATGCCGGTGCTCGGGTGGACGGCCGGCCTTGCCCTTGCCCCGGTCATCGCCGCATTCGATCACTGGGTTGCGTTTTTCCTGCTCGGTGTCATCGGTGTTCGTATGATTCACGGGTCGTTTGCAGCAGCAAAGCCCGAAGAAACCGGCGATCCCTCGCGCGGACTCACTCTCATGGCCCTCGCGGTGGGGACCAGCATTGATGCACTTGCCGTGGGGCTCAGTCTGGCCCTTCTGGGTACCGACATATGGTGGCCGAGCATCGTTATCGGTCTTGTCACCGGCGTGGTTTGCCTCATTGCCATCCGTCTGGGCCGCCGCATGAACGCCACACTGGGAAAGCGGGCGGAGTTTGTGGGCGGGCTGATACTTGTGTTTATCGCCCTCCGCATCCTCCTCTCCCACACGCTCCTCGTTTCTGCTCTCTAGGTCTCACTCCACAAACGGCGCCGCACACACACTCTTCATCTTTGGCGCACGCCGTCAGGTCTGGGATCGCCCATCCACGGCGTTCACTTGCAAACCCATACAGCCCGGCCGTCAATCCTTCCGTCTTCCGTATCTTTCCATTGCCACCGCAAGTATCCCGAACTGATCGGTCAGCAGTCCCTCGTACCCGCACGGCCAGCCGTCCCAGCTCCGTCCGTCCACGCCGGACTTTGCGCCGCCGAACAGCTCGGCGTCGCCCATGCCCCTGCAGATCCGCAGAAGGATCTCATCGGCTTCCCTCTCCAATCCAACCCGGTACAGCGCAGCGACCACGTGCCTGGTCTGTGCGGTTGTCAGTCCGCCGTTCCCATAATAGCCGAACGGAAACCCGTGCTGAATCTCCGGCAGGTCGCTGTCCGGGATGGGCCAGAGGCTGGCCGGCATTCCCCACTGATACGGCAGCTCGAGCCGGGTCGCTTCATCCCATAGGGCCCGCATGATCTTCCGTCCGGGTTCGATGTCGACCACACCGCTGGCTACAGCAGCGCCATTGACCGTGATAAATGCGTAATCATGGAACCGGTCGTTCTTGCATCGCCATCCCGCCAGCCATCCTGTTGAGGGGTTGAAGAATGTCGGAAGATAGTTTGCTTTGAGCCGGTCAGCCCATTCCTCGAATCCGGTCGCAAGGTCTCCGCGCTTGAGCGCCGGGAGAACCCGGGCGAGTTTCCTGAGCGCCGCGTACAGCAGTGCATTAGAGACCGTGCATTTCCACCCGAAGGAGATGACGTCATAGAAGCATGTTGACCACTGGTACTCCCCGCTGATCCCGCGGCGATAGATGCTCTCAACGATGCCGTCGCCATCCACGTCCCGCCTCTTCATCGCTTCAAGCTGGCGCGAGAGCTGTGGTCCGAACCATGTGATCCATTCCTCTGTCCCGCTGTGTTCCAGGTAATCAGCGACGCCAAGAAGTCCGGCGGTGCCGGTCATGATGTACTCGTCTTCCGCGAGGTGAGGCTCTCCGCTGGCAAGCAGCCCTCCGCTTGCATATCCCGGGCCGCCGTCGAGCCACCGTTCGATGGAGTCACGGAGAAGATCAATCGCAGAAAGGCCGGGGAGGATCGGGCCGATGCGCGTTGCGAGAGCCGACCAGTTGTCCATGCAGAGCGGGCAATGCATGGAATTGCCGTTGTTGCTCAGCGTTCCTGTATCAGGCCTGTAGGAAAGGGCTGTCAGCGTGCATCTGTTCACAGCACGCGCAATCTCCGGCGGGGTGTCCACGCGAAGCGGGGGACCGAATTGACGGACGGTGAACGTCAGCGACGCCTCATGAGTGCCCGGCAGGAGAATGTAGTCTCCTTCCGGCTGAGGAACTTCTCCGAGCTTGATCTGGTGCAGTGCAAGATCGGCCGGACGAAACGCGTCTGAGCGCCAGAGCGTGTCGCTGTCGGTGGACGCAACCTCGAAGGAACCGAATCCCGGCGCATGGACCATCAGCGGAAGCCGCATCGTTCCGGTCTCACCTTCGCGCGTAACGCGTCCGAGTGCGGTTGAGGCTGATGCGCGCGGATCCAGTCCGAATGTCCATGCACTGCTCTCCCACGCGCGCACCGCGGTTTCCCCGATGCGCGTGAGGTGCAGGTTCAGGCGGTCTTCAAAGACCTCCCATCGTGCGGTGAAGTGCTGGCCGGAGCTCTCTGTGTGCACGTCATAGGTGACGACATTGTCCTGGACACGGGTTGTGCCCTGTACTGCATAACGAATCGACGGACTCATCGCAGGTCCGGTCCCGACCGGGTGGAGAAAGAAACCCTGAACGGAAAGGCCGGGGCTGAGGCGGAGCAGATTGGTGTCTGTGCGCCCTTTCCCCTCGTCGTCGATGCCCAGCCACGACAGGCCAGCCCGCCGGAGGCAAAAGCCCACATCCAGGAACCGGCTGCGGAACCTGACTTCTCCATGCGCATGCGAGGCGTGCACGCCGGAGGGCAGATGGGTCAGTTGTATGGCGTCCGCAGCAAGCGCCCGTTCACCCCGGAGGGGAGGTTGCGCGGGGGGATCGCCTTCAAGCACCAGGGATCCTGCACAAAGGTTCCATGACGGCCACCAGGGATCTGACACTCCTTCCCGGATCTCGAAGAGGGCGGCGCTCGTCTCGACGCCGTTCAGCGGTATCCAGTGCACATCGCCTTCAACGGGACGCGGCAGATTTCTGGAATAGAAATGTTCCGTCCACCCGTGCCCGTTCCAGAGGAGTATGCGGAGGGCCTTCACCCAGTCGTGTTCGACGTGACTGCCGCACTTGTGATATCCCAGAGAGCGTCGAATCCCGAGTCGGTGGAGCCGGGCCGGGGCGTGGAGTTGAAGTGTGCGGGCATGGATGATTCTGTGTGCCGGTGCTCCTGATTCCTCCGCGAGGGGAGTGGTCCATATGGCGCGGCATGTGGAGACGCCAGGCCTGATGCCCAGATCTCCCGCCGGCGGTTCGAGTGCCTGCAGGTGGAACAGGTCTTGTTTCACGCATGAACCTCTAGCTGTTACGCAAATTGCCCATTATACCGGGATCAGCAACAAGAAGCAATGTCGCACCCGAATTTCCCGCTGCCGGGGAGCCATTACGCTGCCGGGGGGCCATCACGCTGCCGGGGATCGATCATGCTGCCGGGGATCCACCGTGCGGCTGGCGTTTTCCTGGCGATTCGGCGATGGATGCCGGCAATAGAGACACAGAGGTAACACTTCGTGTGCCGGGGGTTGTTCCGGCATGGACGTCAGAATCCAAGAGAGAGTGAGCGGGCACAGGAAGCCATTTTTCCCCACTTTCTGAACCTTGCAGTGCGGGTACCTCCCGCTCTGATCGAGAAAACCGCTTGCAGAAGCCAGTGTGATGTACTATATTAGCACGTCTTCCCGGCTGTTCCTGTCTAAGGTCTCTTCCGAGGTTTTTCACGTGGTCCGGGATCGAGCGCATTGTTTCCCGGCTCTTGCCTTGCATAGTTTGTCCAGACGAAGGTTTTCTTCACAGGGGACGTTCTCTTCCACCAGTACCACATCTCTCTTCAGGAGGTAGTATGAATCTTGTCGATCGTGCGAAGAATATAATGTTGACGCCGAAGACGGAATGGCCTGTGATTGCAGCAGAGGCACCCAACCCCACTGCGATCATGACGGGCTATGTGCTCCCGCTGGCCCTCATCCCTGCCGTCGCCACGGTCATCGGGACCGGCCTCATCGGCGGGATTATGGGCACATCGCTCACCTGGGGAATCGGCATGGGCGTGGTGTCGTTCATTTCGACGGTGCTCGGGGTGTACCTGACGGCTCTCGTGATGAATATCCTTGCGCCGAATTTCGGTTCGCAGAAGGACTTCGGCCGCGCGATGCAGACGGTGGCATACTCGTACACGCCGGCCTGGGTTGCGGGCATCCTGAGCATCATCCCTGCAATCGGATGGCTTGGAGCGTTGCTCGGCCTGTACGGTCTGTATCTGATGTACCTCGGACTTCCCCACACGATGAAGACCCCGCAGGATAAAGTCATTCTCTACCTCATCGTCACCATCATCGTGCTGGTGATCGTGTTTGCGATTCTGGGCGCCATCCTGGGCGGGATCATGGCTGCAGTGCTCGGATTCGGGATGATGGGGGTGATGGGTTCCTAGTGCGTCTGTGATATGATTTTTGTGGTGCTGAAGCGGGGCCTCATGAGTGCGGCCCCGCTTCGTCTTTTTGCTTGTCAAAACCCTTTTTCATACATTTGGCCATGAAAATCTACACAAGGACCGGCGACAGGGGCGATACGTCCCTGTTCGGGGGCCAGCGGGTTCCGAAGGATGCGATGCGGATCGAAGCGTACGGAACGGTGGATGAACTGAATTCTGTGCTGGGTATTGTCAGGGCTGATGGGCCGGCAGCAGAACTTGACCGCGTGCTGGGGGTCATCCAGGATCAGCTGTTCATACTCGGTGCGGATCTGGCAAGTCCCCGTTCAAACGAGAAGAAGGGTGTGCGGCGGATCGGTGCGAAAGAGACGGAGTCTCTGGAACAGGAGATCGACCGGTTCGAAGAAGTGCTGAAGCCATTGAAGAGTTTCGTTCTCCCCGGTGGAACCCCCGTCGCGGCCCGCCTTCACCTCGCTCGCACGGTCTGCCGCCGGGCGGAACGCACGGTCGTCCGGCTGTCGCGGAATGAAGACATCGGCGACGAGTGCATGATGTATCTGAATCGCCTTTCTGACCTCCTTTTCGTCCTTGCCCGTTTTGCCAACCACAGCGCCGGAGTTCAGGAAGTTAAGTGGAAATCGTGAACGCAACCCGGTCGTGCCGGATGCGTATCAGAAAACGTATGTCTCCAGCTCTCCTTGCTATCCTGAACATCCTCGCACTCTTGCTCTGGCCGATGCCGTTGTCCGCACAGGAGGGCTTCTCAGCGGCCAACGCGTACAACACCGTACGCTTCCTGGCTGACGAGGTTGGCCCGCGCCCGATGGGATCCCCCGCTGAACAACGTGCCCTTGCATACGCGGTCAGTACGTTCGCTTCTTGCGGTTGCGACACGGCGTATCTCATGCCGATGCGAGCCCCGGATGGCATCAATACGACGAGCGGTGTTGCGGTGGGGATACTCCGCGGGGCGACGGAGAGGATCATCGTGATCGGGGGGCACATCGACTCGTCATCCCCCGAGGTCCCGGGCGCAAATGATGACGCCTCCGGCGCAGCCTGCGTGATGGAGCTTGCGCGCGTTCTTGGCAAGCGAGATTTGCAGTCCACCGTTGTCTTCGCATGCTTCGGAGGAGAAGAGGAAGGTCTTCTCGGCAGCAAACATTTTGTTACGCACTTCCCGCTGATCGACAGCGTTGCGCTCATGCTGCAGATCGATATGGTTGATGGTGCTTCGTACCTCGAACTTGATCCGGATTCGCCCGAACAGGTGAGCGCACCCCGGTGGCTGACCGAAGCGGCGATGGAGGAATACTACACCACACTCGGGTTTGAAAACCTCCGGTATCTGACGAACGCGTCGACGCTCAACTCTTCCACACCCGGCGGAACAGGATCGGACCACCATTCGTTTCTGGCGAAGGGGATCCCGGCGCTGTGCCTCTCGTCCGATGCCGGCTATCCGATTCACACACCACTCGATAACGTTGCCACATTTGACAGTTCGGGCCTGGTGCGTTCGGGGAACCTTGTGCTGAGACTGGTCGAACGGTTTGACGGGGTAGTCCCTTCGCGGTCGACCGAGAAATACTATCTGCTGCAATTCGGCAAGCATCCCCTTTTCATCACGCATCCCGTCCTTCTGGTCTTTGTCGGCCTCTCGGTCGGGTTGGCCGTCGTTGCGTTCCTAGTTCTCCGGCGCCGCCGTCTGCGCGATCGAACCGGTCAGCCACACTGGTCGGGTGCGAAGCTTGCACTCTTTGCCCTGATCGTGCAGGCCTTTGTGTGGCTGCCTGAGACTCTAGTAGGGATGCTCAAGGGCCTGAATTATCCGTGGGTAAACACTTTTCCCCTCTATAGTGTTCTGAGCGGTCTGACCGCACTCGTCGGCATCTGGGTCGTCATACGTCTTGCCTCCCGGTGGGGATTGCAGAGCGATCCATTCCCGTATTTTGTGCGGGTGTTCATCCTGATGGTCGGCGGCGTGTTTGGCGCCGTGCTCCTGAATCCGGAAATCGGTTTGTATGCCGCCTGGCCGTTGTTCTGGCTCTCCCTTGCCATCTTCCTTCGTCCGGCGTGGATGAAAGCAGTGGCATTCCTTGTTGCAGCCTACCTGCCGCTCCGGCTTGTGTTCATTGAGCCGTTGACATTTCTGCAGCGGGGCTTTAGTAGTGCCGTCATCAAAGGTTTCTGGAGCGCTGCGCTCACTGATCTTCTCTATGTCGCAGGCTTCATGTTTCTCTCTCTTCCGTTTGTCTACGGGCTTGCCGCACTGTACAGGGAATCCGGGAGGGATCTGTTCTTCCTCAAGCGGTTCAGAAGCGCGAGGGCGGTGGCTCTTCCTTCTGTGGTAGCACTCGCACTCGGAGGCTACCTCCTCACTGTCCCGGACTACGACGGATTCTGGCAGAAGAGCGTCCGGATCGAACAGCGCTATGTGATGGGCGAGGATTCGAGCACTGTCCGGATCACGGGTTCTGAGGGAGTTGAGGATGTCTCGCTGGAGATGCCCGGTGGGGAGGATGCCATCGGGCGAACGGACGACACGATATCCGGTGGGGAGGAAAAGCTTGCTTCCTCGGATGCTTTTGTGCGTTCGGACGACACAGTGGGTGATGATCGGGGTGCTATGCGGGGTGGCCGGGCCGCCATGGCCGGGGCAACGAATGGCACCACGATTGGCACGACCGCGTTCAGCGCGTCCTATCCACCGCCTTCGCCGGCCGACTGGCTTTCGTACGAGCAGACCACGGCGGTTCGTCCCGACTCTTCCCGGCCGGATTCGCTGGTCCGTCTCGACCGGGTCATCGATCTGTACAGCCCGGTTCATCCTCTCAGTGTGACTGTGCGCTATCATTCGGAACTGCCGGTGACAGCCACCTCTCCCTGGGCCTTTGGCAGCCGCCGGCGCTCGGTGAAGGCGGACGGGAAAAGCTCGATGTTGACGTGGTACGCTTATCCGGAAATGCCCCTGCGCATTCCCGTGCAGTTGAGGGTGCGCAGGGGGCAGAGCGTCATGGAGTCAGTGGAGGCAACCTATGACACGCTTGCCGCCCCTCTCCGTGCTTCCGCGCCGCTCACGCTCTTCCGTTACCGCACGACGATTGTCCGGAACGACACACTCCGTGCGCCGGGCGGCGAATGAGAATGGTTTTTCCCATGGTCATGATGGTAGTCTTGCGTGCATACTTCACTATGTAAGGAGGTTGGTGTGAAAACCCTGCATGTGTTCATTTTGCTGGTGCTGGTGACAACGCTGGCGCTCGGACAGGTCAACATCCGTTTCGAACAGTTCGACCTGCCCAATGGCCTGCACGTTATCCTTCACCAGGACCGGTCTGCCCCTATCGTTTCGCAGGTCGTGGCGTACCATGTCGGCTCCAAGAACGAGCTGCCCGACCGGACCGGATTTGCGCACTTCTTCGAGCATCTCATGTTCGAAGGATCCACCCATATTCCCCGCGGCGAGTTTCAGAAGATGGTGCAAAACGCGGGCGGGAATCTCAATGCGTTCACAAGCTTCGACCAGACGGTGTACTTCATCACGGTGCCGTCCAACCAGCTCGAACTTGCGATGTGGATGGAATCGGAACGGATGCTTCAGCTGAAAGTGGATTCCGTCGGGGTAGAGACGCAGCGGGGTGTCGTAAAGGAAGAGCGGAAACAGTCCCTTGACAACCGTCCCTACGGATCGCTTCTCGAAAAGACCATGGAGAACTCCTTCAAGGTCCACCCGTACCGGTGGACGCCGATCGGCTCCGTGCAGTACATTGACAAAGCGGCGATCGATGAGTTCTACCAGTTCTACAAGTCGTTCTATGTTCCGAACAATGCATGTCTGGCGATCGCAGGTGACATTGACATTCCCCGTACAAAGGAGCTTGTAACGAAGTACTACGGAGACATTCCCCGCGGAAGCAGTGAGATATTCCGCCCGAAAGAGGTTGAGCCTCCCCAGAAGGCTGAAGTCCGCGATACGGTGTTCGACAATATCCAGCTTCCGGCGGTGATCCTTGCGTACCACATGCCGGCGCAGGGGACCAAAGACTATTACGCGCTCAGCATGCTGACCACGCTTCTGTCGGGCGGCGAAAGCTCGCGCCTCACCAAGCGTCTGGTGGACAAAGACAAGCTGGCACTCGCCGTGCAGGCTATTCCGCTGAGCCTGGAAGACCCGGGTCTCTTCATCGCGTTCGCCATCGCCAACTTCGGCCGCACGCTCCCCGAAGTGGAGAAAGTGATTCAGGAAGAGATTGACCGCGTGCAGAAGGATCTGATCAGCGAGAAGGACTTCCAGAAGATCCGCAACCAGCGGGAGTCGGAATTCATACAGAAGAATTCCACCGTGCAGGGCAAGGCCATGCAGCTCGCGAACTATTATCTCTTCTTCGGCGATGCGAATCTGATCAACGGAGAGATCGACAGGTTCATGCAGGTCACGCGTGAGGATGTCCGGCGCGTCGCGCAGCAGTATCTGCGCAATGAGAGCCGGACGGTACTGTACTATCTTCCCAAAGTGCAAGGACAGTAAGGAGCCATGATCATGAAACGAATACCTGTATTGGTGCTTGCTGCCCTTTGCGTTCTGGCAGGGGAAACGGCTGCGCAGCTTGACCGCAGCAAGATTCCCCCTCCCGGACCTGCCCCGGCAGCGTCATTTCCCGAGTACGACCTGGTCACGATGCCGAACGGCATGCGCGTGATCATCGTGCGGAATACCGAACTCCCGACGGTCACGATTCGTCTCCTGATCGACCGCGAACCCGTTCTGGAAAAAGAGACCGTGGGCGCGCTGGATCTGACGGGACAGCTCATGCGGTGTGGAACGACGAAGCGGACAAAAGACCAGCTGGATGAGGAAATCGATGCGATCGGCGCTGAGATTTCCGCTTCGGGAACGTCGGTATCCGCGAACGGGCTTTCCCGTCACACCGAGAAGATTCTGGCCTTGCTTGCCGATATCACGCTCAGACCGTCATTCCCGAAGGATGAGCTCTCCAAACTCGTGATGCAGACCCAGTCGGCGTTGAAAATGCGCGCGACAGAACCCGACGCGATCGTTGATGTGGTTCGCAAGAAAGTCCTGTACGGAGAATCCCATCCCTATGGCGAAGTGGAGTCTGAGGCATCGGTCGGGCGTGCAACCGTCGCACAGTGCCGGAAACTGTACGGTACATACTTCAAGCCCAACGCTGCGATCATGGCTGTCGTGGGTGATGTGGACAAGAAGAACGTGGTCTCGCTCGTGGGCAAGTACTTCGGGGGATGGAAGAAAGGGAAGATCCCGACGCCGAATTATCCCGCGGTTGCGCCTCTGCCGGGGCGGACTGTAGCGCTCGTGGACCGCCCCAGTTCTGTCCAGTCGGTGATGCGCGTTGCTCAGGGAGTCCCGCTTCTGCGCACGTCTCCCGATGTAACGCCGGTGAAGGTTATGAATACGATCCTTGGCGGAGGGGGGTTCCGGTTGTTCCTGAACCTCCGGGAGAAACATTCCTTTACCTACGGCGCGTACAGCTCCATGGGGCCGGACGAGCTGATCGGCGCATTTGCCGCATCCACATCGGTGCGGAACAGCGTCACGGACAGCGCGCTGACAGAGATCTTCTCCGAAATCAACAGGATACGGGACGAAGAGGTGACCGCAGCCGAACTCGACCGTGCGAAGAATTCCCTGAGCGGCGGATTCGTGCAGAGTCTCGAAACTGCCGGCACCGTGGCGAACTATGCCATCGAGATGGAACGATTCGATCTTCCGAAGGACTACTACAAAACCTATCTTCAGCGAGTCGCCGCAGTCAACCCGAAAGACGTCCAGAGGGTGGCCCGGCAATACCTGACGCCGGACAAGATGCTTGTTGCGGTTGTCGGTTCTGCGAAGGACGTGAAAGAGAAGCTCGCCGCATTCGGACCGGTGACGCTGTATGACGAAGAGGGGAAGAAGGTGGTCGAGAAACCGACAACGGCTCCTGCCTTGAGTGCCGATGAGATCTTCGGGCGCTACATCGAGCGGACAGGCGGGAAGGAGAAGTACGCAGCACTGAAGGACAGGACGGTCGAGATGAGCGGCAAGATTCAGGGCATGGACATGAAGGTCAAGCTCGTTCAGAAGGCGCCGACGAAACTCTACCAGGAAATGGCCATGATGGGGATGGTTCAGAAGACCGGGTATGACGGCACGAAGGGATGGGCGTCATCACCGATGGGTATGCAGGACCTGGAAGGGGATCAGCTGGATGCGATGAAATTCGAATCGCCCATCGATCTCTACAGCCAGTACAAGGATGTCGGACTCAAGGCCGAGGCGACGGGAACGAAGGAGATCAAGGGGAAGGAGTGCTATGAGGTGACATTCAGCAGTGCATCGGGAAGCCCGATGCGGCACTACTTCGACACGAAGGATTTTCTCAAGGTGCGTGAAGTCAGTGTCCGCCAGTCGCCCCGCGGTGCGATCGAAACAGTCACGGACCTGTCTGACTACAAAGACTTCGGCGGCTATCTGATGTCCTCGAAAATGGAGCAGACCGTGATGGGGCAGTCGTTTGCGATCACAGTGGACAAGTGCGCGGTCAACACCGGCGTGCCTGATTCGATATTTGTGAAGCCCGCCGCGGCGCCCGCGCCGGCCACCAAGTAGGTTGGCCGCAGGTCTGTAGTGCCCGGAAGAGGGAGGAGGAGCGTGAGCAAGCTCCTTCTCCCTCCGGGCAGTACGAGTAGTCCTCCCTGGCCCCACTCCTCTCCGGACTGCATCGCCGGTTACTCGACGCGCCGCAGTCTGGTCCCCTGCGTTCTGTTGGCCAGCCAGTAGTAGAGCTTCCGGGGTATGAACCGCGCGGCAAGGGCGATGAGCTTGTACCGGAAACCCGGTATGCAGACGACCGTTCCCTTCTCGATCGCCTTCAGGGATGCCTTCACAACATCGTCAGCGCTCATGAAGTGGCGGAAGAATTCGCCTGACGTGTCCATGCCCATGCGCGCATGGAAGTCGGAACGCGTGTACCCGGGACACAGGGCCTGCAGGCGTACGCCCGAACCGGCGAGCTCGAGGTAGAGAGATTCCGTGAAGCTGGTGATGTACCCTTTCGTGGCGCAATATGTGGCGCTCTTCGGGCCCACCAGGAAACCGGCGATGGATGAGACATTGATAATCGTGCCGGAGTTGCGCCGACGCATCCCGGGCAGGACGGCATGTGTCAGCCGGATCGTGGCATTGACATGCGTGTGGACCATCTCTTCCTGCGCTTCGATGCTCCCGTTTGTGAAACTCGTGCTCAATCCGTAGCCGGCGTTGTTCACGAGGACTTCCAGATTCGGAATGCTCCGCAGCTTCTGTTCCAGCGCAAGCACACCGTCTGGGCGTGACAGCTCTGCAAGTACAAACTCTGCCTCGATGCCGTGCCGGCTCTTCAATTCCTCACACAGAGCTTCGAGCTTCTCCTTTCGACGGCCGTGGAGGAGGAGGGAATATCCCCGGGCAGCGTATTGGCGGGCGAAGGACTCGCCGATACCCGACGATGCACCCGTGATGCAAACGGTTCCTTGTGCGCGCATTCGATAGATTACCTTTTCTTCGACGGACTATCGTATGTAGAGCATGCTGCGTGTGATGTGAGCCCCGTCAGAAACCAGACGGCAAAAATACACACCACTGGCCACCGGGCGATCGCGTGTGGCTTCGGGTATCCAGCCCGTCGCACCGGGGCTCCACTGAAATGTGTGAACGCCGGGCTCCAGAACACCGTTGTGCAAGCTGGCGATCTGTTGCCCGAGGATGTTATGGATGGTCAAAGAAACGCGGCTTCTCCTGGGATTCTGAATGGCGAGCGTAGTTCCCCAATTGAACGGATTGGGGTAGTTCTGTTCCAGAATCGGAACATCAGCCAGCGTCGGATTGGGGTTGCTGACCTCGCGAAGGATCCACTGTTCGGGATCCACTTCTGCACGCTCGGGCTTGAACGGCAGCGTGACGGTGAACGATTCGGAATTCCGTGAATTCCAGACGACGACAGTCGTGTCCCCTCCGGCCCCGCTGAACCGGATGTCCACCGGCATGACAAAGACCGGCGGCGTTGCTGTCCCTGTTTCCTGATCCAGGCGGGCCTCAATCGTCCAGTGTGATCCGTCCCCGGTTGCATCCCACCGCAGCGTATACCGGGGGTACTTTTCCCCATAGACCCACTGGTTGAAGAAGAAACCCAGAGATCTTCCGTAGGCGGTCTCACAGATCTCCTGAAAGTCGGCCGTGCGCGCGGTGCCATAGCGGAACCTGGGATCGCCGGCGTACGTCCTGAGCGCGCGGAAAAAGAGCGTGTCGCCCATGACGTGCCTGAGCATGTGCAGGACCGATGCGCCCTTTGAGTAGACGCGGCTCCGGGCGAAGAGAGCGGAGACGCTCGTTGTGTCGATCACAAAAAGAGACCCCTGTGCCGCAAGAGCATCCGACAGCCGGTAGCGTATCAACGCGCGATAGTAGTCGGTGCCATACTGCGCCTCGCGATACAGCGCCTCGCTGTAGGTGGCGAATCCTTCGTTCAGCCAGAGCTCCTGCCAGGTCTGACAGGTGATCATGTCTCCAAACCACTGGTGCGCAAGCTCATGGGAAATGACGTCTTCAGCAAACGTCGATGTGGACGTCATGGTCTGGTGCTCCATCGCGCCGCTCCATCCGAATTCGCTGTGACCGTACTTCTCCTTGAGAAACGGGTACGGTCCGTAGAGACCGGAGAATATGCGCAGCATATCGACGGTTTTGGGGAGCGTCTCCTGAGCCTGGGTCAGGTGCTGGGGGAGGATGTAGTTCAGCACCTCGAGGGAGTCTGACGGCCCGTATTTGTACCAGTTGCTGAATGCCACGTATGGCGCAATCGCAATCGAGACGAGGTAGGTGCTAATCGGATACCGTTCCGCCCAGGTGTGCGTGGAGGTTCCGTCTGCGTTGTCGCGGACGGACACGAGGCGTCCGTTGGAGCCGGCCTTCAGTCCGTTTGCGCATGTGACTACCACGTCAACGGAATCAGCCTTATCGAGCGGATGGTCCTTGCACGGCCACCAGTCCCGCGCGCCGTACGGCTGGCTCAGAGACCAGATCCAGGCTCCCTCCGGGATTGAGGCGAACACGAAGCTGCCGAATCCCGTTGCGCCGGGGGTCCCGTGGTAGTATACCCGCAGAGAGAACGCCTCTCCTCTTCTATAGGTCCGGGCGAGTTGGACCGTGAAACTGGATGGGTAGCGGGTCAGGGGAAGGAGGGACGCTTGCTGGCGTACGGAGTCGATGATCATCGTAGAGCTGAGATCCAGAGTGACCGAAGCCAGCGAATCCACAAGCGAGGCTGCCACGAGGTCCACTGCGCCTCTGAGGGAGCTGGTCTGGGTTTCGACGCGCAGATCCAGCCGGTAGTACGAAACGTCGATCCGCTGGTCTCCGGCGGAGGCCGCCTGCATCGTCCGGGCGATATACCGGCCTTTCGACGAACAGCCATCGTCGGCTGCGGCACCAGGTGTGAGAACCGATGCCAGGCCGGCCTTAGACCCAGGTGTGAGAAGCGATGCCAGTCCGGCGGCCCACAGTGCGCACTTCCAGCGTTTCATACTCTGAAGATACTAACACCCCCTTCGACCTGCAAATACCCGTTGCCTCCTCAAAAGTCTCTGTCGAATGCAGGCCGGGCCGAATGTTGTAAATCCGGGTTGAACGGTGCAATATTGACTTTTCGGCGCGTTGTTGGTAATTTAATACAACGTACTCACCACCTTCACAATCAGGGACTCTTTCGAATGCTTAGCAAATCGATGCAGGATGCAATCAACGAGCAGATCAAGAACGAAATCCAGTCTGCGTATCTTTACCTGGCCATGGCGCAGCACTGCGAATCCGTGAACCTGCCCGGCTTTGCCCACTGGCTCACGCAACAGTGGAATGAAGAATTGTCGCACGCAATGAAGTTCGCCGCGTACGTGAATGACCGTGGCGGCCGCGTGCTGCTCGGGGCGATCGAGAAACCCCAGGCCGAGTACGCATCGCCCCTGGCGGTGTTCAAGGCGGTGCTGGCGCACGAGCAGAAAGTGACAGGGATGATCAACAAGCTCTATGCGCTTGCGCTGAAGGAGAACGACTACGCGTCGCAGGTTGAGCTGCAGTGGTTCATCAAAGAGCAGGTTGAAGAAGAAAAGAATGCAGGCCTGATCATCGAGCAGCTGAAGATGATCGGTGACAGCGGCACGCCTCTGATCATGCTGGATCGCCAGCTCGGAAGCCGGGGGAAGTAAGCAGGACCCTGGGTAGCTGATGCCTCAGCGTGTCTGTGTCCAATTGTGTGAGAGGAGAGCAGCAGTGTGGAGTTGGTGCTGCTCTCCTCTTGCACGTTCAGGGAGTGCACCCCCGTGCTGATCTCACAGGAGCATGACTTCCCCCCCATGCAGTGAAGGAGAATCCGATGGCTGACCAGAAAACACCCCTGCGGTTCGGGATTATCGGGTTTGGCAGCTTTGCCGAGCGCGCGATCGCTCCGGCCATCAGGGCGACGCCCGGCGCCGCACTGATTGCCGTGCAGAAACGATCCCTTGACGCCGCACGGGCAATGGCGAAAGCGGGAGAGATCCCGCTCGCATTTGCCACTGCGGAGGAGCTGGTGGCACATCCTGACGTCGATGCGGTGTTCATCGTTTCGGCGAATGCCGCGCACCGTGCCGAGACGATCGCCGCCGCGCGTGCGGGCAAACACGTGCTGGTCGAAAAGCCGATGGCTGTGAACGCGCGTGAAGCGGAGGAGATGATCGCGGAGTGCGCACGCCACAACGTCCGGCTTATGGTCGGACACATGATCCGCTTCTCGCCTCTTGCGCAACGCATGAGGGATGTCGTCCGCTCAGGTCGTCTGGGGAAGCTTGTCTCCGCCCGGGCTGATTTCATTTACGACGGGCGCCTCTCACAACGGCTATGGTTGCGGGACCGCGGTGTCGCAGGCGGCGGACCCGTTTTTGATGTCGGCGTACATTGCCTCGATACCCTCCGGTTTGTACTGGACGACGAGGTGGAGACCGTCCGTTCTGTGCTCGAGCCGATCCCGACGTCACAACGAACTGAAGAAAGTGCCCAACTGGCTCTGCGGTTCAGCCGCGGGACACTCGGTTCGATTTTCTGCTCGTACGCTGCGCCGGTGCGACGGAAAGAGATTGAAATTCTGGGCATGGATGGCAGAATGACCGCGGATGATTTCACCGTCGGCGGCATTACCGTCCGTCTGAGGATTGATACATCCAGAGACACACATCCGGCTGAGCCCGTCGAGGAAGTCTTTGAGGTCCCGAACCTGTACGTCGAAGAGATCGCGAATTTCATGGAAGCCATCCGGACGGGATCGCCGCTTCTTACTCCGGGAGAAAATGGACTGGCAAACCAGCGTGTCCTGGATCGTGCTGTTGCGGGCAACGGGTGAATTCAAAAGGGATTCCGGAGTGACAAGATGACGAGAGTGCCCGGGTATTCAGCTGTCGTGTTCGCGCTCGTCGCAGCGACATCCTTCGTGCGGGCGTGCGGACCTGCAGGACCTGCTGACACGTCCCTGCAGGACCGGGCATCGGCACTCGCCCGGCGGATACTGATTCTGGATTCGCATATGGATGTTCCGTACCGACTGACGGCACGGATGGCGGACATCAGCGAGCGGACATTCACAACGGATTTCGACTATCCGCGTGCACGTGAAGGCGGGCTCAAAGCAGCCTTCCTTGCCGTCTATGTACCCCAGCGTCTTGAAGAGGCCGGCGGAGCACTGGAGCACGCTCTCCGCCAGATAGCGCTGGTTGAAGGCCTGGTGAAGCGGTCGCCCGGCAAGTTCGCCTTCGCCCGGACGCCGGACGAAGTCCGGTCCCGGCTCGGAGGCAGCCAGGTGCTGTTCTCCCTGGGAATGGAAAACGGCATACCGCTTGAGCATGATCTCCGCAATGTGCGGATGTTCTTTGACCGCGGCATCCGGTATATCACGCTGGTTCATGCACGGGACAATTCGCTCGCAGATGCATCATTTGACACCACTCACACGTGGGGGGGCCTGAGTCCGTTTGGCAGGGAAGTGATTGGCGAGATGAACCGGGTGGGCATGATCATCGATGTATCGCATATGTCCGACAGTGCATTCACCCAGACTCTGCGTCTGTCTACCGCCCCGGTGGTTGCCACTCATTCCTCATGCCGTGCGTTCACGCCGGGGCTGGAGCGGAACATGAGCGATGAGATGATACGTGAACTGGCAGCCCATGGCGGAGTGATCCAGATCAACTTCGCATCGTCATTCCTCGTGGACAGCATCCGCCAGCAGATGGCCACCGTAGGCGATAGCGTCGGGCAGTACCTGCGTGAACACAATCTCCATCATCTTGATGAGAAGGCGGTCGAATACACCCGGTCGTATCGCCGCGAGAAAGGTGTTCCGTATGCCGATGTGCGTGACATCGCAAAGCACATCGACCACGTGGCGAAGCTCGTCGGCGTCGACTATGTTGGGCTGGGATCGGATTTCGAAGGGTTGGGAGATGATCTCCCGACAGGGATGAAGGATGTTACGGGATACCCCAATCTGATCCGGGAACTGCTGCTCCTGGGCTATGATGAGCCGGCGATTGAAAAGATCTGCGGGGGAAACTTCCTCCGCGTATGGGAGGAAGTACTGCGTAGTGCAAGACTGGAACGGTCATCGGAAGAGTGACCGGCAGATGCCCCGGAATGTGCACAATGCCTCATCA
>Ga0316605_10000574_pt1 | contig 24758 bp, 18 predicted proteins | sample OWC_soil_day20_n_FD_207666 | JGI IMG/M metagenome (GOLD analysis project Ga0316605, IMG submission 207666) | Wetland soil microbial communities from Old Woman Creek delta, Ohio, United States - OWC_soil_day20_noCT | ecosystem: Environmental > Terrestrial > Soil > Wetlands | place: USA: Ohio...
CGTCGCCGACCGCGAGCGGCAGGGTTCGCCGGATCAGCTCGGTCTGCGTCACGGTGTTACCGACGACCTCGATGCCCTCGATCACGATCACCGGACCGAACTCGCCGTCGGCCAGCGGCTCGGTGGACTCCTCGGGCGGGGGCCCCGGATCGTCCTCGGCGGGCGGCAGCGGTTCGCTCGACTCGCCCGCGGCGGCCGGCTCGGGCGGCGGATCGTCGGCGGACGCAGGGCCACCCGTGGCGACGAGCGCCAGCACCACGACGAGGGTCACCCGCATCTACCGTGAACGTAGCGCACTGCTCCCGGCCGGTGCTACCGTCGGACCGTGCGCTGGACCACGGTTGCCGTCCTAGCGGTCGTCGCGGCCGGTTGCAGCGACCTCCGTGACTACCGCGGCGCCTGGAGTGGTCCGCGCGTCGGCGAGGCGCCGATCGTCAAGGTCGGCGTCCGCGACTCGGCGTATGCGCAGCTCACGATCGAGGACATCGATGCCCACGGCTTCCGCGGCCGGCTCTCGATCGAGGGCGTGGTCAGCGGCGCGGTGGTCGAGTCGCTGCCTGGCGCCGAGGCCGACGCGCTCGCCGACATGACGTTCGCCGGCTCGCCTCTCCGCGTCTACCTCGCGTTCGTCGCGATCCCGGATGGCGGTGGCGAAGCGCTCGCGCTCATCGCACTCTATGATGATCACCGGATCGAGGCTCGCGTGCTCCGCGGTGGAACGACGCCGCTGTACGCGATCTTCGCGCTGACCGAGACCGCCCCGTGAACTGCCCGCACTGCCAGGCCCCGAACGCCGACGACGCGCGGTTCTGCGGATCGTGCGGGCGTGCCACGTCGGCGACCGAGCCCGCGTCGAATCCGAACCTCGGCGAGGCCCCGGTGATGATCGGGCGCGAGATCGCGGGGCGCTACCGGATCCAGTCCAAGCTCGGCGAGGGCGGGATGGGTGCGGTGTTCAAGGCCGAGCAGATCTCGCTCAAGCGCACCGTGGCCGTGAAGCTGCTGCGGCCCGAGGTCGCGTCGAGCCAGCTGCTGCTGCGCCGGTTCAACGCGGAGGCCGAGGCGGTCGCGAAGCTCAGCCACCCGAACACCGTCAACATCTACGACTTCGGCCAGGACTCCGACGGCACGCTGTTCATCGCGATGGAGTTCATCGAGGGGCAGTCGCTCCGCCACATGATCCATCGCGAGGCGCCGTTCGCGCTGCGGCGCGCGCTGTCGATCGGGCTCCAGGTCGCATCGTCGCTGAGCGACGCGCACTCGCACTCGATCATCCACCGCGATCTCAAGCCCGACAACGTGATGATCCAGCAGCGCGGTCGCGAGCGCGACATCGTGCGCGTGCTCGACTTCGGGATCGCGAAGCTGCGCGACGAGAACCGGCAGTCGCAGCTCGCGATGACCCAGGCCGGCGACATGCTCGGCACGCCGCAGTACATGGCGCCGGAGCAGATCCGCGCCGAGACGATCGACGGCCGCACTGATGTCTACGCGCTCGGCTGCCTGCTCTACGAGATGATCACCGCGCGCCTGCCGTACGAGGCGCCGACGATCATGTCGCTGCTGTCGAAGCACCTGCTCGAGATCACGGTGCCACCGTCGCAGCGCCGGCCCGATCTCCTGATCCCACCCGCGATCGACCAGCTGATCCTGTCCGCGATGGCGAAGGACCCCAAGGTCCGCCCGTCGACGATGGAGGCGTTCGGCGAGCAGATGGCCGAGCTCCTGGCGACGTTGCCCGTCGATACGCAGCAGAGCACCGCGCAGCGGCCCGCCGCCGGGAGCACCGCGGCGCAGGCTGCCGCCACGCCGTCGTACTCCGCGACCCCGTCGACGCCGGCGCCGACCTACGACACCCACGGGCCGCAGATGCCGGGACCCGCGTTCGCGCCTCCGACGTCGCCGCCGCCGGGCGCGTTTCCGCCGCCGGGCGGGCAGGTCCCCCCCTCCGGTGGCTACCTGCCGCCGCCCCCCGGCGCACCGGCCTACAACCCGCACGCGGTCGCGGCACCGACGGTCGCCGGGCCGGCGCCGCGCGGCGGCAGCAACAAGGCGCTGTGGATCATCCTCGCGGTCCTCGTGCTCGCCGGCGCTGGCGTCGGCATCTACATGGCGACGCGCACGAAGGAGGCCCCGCCGGATCCGTGGTCGGAGAGTGGCTCGGGCTCCGGTTCGGAGACGGTCACGCCGGTGGTGACGCCGACGCCGACGCCGACGCCGACGCCGGATGCCGCGACGCAGACCGGAGCCGACCCGTGGAGCGGCGGTGGTGCGGCGGCCGATCCCGATACGGTCGACGATGACGGCGACGAGGCCGACGTCGACGTCCGTGCACCCAGGCCGCAGGGCAATGCGTCGGCAACGGGCAAGGGGATCCCACCCGAGTGCGTCGAGTTCGCCAAGGTGATCGAGAAGCTGGCGAGGTGTGATCAGTTCCCGGCGGCAGCGCGGAAGCAGATGGTCCAGGCAGCCGAGCAGATCCGGGCCGGGTATGGCGCGGGCCTGACGCCGGCGGCCCGGGCGCAGGTCGCGGCCGCGTGCGCGACGGGCACGGAGTCGTATCAGCAGATGGTCGAGATGTACTGCTCCGCGGCTCCGTGACGCGGTTCCTGGTACCGTCGGGGCATGACCCCCGAAGCCAAGGCCGCGATCCGTCTCACGCAGTACGCGCGGGGCGGTGGTTGAGCCGCCAAGCTCCGGCTCGGTGAGCTGGCACACGTTCTCAGCCACCTGCGGGGTGGAGCGGGAGACGTGCGTCCGGACGTCGTCGTCGATCACGAGTTCTCCGACGACGCGGCCGTCGTCCACCATGCCGGTGGGCGTGACCTCGTGCTCACCGCGGACGTGATCGCGCCGCTCGTCGACGATCCCGAGGCGTTCGGTGCGATCGCCGCGACCAATGCGCTCTCCGATGTCTGGGCGATGGGCGGCGAGCCGCGGTTCGCGCTGAACCTCGTGTTCTTTCCCGACGACCAGCTCCCCCTCGAGGTGCTCGACGCGATCCTCGCGGGCGGCGCGCGCGTGTGCGCCGCAGCCGGGGTCGCCGTCGTCGGTGGTCACTCCGTGCGCGATCCCGAGCTCAAGTTCGGCCTCTCGGTGACCGGCGAGGTCGCGCCCGGTGCGCTGTGGTCGAATCGCACCGCGCAGGCAGGGCAGGTGCTGGTGCTGACCAAGGCGCTCGGCACCGGGGTGATCGGCCAGGCGATCAAGAAGGGCCTCGCGAGCGAGCGCGCGGCCGCCCAGGCGATCGCGTCGATGACCACGCTCAACCAAGGGGCGGCACGCGTCGGGCATGCGCACGGCGTGACCGCGGCGACCGACGTCACCGGCTTCGGCCTCGTCGGACACCTGTGGAACATCGTGCGGGGCTCCGGCGTCGCCGCGCGGATCGTCCTCGATCAGCTGCCGCTGCTCCTCGATGCGAAGGACCACCTGCGCGCCAAGGTCTGCCCCGCCGGGAGCAAGTCGAACCGCGCGTTCGTCGCGCCGCTCGTGCGCTGGAGCGACGGTGCGGAGCTCGTCGCCGACCCGACCGAGGACACCGAACGCGAGCTGCTCGCGTCACTCGCGTGCGACGCGCAGACCTCCGGTGGCCTGTTGCTGTGCGTTCCCGGGGAGCGCGCGGCCGCCTGCATCGACGAGCTGCGTGCGCTCGGTCTCCCGGCCGCCGCGATCGGCGAGCTCGGCGAGCAGCGCGCGGGCGCTCCGCCGATCACGCTCGCCTAGCGATCGGGGAACAGCACGCCGACGACGTGGAGGCCGGCCTGCCAGCCCGTCGTCGGCGCGTCGCCGAGGCGATACACGAGCCAGCTCGCGCGCGCCTCGATCGACATCGGGTGTCCCCACGCGCGACCGATCATCACGGCCAGGGCGGCCTGGGGGCCGCCGCGCGCGCCCACCACGGTGTCCGACGCGGTCATCGGCCAGCCCTCGGCGCGCACGACATCGAGCCGCGCACCGGCGAGGATCTCGAACCGCGGCGACAGGGCCTGGTGCAGGCCGACCGAGATCCCGGCGGCCACCAGCGACGTCAGCTCGCCGCGCTCGGGATCGCGCAGATCGGCGGCGGCCTCGACACTCGCCCCGGCTCCGAGCCACAGCGGCCCGCGCGCGAACCAGCGCACGTCGAGCGCGACGCCGGGCAACGACTCCACACCCGGCGCGAACGGAGCGTCGACGACGAGCCCCCCCGCGAAGTCGATGCTTCGCGGCGCGGTCGCATGGAGCGCGTCTGCGCGCACCGTGCGCACAGTCGACACGACGAGCAGCGCGGCGGCGAGGAGCTTCATGCGGCGAGCTTGCCGCCGCGCGCGAACGGCAGGCAGCTCCGCCGGCTGACACTCGCTTGCACGAGCGTCCGCGGTGCTAGCCCAGGTACGCCTCGTGGCAGACGGCCTCGATGTTGTGACCGTCGGGATCCCGGACGAACGCGCCGTAGTAGTTCTCGTGATAGTGCGGGCGCAGGCCCGGCGGGCCGTTGTCGGTGCCACCGGCGGCGAGCGCGGCCTCATAGAACGCCTTGACCTCGGCGCGCCCCTTCGCGCGGAACGCGATGTGGATCTTGTCAGTCGGCGTCTTGCCGCCGGCGATCCAGAACTCGGGCTTGCCGCCGGAGCCGAAGCCCGCGGCGACCTCCTGGAACTTCATGACGAGCTCGATGCCGAGCGGTGCGAGGGCCTTGGTGTAGAACGCGATGGAGCGTGGGAGGTCCGTGACCCCGAACCCGGTGTGGTCGATCATGGACGGACGATACCGGCGACGCGGGCCCTTCGAGTAGACTGCGCGCGTGCGAACTGCATTGTCCTGGATCGTCGCGGCCGGTCTCCTCGCTACTCCCGGGGTCGCGAGCGCCGGGCGTACGCAGTACGGATGGTTGTTCGGGACCGAGGTGATGCCCGAGCGCGGCGCCGAGCTCCAGACCTGGATCGACGAGGAGAACAGCCGCGACCCGGGCAACATCCACTGGACGACGTGGGGCTTCTCCGCGCTCGTCGGCGTCACCGATCAGCTCGAGCTATCGCTCCCGCTCGAGCTCCTGTGGCGCGACTCCGCCGCCGCGGAGCCCTCGTTCACGTTCGCGCAGTACGGGATCGAGGCGCGCTACCGGTTCGTGTCGAGCGATCCGGTCGATGCACCACCCTTCGCGCCGCTCGCGCGGCTCGCGGTCAAGCGGGACGTCACGGTGCGCGACCTCGTCGTCGTCGAGGCTGACCTGGTCGCGTCGACCACCACGGCCTCGGGCAGCGTGCACGCCCTCGTCGATCTCGGCTTCTCCGCCGGCTTCACGCCCGACGATCAGCAGTTCCAGCTGCGCCCCGGTGTCGGCGTCAGCTTCAAGGTCGTCGGCGATCTGCGGCTCGGTGCCGAGGCATTCTCCGAGCTCGACCTCGACTCCAAGGAACGGTCGTGGGCCGCGGCGGGCCCGAACCTCGCGTGGTCGCACGGCCGGTTCTGGATGAGCGCCGCCTTCGGGATCGGCGTCTATCACATCAAGACCGCGCCGCGCGTGCAGTGGGGAATCGCGTTCTGATGCGCGCGATCGTGCTGCTCGCGGTGCTCGCGGGCACGGCGCAGGCGGGCCCCGTCGGGAGCATCGCCGGAAAGGTCTCGGTCACCGAGGCCGATGGCAAGCCGGCCGCCGGTGCCGAGGTGATCGTCTACGTCGTCGGGTTCACGGAACCTCCCGCGGGCACCGACGTCGCCTCGATCGCGCAGAAGGGCCGCAAGTTCGTCCCGGATCTGGTCGCGATCACGGTCGGCGAGAAGGTCGCGTTCCCGAACGGCGATCCGTTCCTCCACAACGTGTTCTCGCAGTCGGCCTCTCGCAGATTCGATCTCGGCTCGTTCAAGAAGGGCGAGACCAAGCAGAAGGAGTTCCCGTCGCCCGGCGTGATCGACGTCTACTGCAACATCCACCCCGAGATGGCGGCGACGATCCTCGTCCTGCCGAACAGGCGCCACACGCGCACCAGTCCCGACGGCACCTTCGTGCTCGAGGGCGTCCCGAAGGGCACCTGGACCGTGTTCGCGTACACCCGTCGCGCGGCCAAGCCCGTGAGCTCGAAGGTGACCGTGCTCGAGGATGGCGAGACCACGATCAACCTCGCGCTCCAGCGCGGCGCCGAGCCCGAGCACCTCAACAAGTACGGCGAGAAGTACCGCCCGAACACGACGACGTATCGCTAGCTCTCGCGCAGGTAGCGCACCATGCTCGCGTCGAGCCGGCTCTGCACGAGGCGGATCACGCTGTCGATCTCCTCGACCGGGAGCTTCAAGCGCTGCGACAGGATGTTCCTCGTCGCGGAGACCAGCGCCGCGCGCGCACGAGAGAGCCACCTCGCCGCCGTCGCGCGATGGACGCCGAACGCCGCGCCGATCGCATCGATCGACAGCTGATCGACGATGCTCTGCCGGAGCAACGTGCGGTCCTCCGCCGAGAGCTGCTCGATCGCCTCGCGCAGCGCGGTCGCGAACTCCGTCCGGTACTCCGCCTTGAGCTGCGACAGCATCGGATCCGAGGCCGTCCCGAGCGCGTCCTCGAGCGAGCGCTCGATCGGCGTCTCGCGCTGCTGCTTCTTGAGGTGACGGATCAGCTCGCGCGTCGCGGTGATCCGGACCCACCCGCGCAGCGGGCCCTTGCCCTTGTAGCCCGCGATCCCCGGCGGCTTGCCCTCGCGGGCGACGAGCAGCTGCACGCGCAGCAGCTGCTTGACCTCCGCGATCAGGTCCTGGCTCGCGCGCGTCGACGCACCCGCCGCGTTGACCTCGCCGAGCACTGCCTCGAACGCCGCGTGTGCGGTCGGCTCCTGTGCCGCGCATGCCGCGGCGATCGCGAGATCGCCGGCCGGCGCCGCCGCGAGGGCCGCCGCGAGATCCGTGCCCTCGATCCGCGCCGCGAAGAACTCCGCGAGCTGCGCCTCGTCGAGCTTGACGGTCGGCCACGCGAGCTTCGCGCCCGCGATCACCGCCGCCCACGCCGCTACCGCCGCCGATCGCGATCCGATCGCGAGCCCGCTCGCGGCAGCGAGCTTGTCGACGAGGTCGGCGGGCGCGTCCACATCCGTATCGTGTCACAATGCGCGAAGGTCGATGGAGTGCCTCGACGCCAACGTCGTGCAGGATCTGATGGCGGGGGCGCTCACCGACGGAGCGAAGGCGATCGCGATCCAGCACATCGACGGCTGCGGCGACTGCCGTGATCTCCTCGGCGCGCTCGCCCGTGATGCCACGCGCGACGCCGCCCTCGACACGCTCGGAGACACCGAGAAGAACCCGCGCAACATCTCGATGCTCGAGACCCTCGGCAGCGAGGGGGGCGGCGTCGGCCTGCTCGAGACCGTCGCGCCCACCGATCCGCTCGACGACACCCGCGCGGCCACCGGGGACCCGGATCCCGCGACCCGGCCGATCCGGATCCGCCCCGCCACTGCCGTTGCCGGCAAGACGCTGGGGCGCTACACGCTGCTCGAGCGGCTCGGCGCCGGCGCGATGGGCGTCGTGTTCCGCGCCGAGGATCGCGAGCTCGGCCGCGACGTCGCGCTCAAGCAGCTCCATCGTCCGGACGAGGCGCTCACCGATCGCCTCGTGCGCGAGGCGCGCTCGATGGCGCAGGTCAACCACCCCAATGTCGTCGCCGTCTACGACGTCGGCACCGCCGAGGGCGTGACGTACATCGCGATGGAGATGGTCTCCGGCGACAGCCTGCGTACCTGGCAGCGCGAGAGCCGGACCGTCCCCGAGATCGTCGCCGCCTACGTCGCCGCCGGCCGCGGCCTCGCCGCCGCGCACGCCGCCGGCATCGTCCACCGTGACTTCAAGCCCGACAACGTCCTCGTCGGCCGCGACGGTCGCGTGCGCGTCACCGACTTCGGGCTCGCCGCGGCGCGCCCGACCGATGGCCGCGAGGGTGCTCCCTCGACCTCGATGATGAGCGACGTCAACCTGACGACCTCGGGCTCCGTCCTCGGCACGCCGGCCTACATGGCGCCCGAGCAGTTCACCGGAGGTAACGTCGACGCGCGCACCGACCAGTTTAACTTCTGCGTCGCGCTCTACGAGGCGCTGTACGGTCAGCGCCCGTTCGAGGGCAAGACCTTCCCCGAGCTCGGCGACAACGTCTGCGAGGGCCGGCTCCGCCCCGCACCGCCCGGGGCCCGGATCTCGCGTGGCCTGCGCGCGATCATCCTGCGCGGCCTCTCGGTCAAGCCCGGCGATCGGTACCCGACGATGGAGCACATGCTCGTCGAGCTCGGCCGCGATCGCGCGCGCCCGTGGCGCCGCACCTCGATCGTCGCGACGGCGCTCGGCGTCCTCCTCGCGATCGGCCTCGGTGCCGACTGGGTGGTTCGCGATCGGGTCTCCGCGCAGATCCGCCAGTCCTTCACCGCGACCGCCAAGCAATCCGACCGCGCGGTGAAGCTCATCGCGGATCAGTTCGACGCGATCTCGAACCTCGTCTACCTGTTCCCGATCATGCGCGACGTCGCCGCCCACCACGACCAGGCCGACTTCGGCCTCGGCGAGCCTGCCGCCGACGCGGAGGCGCTCGACAGGCTCCACAACCAGCTGATGTCGGCGGACTGGACCCTCGCCCGCAACTTCGGCGGCCGCGAGCACCCGTCGATCCTCGCCGTCGCCGACTACAAGGCGCGCCTCCTGTTCACGAGCGCTGCCCCCGAGACCTGGAAGACGGATCTGGCGACGCTGCCGTGGGTCAAGCAAGCCCTCGACGCCGGCACCGGCAACTCGATGACCCTGATGCGCTACGACGAGCCGCGCCTCGTCGCGACCGGTCTCCTCGGCAAGGAATCGCGCACCGGCCTCGCGATGCTGTTCACGCGCACGCTCGCGCTCGGCGAGGCGCGCAGCCAGTTCCTCCAGATCGTCGATGCCGGCCAGCTCCTCGATCAGATCCGCCTCGACGACGACACGCTGCTCTCCCTGGTCGCGTCCGATGGCACGCCGGTCGGCGACGTCCCGGCGGAGGTCGTCGCTGCCGCCTCCGTCGACGGCCAGCGATCGTTCGCGTTCGATGGCACCACGTACGAAGTCCAGGCCCTCCCGCTCACCGGGTTCGACGGTCGCCTCGTGATGGCGCAACCGATGGACAGCGTCCTCGCGCTGTTCCCCGGTGCGCGGACGGTGTTCCTGTTCGCGCTGCTCGCCGCGCTCGGCGTCGCGCTCGGCACCGCGATCCGCGCGCGCCGGATCACCGGCGCCCGCGTGGCCTGAACGCGCCCACGTTGTCAGGGCCACAGTGACTACAGCGGCTTCGACCTGCGCACGCGCATCGAGGTGCTCGCCCAGGCCGAGGTCGAGCCTGTCGATGGCCGGGGCTTCGACGCGTACCTCGCGCGCCGCTCGTAAGCGCGCCGACGGCGTGATGGCGACCGTGCTCGTCAGCGGTCCAGGTGCAGGGCACGGTCGATGCTGTGCCTCGGCAGCTCGATGCGCGCGTTCCCCGATGTCCAGATCGCGGTCGGGGAGATCCTGCCGCCGGTGTCTGGCGCGGACTGAGACGTCTGGCTCAACGCGTTCGCGCGGCGATCCAGTCGATGATCGCGCGCACCGCATCCTCGTCGAGGCTGCGGTCGTCGGCGTTGTAGCGGTTCTGGACCGATACGAGGTCGGCGCGGAGCTGGGCGACGGTCTTGGGCTCGTGCTTGAGGACGTGATCGGCGTCGGGCGCGAGGTGGAGCGTGACGTCCGGGTTGTTCGCGCGCAGTGTGCGCTCCAGGTAGCGCGTATCGATCTCCGGATCGACCTGGATGTCCTTGCCGCCGCCGAGGACGAGCATCGGGATCCTCAGCCGCGCGGCCTCGACCGCGTTGTCGAACGCGAGGAGCTTGCGGCTGAGGGTCGCGGTCGCGGGGTTGAAGAGCTGCGCGGCCAGCTGCTGGATCGGCGGGATCTTCGAGACCGTCGTCGGATCGACGGGGCGGCCTGCGAAGAAGTCGGCGAACGCGCCGCGGAGCGAGGCCATCTGGGTCGCGACGTCGGCTTCGGAGAGCCCGGCGAGGGGATTGGTCCTCGCCGCTGTGAGCAGCTGGTTCTCGAGCTGGGTCAGCATCGTGGCGGCCATCGAGCGCGCGGCCGACGACAGGTAGAGGACGCCGGCGATCTTGGTGCCCGCGGCCTGTGCGATCCGGGTCGCGTGGATGCCGCCCTCGCTGTGGCCGGCGAGGAACACGCGATCGGTGCGGACCCCCGGGCGGGAGCGCACGTGCGCGAGCGCCGCCAGCCCCTCGTCGGAGTAGGTGTCGATCGTCCAGTCCGCGAGCGGTGGCCCGGGGTTCTTGCCGCTGCCGGCCTTGTCGAACCGCAGGACGACGACGCCGCGCGCACCGAGCGCCTCGGCGAGCAGCTTCGCCGAGCCGTTCCTCGTCGCCAGCAGCGGGCTGTTCCAGTCACGGTCGGTCGGGCCGCTACCCGCGAGCAGCACGAGCCCGGGGAACGGACCGGTGCCCCTGGGCACGACGATCGTCCCCGGGACCGAGCGTGCGCCGACGGTGAGCGTGATCTCCTCGCTCGTGACCTCGTAGGTCCTCGCCGTCGCGGCCGTGAGCGGGGCGACTGGCGGAGCGTCGGACTTGCACGCGCTCGCGACGAGGAGGACGACCACCGCGGCGCGCTGGATCATCACGTGACTGTCGCGCACGCCGCCGCGACGAGCAAGGTGGCGTTGGGGACCGTCGTCAGGCCACGGCGAGACGATCGATCGTCGCGCGCAGCTCGGACCACTGGCGCGTCAGCGTCGCCGACGGTGCGCCGACGACGCTGGTCGCCTCGAGCAACGGGAACCGCGACGCCGGCTCGCGCTGCCACGTGCCATCCGCGGTGCGCGCGAGCGTCGTGGGCTGGTCGTAGGAGCGTCGTTGCAACCGCACGACGCCGTCGGGGAACGCCTCGTGCAGGTGCGTCAGCACCCCTCCGAGTGCGTCCCTCGGGAGCGCGGCGCCGGTCAGCTCCGCCCACCGCACGAGCGCCCGCGCGCCGCGCAGCACGTCGTAGAAGTACAGGCGCGGGAAGCACACCTGCCGCCACGCCGGCGCCGCCGTGCGCTCCGCGGCGTTGAACACGGTGTCGGAGCCGCGCGTCAGCTCGCGCCCGATGAGGAACGCCGCGCCGCGGTCGAGGAACGCCCGCTGCTCGGGGCTCCACCCGGCAGGCTCGCCGAGTAGCATCGCCTCGAACGGCGCGATCGTGCCGACCATCGAGCTCGGGCACTCGCTCGTGCGGTACGCATCGCCGTCGCAGTTGAAGCCACCGTCGGCCATCTGGTAGCGGAGGAACCACGGCTTCGCCCACGGCAGCTCGCGATCGACGTCGATGCCGCAGGCCGCGAGCACCTGGTAGATCGTGCCGAGCGCGCAGTGACACGAGCTGTGACGATGGGCGTCCGCGCCCGGCGGCGTGTCCGCGGGCTCGATCGGAAAGATCTTGATCGGCAGCGTGTCGAGCCCGTCGAGCATCGCGCGCTGCACGCGCGGTGGGATCCGCCGCGCCTCGCCGAGCTCCCACAGGACCACCATGTGCCACCACGGCGAGTGCCACTTCGGCCAGTACGTGTCGGCCTCGAGGCTGCGCAGCGCCGCGTCGGACTCGAGGTAGCGCACCGAGTCCGCGATCCCGTCTTCGATCCGCGCAGGGCTCACTTGCGCGATTCCGGCAGCGGCTTGAGCCCGTGCTTCTCCATCCGGTAGAGGAGCGTGCGGCGCGTCAGGCCGAGCTGCTTGGCCGCCTGCGTGCGGTTGCCATTCGACGCCTCGAGCGCAGCGACGATCGCCCCGCGCTCGAGGTCGGCGATCTGATCGCGCACGTCTCGCCGCCCGGATGCGGCCGCCGCAGCGGCGACCTCGCCGATGACGCGCCGATCGCGAATGTGATCGGGGAGGTCCTCGAGCTCGACCACGCCGCCGGTGTGGACGACGACCGCGCGTTCGATCGCGTTGCGGAGCTCGCGCACGTTGCCGGGCCACGCGTACTGCTGCAGCGCCTCCGACGCGCTCGGCGAGATCCAGGGCGAGCCTGCGGCGCTGTCCGCGGTGGCCTGCTGGAGGAAGTGCTCCGCGAGCGCCAGGATCTGCTCCGGCCGGTCGCGGAGCGGCGGCACCAGGATCGTGAACGCGCTGATCCGGAAGAACAGATCGGAGCGGAACGTGCCGGCGTTCGCCTCGGCCTCGAGGTCGCGGTGGGTCGCGCAGACCAGGCGAACCTCGACCTCGATCTCGTCGGTCCCGCCGACCCGGGTGATCCGCCGGGTCTCGAGCACGCGCAGCAGCTTGGCCTGCAGCCCCGGGGACATCTCCCCGATCTCGTCGAGGAACAGGGTTCCCTTGTGGGCCGCCTCGAAGTAGCCCTGCTTGCGCCGATCGGCCCCGGTGAACGCGCCCTTCTCGTGGCCGAACAGCTCGCTCTCGAGCAGGCTCTCGTGCAACGAGGCGCAGTTGAGGCGGATGAACGGTTGGTCGCGGCGCTTGCTCGCTCCGTGGATCGCACCGGCGATCAACTCCTTGCCGACGCCGGTCTCGCCGCGGATCAGCACGGTGATCGGATGGTCCGCGACCTTCTTGGCGAGCTCCACCGCGCGCCGCATCTGAGGATCGAAGGCCACGATCGTCGAGGTCAACGGATCGGGGTCCTTGGGCGGAACCCCGATCTCTCCGGCGAGCCCGGACCGGATCGCCTCGACGGCCGACCGGGCGCGCGCGATCAGCGCGCCCACGGTGGTGCCGTGCTCGGGAAAGGTCGCCACGCCGACGGCCACGTTGACGGGCGCGTCCGAGGCACTGCCGGTCTGCGCGATGACCCGGAGCTTGCGCGCCGCGGCCTCGGCGGTCATCGCGTCGAGCTCGGGCAGCACGATCGCGAGCAACGACGGCGAGTACTCTGCGAGCATGTCCATCGGGCGCAGCGCCGCGGCGATCCGATCGCTCGCGTCGTCGACGTCCGCGGATGCCCCCTCGATCCGCATCATCGCCAGGCTCAACTGGCGGCGGTACCGCTTGCCGCGATCGACCTCGCCGGCGAGTCGTGCCTCGAGGTACTCGGTCGTCTCGAGCCGGGGCCGGGAGACCACGCTGCTGGTGATGCTGACGACGACGGTCACCGGTCCGACGACGACCTCGTCGCCGGCGCGCAAGAGGCGCGGCTCGCTGATCACGATCCCGTTGACGGACGTGCCGTTGCGACTCCCCGCGTCCTCGACGAACAGCTGGCCGCCACGGAGCTCGAACGTGGCGTGGATGCGGGACACTCGCTCGGAGTCGACCCGGAGATCCGCGGTCCGCGATCTCCCGATCGTGAACTGGGCGCCGTCCTGCAGCTCGACGACCCGCGACGTCGCGCCCGAACCGTCCCCCTCATAGACCACGAGCGCGGTCCGGTCCCCCGCGGACCGGGTGAGCCCCGCGGCAGAGGACCGCGTCGCCTCGGCGGTCAGCTCGGTGTGGTCGTGGTCGTCGTCGCTCGTCGACATCGTGGCTGCTGCGGCTGAGCGTACTCCAGGAGGCGAGTCGCGGCCGCCGCTACCAGGTCTTGGTTCCGTGGCAGGCGCCGCCGGGGAGGCCCGAGCACGCCTTGGTCGCCGGGGTCCACGTGCCCGTTGGCATCTTGATCTCCTTGGCGCCGTTGACGTGCAGCCCGGGGTTGATGATGCCCATGTTCAGGTCGACGACCGTGAGGTGGCAGTCCGAGCACTTCATGTTCTCGTCCTTGATGTGCTTCTCGTGCTCGCCGGTCTTGAGCAGCGTCGTCGGGTGGCACGAGGTGCACGTCAACGCCGTCGTCGACGTCCACGCGGGGGTCGTCTTCGTCGCGGCGCCGGTGCCGTGACAGTAGTTGGTCGTGCACGTCGTCGCGGCGAAGCTGTACACGCTCGACGGGTTGAGCGGCGAGAACCGCACCTCGGCCTGGACGATGCCACCGGTGCCGTCGATGTGCCCGGGAGCCGTCGCGTTCGCGGGCTTGGTGTGGCACATCCCGCAGTCCCACGCGGCGTGCATCGCCGTCGCGCCGACGTGGCTGGTGTGCGCGCCGACGGTCTTGTCGGTCGGCGCGGTCGCACCGAGCACGCCTTGCGGCGGCGCGCCGTTGCCACTCGGCGTCGCCTTGACGCCGTGGCAGAACGTGCACTGGGTCTGCCACGTGAAGCCGCCGCCGACCGGGTGACAGCCCGCGGTCGCGCACGATGGGCCGCCTCCGGTCCCGCCGGTGAGCGTGACGCCGTGACAGCCCGCGGTGGCGCACGACGCCATGCCGGTCTTGTCGACCTCGTAGCCGTGCATCGTGACCATCGCGTAGCCCGCGGGGTGGCTCGACCCCGGGATGACCTGCGTCGTGCCGTCGATGTGCATCGCGCGCATCGCGGGGAGGATGGTCCGGTTCGGGCCGGCGTCCGGGTGGCAGTTCTCGCAGTTGACGCCGGTGGGGTGCGGCGGGGGCGGCGGTGCGCCGTGGCACGAGTCGCACTGGGTGGAGTCGACCTGCGTGCCATCGACCTTGGTCCACAGCGGCGTGGTCACGTTGCCACCCGCGGCCAGCGTCGACCCGTGACAGTACGTGCTGCAGGTGCTGCCCGACCACGTCGAGCCGGCGGCGATCCCCGTGAACCTCAGCTCGGCGGGCAGCGCCGTGTCCATGTGGCCGACCGAGTTCACGGCGCCGGGAACGGTGTGGCACTGCGCGCACGTCGTGTCGGCGTGCCAGTTCGAACCGGTGACGACGTGCGCCTGGTGGGCACCGACGCCGCGCAGGGTCGTCGCATTGCCGTTGGTGGTGTCCTTCGGCGGCGCGTTGTTGGTGCTGCCGTGGCAGAAGTTGCATGCCTGGTTGGTGTTGACGTCGACGCTGCCGTCGACGTGCATCGCGGGGGTGATGAACGTCATGTTCGCGCCGACCTGCACGTCGGCGTGGCAGCTGCCGCAGTCGCTGTTCTGGGGATGCGGCGCGGGCGGCGGGAATCCGTGGCACGACGTGCACTGCGCCTGCGTCCCGTCGACCTTCGACCACAGCGGTGTGGTCGAGGTGCCACCGGCGCCTCCGGTCCCGCTGGTGAGCGTGGCGCCGTGACAGTAGACGTTCGAGCACACCGCGCCGTTCCACGCGGGTGAGGTGCCGGCGCGCGCGCTGAACCGGAGCTCCGACGGCAGCGGCGTGTCGATGTGGCCGACGGTGGTCACGCCGCCCGGGATCCGGTGGCAGTCGGCGCAGAGGATCGGCTTGAAGAACGACACCGCCGGGTTGAGGTGGCTCTGGTGGGCGCCGACACCGCGCGTGTTCGTCGCCGTGTTGCCGAGCGTGTCCTTCGGGGGCGCGTCGCTCGTGGCCCCACCATGGCACGCGTTGCACGCCTGCGCGCCGTCGACGTCGAGCGTGCCGTTGATGTGCCTCGTCGGATCCGTGATCACGAGCCCGCCGCCCGCGGTCATCGTGGTGTGGCACGTGCCGCAATCGGGATCGACGGGGTGCGGCGGCGGCGGCGGCGCGCCGTGGCACGACGAGCACTGGCTCTGCGATCCGTCGACGACGGTCCACACCGGGCGGGTCGCCGTGCCGCCTGCCGGGCCGCCACCACTGGTGAGCGTCGCGCCGTGGCAGTAGTTGTTGCTGCAGGTCGAGCCGTTCCAGGTGGTCGTGGACCCCGCGAGGTTGCCGAACGTGAGCTCGGCGGGCAGGGCGCTGTCGGTGTGGCCGATCGACGTCGTCGAGGTCGGGACCCGGTGGCACTGATCGCAGGTGACGCCCGCGTGCCACGTCGACGTCGTGGTGTGGCTGCGGTGGGCGCCGACGGTCCGCAGATTCGTCGCCATCCCACCCATCGTGTCGTTCGGGGGCGACGCGTTCCCGCCGGAGCCGTGGCAGGTATCGCAGGGCTGGTCGGCGGTGATGTCGACGTTGCCGTCGATGTGCTTGGCGGGGAGCGCGATCGTCGTGTTGTTGCCGGCGACCATCGTCGGGTGGCAGCTGCCGCAGTTGCTGTTCTGCGGGTGGGGCGCGGGCGGCGGATTGCCGTGGCACGACTGACACCGGGACTGGGTGCCGTCGACCTGCGTCCACTTCGGGGTCATCGCGTTGCCACCCTTGAGCGGGCTCGCGCCGCCACCGTGGCAATACGTGCCGGAGCAGGTGAACGCGGTCGGGTTGTACGTGGCCCCCGCGATCTGCAGCTGGCCGCCGGTGCCCGTCGGGGACCCCGGGACCAGGAGCGTCGGATCCATGTAGACCTCGTTGATCGAGTCGAGGTGGGTCTGATCGGTGGTGCTACCCGGCACCTGGTGACACTCGTTGCAGGCGATCGGTGCGTGCCACGTCGACGAGCCGACCATGTGCTGCGCGTGGGCGCCGACGCCGGGCGCGGCCGTCGAGAGGTTGTTGTGTGCGTCGCGCGGCGGCGCCGACTGCCCGTTGGAGCCGTGGCAGCTGTCGCACGGCTGCGTCGAGCTGACCTCGACGCGGCCGTTGATGTGGAGCTCGGGGTACGAGATCTTTCCCAGGGCGAAGTCGCCGGGGTTCATCGACTGGTGGCAGACCCCGCAATCTTCGTTCTGCGGGTGCGGGGTGGGCGGCGGGTTGCCGTGGCACGAACCGCACGCCTTCTGGGTGCCGTCGAGCAGGGTCCACACCGGCCGCGTGATCGTCCCGCCCGCGCCCATCACGATCATGTTCGTGGCGGGATCGACCTGGTTGAGCGTGTCGCCGTGGCAGTAGCTGTTGGTGCACGTCGCCGTGTCGTGATCCCACGTCACGCCCGTGCCGAGGCCTCCGACGGTGAGCTCGGCGGGCAGCGCGTCCTTGGTCAGCGCGCCGTTCGCACCCGTGATGAACATGTGGCCGGGGTCGCCGACCTCCTTCGGAACCTTGTGGCAGGTCTCGCACGCGAACTTCTGGTGCCAGTCCGAGGCGGCGAGGTGAGCCTGGTGCGCTCCGACGCCGATCGAGCTCAGATCGGTCCGGCCCGCCGTGTCGCGAGGCGGCGCGATGCTGTCACCCTGGCCGTGACAGGTCCCCGAGCACCCGGTCGACGGCCCGGTGTTGGTGTTCGTCCCGCCGTCGTCGACCTCGTGGTTGCCGAGATCGCAGGCGCCCAGCAGCGCCGTCAGGAGCACGGCGAGCCACGTGAAGGTAGTGCGCGAGCCCACCTGGGGCTTCACAGCAAGTGTGAGACCACCGCGAAGATCGGGGATCGCCGCCGCCTCCGCGCCGCTCGGGCGACTCCCGGGGCGCAGGTCCGGCGCGACTGCGCAAGGTTGGTACACGCTCTGGTACGGGCGCTGGTACACGTTAGCGATACCTCCACTGCACGCGCATGAACGCCGTCAAAGAGTACACGGTCGGCCACGCCACCCGTCCGCTGATCGACGTGGAGTCGCTGTCGCGGTACCCGACATGTGCGTCTGCGAGCAACAACCACTCGCGCGCCACGCGCCAGCTCACGAGCGCGCCCGCCTGCACGGCCTTGGTGTCAGACGATCCGTAGCAGGCGAACACGTTGAGCGACGTCATGCACCCGCCGGCGGTCGAGCCGACGTCGCGGAAGTGCATCCCGGTGACATCGGCCTCGAGCTGCCCGCGCTGCTCGGCGAACATCCGGCTCGCGGCGATCCGCAGCATCGTCCCGCGCGCGCGGTTCGGCACCTTGCTCCCGATCGGAAACGTCAGGCTCCCGGTGAGCGACGCGCGCAGCCCCCCGACCGATCGCCGGTCGAGCACCATGAACGTCGTATCGGCGGATCGGGCCTCGGGGAACGCGACGGATCCGGAGCCATCCGCGAGCGCGACCGAGACGGCGGGTCGCCGATGGACGCCGCCCGAGATCGAGATCTCGAACCGCTGTCGCGCGAGCGCGAGGCTCGCGGCTCCACGGGCCACGTCCTGCGAGACCCGGATCACGGCGAGGTTGTTCTGCACGATGCCGACCGCCGTCGGATCGGGATCGGTCAGGAGATTCCGCGTCGCGATCTGCAGCACGTCGGTGCTGACGTGGTTGACCGAGGCGGTGAGCTGGACCGTCGACACCGGCCGCGCGTCGAGCCCGACGCTTCCGTTGGTCAGCGCGACGCCACTGGCGCCGGCGACGTCGAGTAATGCGAAGTGATAGATATCGAGCATCGCCCCGGGGCGCCAGTACCCGCTCGACGTGGTGAACACGCGCGAGGCTTCCTCCGACGTCGCGTTCGGGACGGTCTGCGGGACGTAGATCGCCGCGAGCCCGAGATCGCCGTGGTAGTCCGGCGTCTGATACGCGAGGCCGAGCCCACCCGTCAGCGGGATCACGCGCGCACCGTCCGTGCCGTCCTCGTTGCGGATCCGCGGGTAGTCGGTCTCGAGCGAGCGGGATCCGAGGAGGGGGAACACCCCACCGAACGCGGTCGCGGCGACGATCTTCGTCAGGCGCTGCGTGAACGCGAGCCCGTCGATCTTGGTCGCGCCCACCGGTTCGATGTGCTGCCGGCCGATCGTCAACGACGTTCGCGCGGACCCGAGGCGGTATGCGAGGGTGCGGATCTCGTACTCCCCGCCGCCGCTCGCCCCGGACTGGAACCGCTGGCTCGTCGTCTGGCGCACGCGGCCATCGAAGGCGAACCCGGAGCTCGCGAGCTCCAGGCGGAGGTCCCCGAAGTAGCGCTTCACCGGGCTCGCGTTCTGGAGCGGGGCCCCATCCATCACGATCGCGGGAGCGTCGGCACCGGTCTCTCGAAACAGGAACGACGACAGGGTGAGCCGCAGATCGAGATCGCTGGGCTTGGCCTTGTCGGCTTCCGCGGGCTGGGTCACGGACGTCTCGCCATCGCCCGCTGCGGGCGCGGACGCGGCGAGGACGACCCCGCTGGCGAGGACGAGCGGTCGGATCACCTGCATATCGTCTGTTGCCCCAGCGCGGTCCTCGGTTTCCATGCCGAGGGGTTGTGGCAATCGCCGCAGTTCGTGAACAGCGCACCTCGGTGACTCACCGTCGTGACCTGCAACGCCTCCGTGCGGTGGCAGCTGATGCACAGCGGCGACACGGCGGTGAAGTTACCGGTCCGGTGGCAGTCCGCGCAGGGCAGCGTGTTGTGCAGGCCCATCAGCGCGCATCCCGTCGACATGTGATCGAACCGCGCCGGCGTGAACGAGCGCTGGGTGTGGCACTCACCGCAGCGCGGCGACAGCGAGTTGTTGTGGATGTCATCCTTGCGATGGCAGTTGATGCAGAGGTTGCCGGCGCCGCGCAGCTTCTCGCCATTCGGATGGCAGCGCGCGCAGTCGAGCTGGTCGTGGGCGCCGGTCAGCGAGAAGTCTCCGACGTCGTGCTGCGCGCTGATCTCGGTGAACGACGTGGTGGAGTGACAGCTCGCGCAGTTCAGGCCGTAGCGGCCCTTGTGGATCGCGGGCTCGGCATGGCAGCCGACGCAGTCCGAGCGGATCGGCTTGAACGTGATCGACTTGTGGCACGCAGCGCACACCAGCGGCGTGTGCTTGCCATCGATCTTGAACTTCGCGTCGCGGTTGTGGCGGAACAGCATCGCGCCGTTGTCGCTATGACAGGTCTCGCACTTGGTGCCGAGCTTGCCCTGGTGGACGTCGTCCTTCTGGTGGCAGCCCGCGGATCCGCACGTGGTCGGTGCCCCGTGGTACTGGCGCGTCGGGTGGCACGACTCGCACGCCTTGACCGCGGTGTGCTTGCCCTTGAGCGGCCACTTGGTGTCGGCGGTGTGATCGAACCGGAGCGCAGGCCAGGTGCCGGGCTCGTGACAGCGCGAGCACTCCTTTCCGAGCGAGCCCTTGTGCAGCGAGTCGTCGTGGCACGACTCGCCACACTCGGGCTTGGTGCCCTCGTAGATGTCGTTGACGTGGCACATCGTGCACTTCACGTTGGCGTGACCGTTGCGCAGCGGGAACTTCGATTGCTCGCCGTGGAAGGTCTCGAGCGCGTTCTTGGTCATCTTCTTGGTGCCGCCCTCCTGGTGGCAGGTCAGGCACTCGTTGTTCTGGTACTGGCCGCCGTGCGCCGCCTTGTGGCGATGACAGCTCATGCATCCGTTCTTCTTGATGTCGAAGGCCTCGAACTCGGCCGGCGTCTTGCCACGGTGACAGTCGCGGCACGCCGCACGGGCGTGCTTGCCCGAGAGCGCGTAGCCGGCGACGTCGGCGTGGTTGAACTGGAACGCGCCCTTCCACTCCTTCTGCGAGTGGCAGGACGTACACGTCGGGATCTTCGCGAACCGCGTGCCGTGCTTGTTGTCCTTGGCGTGGCAGTTCTCGCAGCCCGGCGTCGGCTTGTGCTTGCCGAGCGCCTTGGTGTGGCAGGTCGTGCACGCGATCGCCGCGTGCTTGCCGAGCAGCGGATAGCCCGCGCCCTTCTTGTGATCGAAGCGGACGTCGCGCAGCGCGCGCAGGGTCGGCGAGTGGCAGGTCTGGCACTTCTTCGTGCCGAACAGCTGGCCGTCGTGCGGGCTGGTGTGGCACTGCGCGCAATCCCCGGTGAACGCGGGGAGCTTGAACACCGACTTGGGGTGGCACTTCGTGCACGCGACGTCGGCGTGCGTGCCCTCGAGCGGCATCGCGGCCTGGGTCTTGTCGTTGTGATCGAAGTCGAGCTTGGTCTTCTGCGGCTTCCACACGCTCTCCGAGTGGCAGCGATCGCACTTCATCATCGTCGCCCGGATCTCGCCGTGCGGCTGGTTCTTGCTGTGGCAGCTCCCGCACGTCCGATCCGTGCTCATGTACGTGCGCAGCCCCTGCTTGTTGACGCTCTTGTGGCACTTCTCGCACTTGACGGTCCCGTGCTTGCCGTTGAGCTCCCACCCGCTGAGCTTGTGATCGAACGCGGCGGCGCCGCCGATCGCCTGCCAGCCCATGAGATCGAACTTCCGCCCGCGGTGCTCCTGGTGACACAGCTTGCACGCGACGCCCTTGACCTTGACCGACACGTGGAAGCCCTCGCCCTTGGCGATCCGGGCCTTGAGATCACCGTGGTCGTGGCACCCGAGGCACTTGGCCGCCGAGATCGAGTTGTCGGGCTCGTGACACGTCGTGCACAGGTCCTTCTTGTCGAGCGCTGCGTGGCTCGCGGCGAGCTCGCCGGGTGAGGACTTCAGCAGGTCATCGGCGCGCACGCTCGGCAGCCCGAGCACGCCGCAGATCAGCGCGAGGGCGACGAGGACATAGGAGGCGAACGTGGCTCGGGTCACAACTTCTCTCGCTCAGAGGCTCGCGCTGATCCCGAGGTGCAAGAGCTGGGTGGTATCGATGCGTCGCGCGCTGGTGACGCCCGGTTGCCGCACCGACATGCCGGACCACGACGTGGTCGCGCGGCCGAACTCGTAGCCCCCGAACAGCGCCCAGTGGTGGCCGAGCAGGTAGCGCACCGTCAGGCCGCCCCACACCGCGCGCGCCGTGCTCGACGTTCCGTCCTCGAGCCCCGGCGTCTGCGCTCGCGAGCCGAGCACGAGGGCATCGACCCGGATCGTGGCGCTGAACGGCGAGTGCGGCGGGATGATCTCGCCGCCCGCACCGAGCGTGAGCCCGAGCAAGCGCTCCCGCGGGAGCATCCCCGCGTTCTCGACGTCGTGAGCGAGGAAGGCGTCGTAGTGGCCACCCGCGCGAAGTGACAGGTCGAACACGTCCTTCGCCCGCATGCCGGCGCGCACCCCGACATCGGTCGAGATCGTGCGAAACGGGATCTTGCCGGGAGGGGCCGTCGGGCCGAGGTAGTCGATCCCCGGCGACGACGTGCTGACGCTCGTGCGCGCGTCGACGGCGACGAACCACCGCGGCGACAACCGGAGGATCGCTGCCACGTCGGTGGTCAACGCGACCGCGTCCGCGTCGACGATGTAGTTGGTGAGCCCGCCCGCGGCGTTGGAGGTCAGATCCATCCCGAGCGAGCGGAAGCCGATCCCGAGCTCGGCGCGGATCTCGGTCCGGCCCGGTGCCCGGCGCGTCAGCGGGTCGCGGGGTTCGCTGGTCCGCAGATCGACGCCCGTGACGTCGACGGCAGAGGCGCCGTTGTCGACCTCCGCGCGCGCGATCCATCCGTCGTGCCCCTGGTCGTCGCGCGCGTGGATCCACGCCGGGTCGGTCGCGGCATCGATCACCGAGAGCCGTCCTCCACGCGCGAGGTCCGCGACCTTCGGCGCGTCGCTCCTGGGCGCCGATCGGAGCAGTGCGCTCGGTGCCGTGACCGCGACGAACAGCCCGCTGGTCGTCTCTCCCTGGCTCCGGCGGGGGGCGCTCCACACCGGCGGCGCGACGGCGGTCGTGGCGGGCTCCGACACCGTCGTGCGCGTCACGTACCCTTCGATCTTCTTGGCCCGGATCCACAACCAGCGGCCCTCTTCACGCACCACCTCGACCGGCGTTCCGGCCGGGAGGGTCCCGACCACGGGCTCCTTCTCCCCGGGCTTCTTGCGAACGGTGACCGCCGTGGTCGTCGTGCGGCTGTCCGCGATCGCATCGCTGACAACCACGGACCCGATCAGTGCGCAGATCGCGACCCCGGCTCGCATTCCCGCAACGACCCTACCCGGAGCACGCAGGTGCTGTCATCCCCACATGGACGCTGGGATCGCTGTGCGCCTTCCGCACAACGGGTCGGCGGACTCGGGTGTTGCGCGTCGACGAAGGCGTGATGCACCATCGTCCGCGTGTTGGGTCGCACCTCGGCGTTCGCGTTGCTGTTGGTCTGTGGCTGCGACGGTGTCCTGCGGGAGAAGCGCGGGGAGTCCAACGTCGATGCGTCGGTATTGACGACCATTCCGCCACCGCCGTGCACCGACCCGGTGACGCCGACCACGACCGGCGACTGCACGGGCGGAGGCCAGCCCGGTGACGATTGCCTGATGTGCCACCATCAGGGTGGCGGGGCGACCCCGTTCGTCTTCGCTGGAACCTTGTACGATGCCATAGGGATTACCCCTCGCGGGGGAGCGACGATCTTTGTCCAGGATGCAGTGGGCAACGTTGCCACGGCGGTCAGTCACCCGAACAATGGGAACTTCTTCGCGGTCGACGGCTTCGTGATGTACCCGGCCAAGACATTCGTCTCCATCTGTCCCTCGGTGATCGAGATGGTGAACCCGGTCGACGAGTCGACGGGCGCGAACTGCAACACGTCGGGGTGTCACACGGCGGGGTTCCGCGTCCAGCTGCCCTAGCTCCGTCATGGATCCGATCATCCCCATCGTCATCGCGTCGGTCGCCGCGCTGTTCCTCGGTCTGGGCGCGATCCTCGACGACCGCCACGTGCGCGCGCGGCGACGGGCGCAAGCTGTGGGGCTCGACGTCGAGACCGTGCTGCCGCTCCTGCACTCGATCAACGACGACCGGTGCATCGGCTGCGAGGCGTGCATCGACGTCTGCCCGACCGAGGTGCTCGACCTCGTCGATCACAAGGTCAAGGTGTCCCGGTTCTCCGACTGCGTGCAGTGCGAGCAGTGCGCGAACTCGTGCCCGACCATGGCGCTCGTGATGTACCGGGAAGGCACGACGCCGCGCATGCTGACCGTGCCCGAGCTCGACGAGCACTTCCAGACCGCGGTGCCCGGCCAGTACCTGATCGGCGAGATCGCCGGCAAGCCCCTCGTCAAGAACGCCGCCAACCTCGGTCGCGCGGTGATCGAGCACATCGCCAAGGATCTCGCCGCGCAGCCACGCGGCGGCGCCGACGTGCTCGACGTCGTGATCGTCGGCTCCGGTCCGGCGGGGCTGTCCGCGGGCCTGACGTGCCTGAAGATGAAGGTCTCGTGCATGGTGCTCGAGAAGGAGCACATCATCTCGTCGACCGTGTCGCGCTACCCCAAGGGCAAGCACTTCATGGCGGAGCCGGTCGACTCGCTCAACATGTCGTTCCTGCCGGTGTTCGACGCGTCGAAGGAGGAGCTCGTCGCGGCCTGGCAGCGGGTCGTCGAGGGCGCGAAGCTGCCGATCCGGCTCGGCGAGGCGGTCGAGACCGTCAAGCGCGGCGACGACGGCATCTTCGAGATCAAGAGCACCGTCGCGACGTATCGCGCGCGGACCGTGGTGCTCGCCACGGGGCTGCGCGGGAAGCCGCGCCTGCTCGCCGTCCCCGGCGCGAACCTCGAGAAGGTGCAGTCGCTCCTCGACGATCCGGCGGAGTTCGCCGGCGAGCATGTCCTGGTCGTCGGCGGCGGTGACTCGGCGGTCGAGGGCGCGATCTCGCTCGCGAACGTCGGGGCCACGGTCACGCTGTCCTATCGCGGTGATGGCTTCAAGCGGTGCAAGCAAGGCAACCAGAAGCGGCTCACCGAGATGATCGCGGCGAACAAGATCTCGCAGCTGCTCGAATCCAACGTCAAGGAGTTCACCGCCGACGCGGTGAGCATCAAGCTGAAGGACGGCACGGTCTCCACGATCCCGAACCAGCACGCGTTCGTGTTGATCGGCGCCGACACGCCGGTCACCTGGCTCGAGGCCAACAACGTCCGGTTCGTCGAGCGGCCTCACCTCTACGCCCTCGGCTCCACCGAGGCGGTCGTGCGCCGGATCGCTCCCCACGCCGTCGAGGGCTCGAAGGTCCCCGAGGATGCGCTCGCGATCATCCTCGGCAAGCAGGTCCACAAGTCGGCCGGTCGCCGCATGATGTCGGCGGTCGAGCATCTCCGCGACGAGTTCCATGACGTCGCGACGCAGGTCTCGAGCGCGTTCAAGCTGTCGGATCTCGAGAAGCTCGCGCAGAGCAGGGGGAACGTCCGGACCCCGGTCGCCGGGGTCAAGGCGACCGCGCCGCGGACGCACGCGCCGCGCGCTGCGACGCGCTC
>Ga0316605_10000575_pt1 | contig 24752 bp, 24 predicted proteins | sample OWC_soil_day20_n_FD_207666 | JGI IMG/M metagenome (GOLD analysis project Ga0316605, IMG submission 207666) | Wetland soil microbial communities from Old Woman Creek delta, Ohio, United States - OWC_soil_day20_noCT | ecosystem: Environmental > Terrestrial > Soil > Wetlands | place: USA: Ohio...
CACTTTCCGTACTCTGACTGCTGTCGACAGTGTAATCATTGTGGTGGATGCTGCCAAAGGGGTGGAAGCACAAACCCGGAAACTGATGAACGTTTGCCGGATGCGCAACACGCCGATCATTGTATTTATCAATAAAATGGACCGTGAAGGACGCGATCCGTTTGATCTGATGGATGAACTCGAGGCTGAACTGGGTATCAATGTTCGTCCGCTAAGCTGGCCAATAGGCATAGGAGCTACATTCAAAGGCGTTTACAATATCTATAAACAAAATTTGCAGTTGTTTACACCAAATAAACAGCTTATCAGTGAATCGGTGGAACTGGCCGACATCGACAGCCAGGAACTCGATCACCTGGTGGGGAAAAAACCTGCTGACAAATTGCGTGAAGATATGGAACTGATCAATGGCGTTTATTCCGCTTTTGATAATGATCTGTATATGAAGGGGCATCTTGCTCCGGTCTTTTTCGGAAGTGCACTGAATAATTTCGGAGTGAAGGAATTGCTCGATTGTTTTGTGGAAGTGGCACCATCGCCCCGATCGGTAACTACACTTGAACGGGTGGTTGATCCTTATGAAGAAGCATTTTCGGGATTTGTATTTAAGATACACGCCAATATGGATCCCAATCACCGAAGCTGTATTGCCTTTGTGAAGATATGCTCAGGCCGGTTCGAACGCAATGTCAATTACAAGCATATTCGCCATGGTAAGATGATGCGTTTCTCCAGCCCGACGGCTTTTATGGCACAGAAAAAAGAAACTGTAGATGAGGCTTTTGCCGGTGATATTGTTGGTTTACCCGATACCGGGAACTTCAAAATAGGTGACACCCTGACCGGAGGAGAGGAATTACATTTCAAAGGGATACCGAGTTTCTCTCCCGAAATGTTTATGTATCTTGAAAATTCCGATCCCATGAAAGCCAAACAACTGGATAAAGGAATTAATCAGCTGATGGACGAAGGGGTAGCTCAGCTTTTTGTGAACCAGTTCAACAACCGTAGAATTGTTGGAACGGTGGGACAATTGCAGTTCGAGGTGATACAATACCGTCTGCTGCATGAGTATAATGCCAGTTGTCGCTGGGAACCTATTTCACTTTTCAAGGCTTGCTGGATTGAGTCGGAAGATGCTGTAGAGCTGGAAAATTTCAAAAAGCGTAAAGTACAGTATATGGCCAAGGATAAGGATGGCCGCGATGTATTCCTGGCTGACTCCAATTATGTGCTGCAAATGGCACAAAACGATTTCAAAAACATTCGTTTCCATTTTACATCCGAATTTTAATTTGTCAGAAAGAAGAACAACCCAATAACTTTATATTTCGTGGAGAATAATTTTACGACACAAGCCGGGCCTTATGCAATCCTGAAAGAATTTGATGTGGCTATTCATCATTTAAAGGAAGTTACTGATTTGCTGAAAGAACTGCAAATTAATGCACTGGAAGAACAGGGATGCTATGCCTTTGAAATATTGCAGAGCGAAGAGAATCCGGAAAAGTTGTATCTGTACGAATGTTTTGAGAATATGACTGCTTACGCCACACATACCGAAAGCCCTTATTTCAAAGAACTTGTTTCCGGAAAATTAAATCCACTACTGAGGGAGAAAAAGATAATCAAAGTGCAGCCGGTTTGATTATAAATCTACTGGTTACAGTCATAAATAGAAAAAGGAGGGATCGGGTTAAAATACCCAATCCTTTTTTTATCTACTCAGATCTCCTCTGCCTTCATAAACATTAATTGCCTTTCTCCAGGCATCCGATATAGGATTTGTAGTTTTTGTTTTTGCATCATAACCTACCATCACTGTATGGCAGATACATTTCACTTCGTTGGTGTCACAATCAATAAGATATTGAAGAAGTTTGAAACTTTTATTGCCGATTTCGGTTACTGCTGTCTGTACGGCCACGTTTTCGCCCGGAAATACCGGCAACAAGAAGCTTACCTGAATGTTTGCTATCACCACGCCAACTTCCCGGTTGGAGGTCATTTCGGGTATTACTTCCCGGAAATATTCAGTTTTACCAAGGTCGTAAAATGAAAAATATACTGAATTATTCACGTGTCCAAGAGCATCGAAGTCATTGAAGCGGAGCTGGATGGGTATGGTATGTTTGAATTTTATTTCGTCCATTATCAGATAAATATTTGGTGCTGCAAAATTACTCATAAATTTTGCTTCGAAAAACTTAATCTTTCAGAAATTCGCTGACACGAAACAAACCTGAGAAGTCATCTTGACTTTTTAACAAATGGCATTTATTTTGTTTTTTGACTTCGTAGAAGTCACATATTTGTAGTAGAATGATTGTTTTTTACATACGACTCCTATCGGAGTCGAATAAAAAGAGGCAAATTTTTACTACAAATATGAAATTCCTCTGGAATTTTTCTTAAAAACAAAAAGTCAAGATGACTTCTGATTATAGATTGGTCTTTGTGAAAAATTAAAGCGTGACAATCTGCAATCGTCATATAAAATCACTATTGTCCGATAAAATTTAATATTTAGCCACTCTGTGGCACAAAGTCTTATTTTTTACATCTTGCTACAAAGATTTAGCCACTCTGTGGCTGTTTTTGCAACAGCGTTGCAAAATATTTGTAGCGATTAGGTAACAACAGGAAAAAGAGCCCCGGCGGGGCTTAATGTTCTTATTGGTTTCAATTACAGTAAATTACAGAAGTTTTTGTATTATTTATCGGACAACAATAATATAAAATATAGAAAATCAGAAAACAATAACTGTAAACCAGAGAATTTCAGTTAGTAATTGCCTGAAAGTTTTCTTGTTTTTCGTTGAAACAATTATTTTCTGTAATTTTACCGTTGTTTTTCAATCATTCATCACCATGTTACGACTACTATCCATTCCATTTTCGCTACTTGCTTATTTATTGTTTTTCTTATACATCACTATTTTTCACCCAATCAGTGTGATAGGTCATCGTGTTTTCGGATACGAAGCGCATAAGAAAATCATTGATGCATTGTATTTCAGCTTGCTAAGTGTGATATATGTGCTTTTTTCGTCGGCCAAAATCGATTTCCGAGCTTCGATACCTGTTGGAAAACCTGTTATTTTTGTGGCTAATCATCAGAGTTTGTTCGACATAATGACTATGGGCTGGTTTTTGCGGCGCTATCACCCCAAATATGTTAGTAAAATAGAACTGGGAAGGAATATCCCGAGTATTTCGTACAACCTTCGGCACGGTGGTTCGGTGCTTATTGACCGCAAAAATCCTCGCCAGGCAATGCCCGCACTCAAGCTAATGGGTGAATATATTCAGGAACATAATCGTTCGGTGGTAATTTATCCCGAAGGAACCCGTTCACGCGATGGACGTCCCGGACATTTTTCCAACAACGGCCTGAAGATTCTGTGTAAATATGCTCCCGATGCGCTTGTGGTGCCTGTGACCATTAATAATTCGTGGCGTGTGTTCCGGTACGGTGGTTTCCCATTCGGACTTGGCAACTGCATAAAACTTATTGTGCATGTACCTATGGCTGTGAAGGATTATGACTTTGATACGTTGTTTGAGAAAACAGTAAAAGCCATTGTTGACGATATTAAATAGTCAGGGTATGCAGATACACTAATTATTTATTATTCCGTTTACTTTTTTCTATAATTTCCTGTGCTAACTGCTTAATTTTTGAAGGTGTTTCATCTTTTTCTTTCGCGATTTTAGCTGCGCGGTGTGCTGCCCGTTTTTCGTTCAACAGTTGTTTGAGATATGCGATGTACGGATCAATGTAGCGCTGGCGCTTGGATTCGATGAGGTCGCCGATGGTGAGCATGATGCCGCTTTCGTACACCCCGCTGAAATCGGGGTCAATTATTGAACCAAACATGCGCAGTGTATCGGTAAGGCCGATATATGCATTAAACATGGGTGGAATGGTGGTGCCTTCGTGGCGAATGGCTTTCTGTAGTGCTTTGTAATCTTCCTTTGCGTCGCTTCCTGTGAATATTTCACGCGCCTTCTGTTTGCCCGTTTCGCTTACAGGCACTTCCAGCTTAGGCCGGATAAGTTCATCTTTATCGGGGCAGTGCAGGAACATATATTCATAAAGCAGTTCGCGGGCAAGCACCGGATAGGTATCGTAAATGGTAACTTTTCCGACAAAATACAGGTTCTTTTTCTCCTTGTGGATCAAGGCTCCCAGTCCGTCCCACAGGTTATCGAGCGCGAAGAGGCTTTTTGTTCCCATTTTCGCAGTCTGATAATCGGGTTGCACAAAGGCGCGTCCCAGTTCAATGGTGTAGGGTAGGTAATCGCTGATAAATGTATCGCTGAAACGGAAAAGGTGCGACATCACAAACTGTGGCTGACCATCTTTGTCCATTGTAACATCACGTCCTGACAGATAACGATATCCGCCGACAATTTCTTCGGCTTCCGGATCCCACACAATAAGTTGTTTGTAGGGCTTTTTCAGAAAATCATATTCGTCGGTATCCATCTCATTGCCGCTGCCCCCTCCCCAGGAACGGAAAGCCAGTTCACGCAGACGGCCTATTTCGCGCATCACATTCGGCGATCTGGCAGCTGTGGTTATGTATATCTCATTGTGACCTTTGTTGGTGGGTCTGAGGTATATGTCTGGTGTAAGCTCCGATTTCAGAAGTGTACGGTCGACGGCAGGTATAATATCTTTCATTATTTTCATTTGCAAGCTTGGAATTTCCGGAGAATTTCTTCACGCAAAAATAATAAATAATCATTAATAGTTGAGAATAAAAATATTGCAATCAAGCAAAATCACACAAAATTAATATGGAAGCATCATTTTTGCTGTTACGTTAAAGTGTCAGAAAAATGTAAAGTATCCGGCAAAAAACAGGTTTGACCAAGTTTGAGGATATGTTCTTTACTGTTTGCCTCGTTTCCACGCGGTAATCGCGTGGGAACGAGAAAGCTTAGCTTTCCATATTCGTTTTCAATATGGAAGTCTGGAAACTTCGCCGAACAACGGATAATTATTTACCCCAATTAATATTCCCATTATCATCATAAGTGAAGTTATAATATTTATTTATATCACCATTTAAGGTACTATTGTTATTTTTAGAATAGTAATAATAATGATATTCTCTAAAATTATTTCTAGACAACGAACGATTAAATGTTTCATCAAAAACAATAAGTTTTTTTAGTGAATTTATATTATTGTCATAATCTTCAAATACTTCTTTATATCTTTCAAAACAAGTTGTGTCTAATTCATATTCTTTAGTATTATAATTATAGATTTTTTTTCTGGTAACAACACTATCTAGATTCTCATTGGTATTATAATATAAATTTGATACAAAATAGATTTTATTATATAAATATCCTTCTTTTTTTACTAACAAATTTCCTTTATATTCAAAGTTTACTATAATGGAATCTTCTCCAGGGAAATTATTGTAGAATTGAATTGTTTTCGATATTTTATTATTTTGATAGAATATCTCTTTCTTATAAGCTCTTACACTTTTAATATTCTCATCATTACTAAGAGTTAAAATCGTAGTTTTATTATTAGCATATATTAAAGTGTCATATATATTTTCGTAGAAATGCTTGTTGCTAATGAAACCGGATGCTGTTGAATTTAAAAACCAACCATTCCTCTTGGAGATCTTATTGCCTTTGTATTCAAGGGTGATTTTATAATTAGATAATACATCAGTGTTTATAGACCCATGTCCAGAAAATGGTTTAAAAGAAGAAGGATAGATATGAGTAGGGTTGTAATCCATATATTTTGTTAGATATTCAGTTGTATTTGAATTACTATCAAATTCTTTTTTTTCACAAGAATTTAATAGCAAGAAAAGCAATATAAAAAACATCAAATCTTGATAAATACTAATTTTGTTATTTCTTTTCATAATTAGAAATTTTATTGAAAGTCTGTTTTCTTTTCACTAACCGCTAACACCGAAGAATGCGTTACTTTTTTTCTGTATACGCTATACTGTAGCGCATATTTCCGCTTTAGTTGTTTATATGAAATTTTATTATGTTAATTTACCTTTGCTGCCCTGTTCCACGTAGTGTAACCCCGGCACTCTTTTGTTCGGTGTATGGCTCCTGCCTGCGTCGCAGTTAAGACTTGTCCGTTTGCTAATGGAAGGAAGGCTTAGCTTTCCATATTCGTTTTCAATATGGAAGTCCGGAACTTCCTTTTAGCACAGCTTGTTCCGATTAATCGGAAACGAAATTTGGAAACTTCGCCAAACAACCACACCAACCAAATGCTCAACAGTGGTCATAGTTTGGTACTAATTCTCATTCCTTAGTTTCGTTGTATTTACGAACTAATTCAGGAAGTTGATTTATTTTAAAATCATTACTTTGGATTTGTTTGTAAATACTTTCGTTGTCTTCAAAAATAAAGGCTAACTTTTCAATCAATTTTTTCTTTGAATGTGGAACGCTCATATAATCTTTCGTTTTGTCTGATTTTATGTAAAAGAAACTTGTCAAACTTATGCCAATGTCTGCCAACACAGCGCCTGTTAAACCTCCGGCATATGTGGTGTTTTGAATTTCGGTCGAGTAGTAACAGAGCTCAATTTCCCCATTAATTACTCTTTCTGCAAAGACACGGCCTGTTGTGTATGGAACACTTGCGAAATATCTGTCTCCATATTTAAATCCAATAACCTTATTTGGTGAATATTTTTTCTTACAGTCTGCAGTCTGAATACTTGCATTAATTAAAACCCCGTTTTTAGGAAATATAATATCTCCGTAAACAGTATCAGGTTTTAGTGAGTTTTCAGTTGGCCTTAAGATTACAAAATCAGATCCTTGCTGTCCATAAGCTGCAACTGTTGCAAAAGTAATGTAGACTAATAAAATTGTTTTTTTCATTTTGTTAATATTTAAATATTTTGTTATAGGTTGTAATTTCAAATGTTTTTGCCATAGTCAAAACGAGTGTGTTTATTTAGAATTCAGGCCAGTCCTCACCCCACTCGCAGATAAGACTTGTCCGTTTGCTAATGGAAGGAAAGCTTAGCTTTTCATATTCGTTTTCAATATGGAAGTCTGGAGACTTCCTTTTAGCACAGCTTGTTCTGATTAATCGGGAACGAAGGCAGGAAACTTCGCCGAACAACCACGCCAACCTATGCTCAACAGTGGTATATCGCATTTTGGAAACTGGACTTTTTTAGTATTCAAATTGTTGCCATTTTAGTTTCAAAGACGGAATATCTAATTCAAACTTTATCCAATCATATCCTGGTTCATAAATCTCACCGATCAGTACATTATTTATCATATTATTAAATCTCACACCATCTATAAAATCAGGTCGAATTTCTTTGATCAGTTCGTTGTTTTTAAGAATATAAATTCCCCAATTTGTTGCTAGAAAAATTAAATTTTGGTAAGGGTCAATCTCAAAGTCAACACACCAACCTTGTTCAGGATGAAAAATCAAATCTTTAGATTCCTTGTCAATAAGATAAAATGCTCCATTATATAATATTCCAATTTTCGCTGTTTTTTCTATCTCAACTATCTTCTCATTGACTAATCCTATCTCTCCATTTGCAAATGAACCAATCCAGCATTCAGAATCGATCGTATTAAATTTAATCCACAAAGGCTTAGGATCAGTCATACCGAAGTGTTTCTCTTCAAAATCACCTGAAATCGGAGTCCATTTTAGTATTTCATAATTCATAGTCAGTCAATGTCTGTCGTTTTTTTAGGCCTGTTGCTAACACCGAAATATGCGTTTCATTTTTTCTGTATACGTTATACTGTAGCGCATATTTCCGCTTTAGTTGTTTATATGTTATTTTTATTATGTTAATTTACCTTTGCTGCCCCGTTTCCCGTAGTGTAACCACGCCAACCTATGCTCAACAGAGGTAATTCCTCGCTTTTTTACAACAAAAGTACAGAAATCAACCTCGACTTTCAAAATCCTAATTATTGTGCAAACCTAAGAGCGTGTGTTAGGCGGTCGTTTTTTTCTTTTTATTCGTCACATTTATTATATTTTACAGTGCTTATTTTAAATCTTGTTTTACTTTAATATATTGTTTATACATTTCATCGAATATTGGTATTAGTTTTTCAAAACACAGTTCATTTGTATTTTCGAATTCAATTTTCTTTTCAGCTATAAATTTTTTAAGTTGATTCTTTCGGTGTTCTACATAATGGTTCGTAAAAGTTTCATCCTTCAAAATTTCTTTTGTAATAAATTCATTGTACAACATTTGAATATTTCTTAGCTGTTTGTCCATATGTGAATGTTTATGTACAATAACATTTCTTTCGCCTGTATAGTTACATAATGTTTTCCTAAGACTATTATAATGTTTTGGCAAATTTGTTCTTGAAACTTTAAAGTTGTTTAATATTACTTTTTCATTTACATCTCTTTCGTCAACTCCTAAATGAAAAGTACTATTAATGACTTGGAATATACGATCAGACAGTGAAGTTAGTCTAATAAAGTAATTTTCAATATTATAAGTTAAATGGTCGCCTCTACTAATACAATTCTTGCTATTATATCTGAAATTAGATAGCAATTCTACTGCATTTTCAAGCTGTTTACAAAGTTCGCATAAATGAATAAGATAGAATTCGTTATTTAGCACATAAAATTCGTATTCATTTAATATAGGTTCATCCTCAAAACCATAGTCTCCTTTTTTTGGTTTAAGGCCTTTTGTAATTGAGTTACCATCCTTAATAGATTCAATTATAAAGTCATGAGTAAGCAATTTGTTGAGATTTATCATTTCAAATTATATATTTGTTGCTGTATATTTTTTTTCTAAAATGACGCCCAACACCGAAATATGCGTTACGCTTTTTCTGTATACGCTAACCTGTAGCGCATATTTCCGGTTTAATGGCAGCGATGTGTTATGTCTGTATCATTTTGCTGATGGAGTTTCTTCGTTGACGGGGGCTTTGCGTGAGCGTGAATTCACAATGCGGCGGGCGTTGTGGTAAGCGGCCTCAAATTCGGTTCCGTCAAAAATGTTTATCAGGCTGTCCAACTTGTATAGCAGTTTGCGGCTTGCCTGAATCAATTCGGGCAGGTCATCGTTATGCGTCTTGCGGTTAACGGTGAGTTCGCGCGGACGGCTCAGGAGTTTGTCGTACGCGTCAATCAATGCCCTGAACCGGCTCAGCTCCTCTGCCGATACATAGGGCAACAAGTCATCGCCGACAGCCACCATGCGGTCGTAGAGGTCGTGTAGTTTTGCTGAAGCTTTGGTATCTGCCAACCGGCTCAGCGACGTTTTGCTTACTCTCATCTGGTCGTGCATCTCTGAGTTGCCCTGCTCCAGGGCAAATACGCTTGCCCGTTTGGAGAGTTTGCTTCCGTAGTCGAAAACAGCCTCGGCGGCATTGGACTTATCTCGCGTAGCTCCGGTAGTAATGATATTGCCTGCCTGTGCTGCCGCGTCAATCAATAGCCTGTTAGCTTTGAAATCAGTTACATGACCGGCAAATACGCTGTTGGCGCTCCAAACAGTTTTAAAGTTGTCAAAAACCGAACCGACAACTGTCAACATACTGATAAAATCTTCATGTCTTTTACGCATAAAAAAATAAGATTCTTATGATAAATAATTTAACCCCAAACATATGAAATAAATGTTAATCCATCAAATTGATTGGCAAATAATTTAACAAAAGTGCTGCAAAGTAGTAAAAAAGGTCTATTGACACAATTATATATTATGCTGTCCGAACGGTATGCTATGCTGTCTGAACGGTTTGCTTTGCTGTCCGAACAGTATGCTGTGATGTATGAATGGTATGCTAAGCTGTCCGAACGATGTGCTTAGATGTCCTAACTATATGATATATTGTCCGAACGGTATGCTTTAATGTCCGAACGGTATGATAAGATGTCCGAACGATATGCTAAACTGTATGAACTATGGGGTCTATTCGGCTCTATTCAATAAACTGTGGGGCCTATTCATAGAGTTCGTCTTGACTTTTTTAATAAAGCGATAATGTCGCTACTACGGAGCTTTTAAACATAATATAATTTTATGCTACTATAATATTGCACCTCTGGTGCTGAAAATGAAGCCTCGTAGAGGCGATATTATGGTAGAATTATTTAGCTCTGCAAATTAAAGCCTCGTAGAGGCGGCATTATAAAATGTCAAGACGACTTGATACTATACAGATTAAAGTTCGAAGGAGAGATTTAAAGTTATAAATTTACAAACAGTTGATTGCCACATTCGCTGAATTTATTAATCAGCTATTTTACAATTAGCTTGTGTAAAAATATCGAAATATCATTTTCATTTGGGTTAAAAATGTTAAAAATTAACCTGGATGTCAATTTTTTGTGCTGATATATTGTTCGATTTGATTGCCGTTTTGATTTAAAAATGAAATGTTTCGGAGTTTTTTGGTCGAATGTTTAATAGTTGACATTCAGTATACCGGAAAAGCAGGATTCCTCTTTCTAAAACCACTGTTCAATAAAATGGAATATTTGCTACATTTGTCAAACATTACAGAACCGATTACGTTATTACATTTTAAAAATAGTTACACCGATAAATGAAAGTATTATGAAGAAATTAGTTTTAGTACTTATGGTAGCCCTGATGAGTTCAGCGCTGTTTGCACAGAATGAGCTTTTTCTGAAAAAAGAATTTGTTTTTAAGGGAGATACGCTCAGATACAGAGTATTGTATCCGGTCAATTACGATCCGGCACAAAAATATCCGCTGGTGTTGTTTCTGCACGGTATGGGTGAACGCGGGAGCGACAATGAAAAACAACTCACGCATGGAGCTGCTTTGTTTGAAAACGAGAAAAACCGGCTTGATTTTCCTTCCATCGTACTTTTTCCGCAATGTCCTCTTTCCGATACGTGGATCAGTTTTCAGGAAAGACAGGGCAATACCATCGAATTTTCGGAAAATCCTCCCATTACCAAATCACTTATGCTGGTAAAGAAGTTGCTGGACAGCTATGTGAAAAACGAAGGCGTGGATAAAAAAAAGATATATGTTGCAGGATTGTCTATGGGGGGCATGGGCACCTTTGACCTTATTTGCCGCTATCCGAAATATTTTGCCGCGGCAATGCCTATCTGTGGAGGAGTGTATGTTGATCGCCTGAAAAAAGTGAAGAAAATGCCTATCCGGATATTTCACGGCGCTGCCGACCCGGTTGTTTCGCGCGAACATTCGCGTAATGCTTTCATCGAACTAAAAGCCGAAGGATCGTCGCGGGTGGAATATGTGGAGTTTCCGGGTGTCGGGCACGATAGCTGGACAAATGCTTTCGAATACCCCGATTTTTTGAGCTGGATGTACTATCAGTCGAGATAAAAATCCGGAAAACGGCCGAAATACGAACATTTTGATATTTTCCAAAGAAATTTGTAAGTGAAAAAAACAAAAAAAGTCAGAATTCATGAAGAGACTCTCTTTTTTTTGGCTATTTTTGCGGTATTAATATAACCTGATAAATTGAACTAATAATGGCAAAGGCAAAAGGTGCGGTGGTGGTTAACACCGAGCGCTGTAAAGGATGTAATTTATGTGTCGTGGCATGTCCATGGGACGTACTTTCGCTCAACAAAGAAGCAAACTCCAAAGGATACAATTATTCGTATATGATGTCGCCCGACGATTGCGTGGGTTGTGCCACATGTGCTTATATATGCCCCGATGCTTGCATCACTGTTTATAAACTGAAAGCTGAAAAAACAGTTTAAAAAGTCTCTGACCGCGTTAACCGGTCTGAATAATAAACCAAGTAGTAAAGCGATATCCGAAATACAATGTTATCGGATATTTCAAAATAAAAACAATATGGAAGAAATCGTATTAATGAAGGGCAACGAAGCTATTGCACATGCTGCTATCCGCAGCGGATGCGACGGCTACTTCGGTTACCCGATTACTCCGCAGTCGGAAGTTATGGAAACGCTGATGGAACTTAAACCCTGGGAAACTACCGGAATGGTGGTGCTGCAGGCCGAAAGTGAAACAGCTTCAATCAATATGGTATATGGTGCGGCCGGTTGCGGCAAAAGAACCATGACATCGTCGTCAAGCCCTGGTATCAGTTTGATGCAGGAAGGCATGTCTTATATGGCCGGAGCAGAGCTTCCCGCTGTGGTTGTCAATGTGATGCGCGGTGGTCCGGGTCTCGGAACCATACAACCCAGTCAGGCCGACTATTTCCAGACCGTAAAAGGAGGTGGTCATGGCGATTACCGGGTCATAGCCCTTGCACCTGCATCTGTTCAGGAAATGGCCGACTTCACCGTTCTGGCTTTTGACCTTGCATTCAAATATCGTGTTACCTGTATGCTGCTTGCCGATGGAGTAATCGGACAAATGATGGAAAAAGTACAGTTACCTCCGTTCCGTCCGCGCTGGACCGAAGAAGAAATTCGCCGGCAAACACCCTGGGCAATAATGGGTAAAACACCAGACCGGAAACCGAATGTAATCACATCGCTGGCATTGCAGGCAGATGAAATGGAAGAAATCAACCTGCGTCTTCAGGGTCGTTATCGCGAAATCGAGAAAAACGAAGTTCGTTTTGAAGAAATAATGTGTGATGATGCCGAATATCTGGTGGTAGCCTTTGGTATCAGTGCCCGTGTAAGTCAGAAAGCAGTCGAGCTTGCCCGTCAGGAAGGTCACAAAATCGGATTGCTTCGCCCGATAACGCTTTATCCGTTCCCGACAAATGAAATCAGCAGATTGGCAGATCGGGTGAAAGGAATACTTACCGTGGAACTGAGCGCCGGACAGATGGTCGAAGATGTTCGCCTGGCTGTAAACGGCAGAATACCGGTTGAATTTTACGGCAGGATGGGAGGTATCGTACCATCGCCCGATGAAGTACTCAATGCTCTCAAAGAAAAAGTAATCCGGAAATAACCTTTTTTCCTTAGCTAAAAAAAAGTAACTATGAATACAGAACAAATAATAAATCCCGCAAATCTGGTTTATAAGAAACCATCGGTGCTGAATGATGTCAACATGCACTATTGTCCGGGATGCAGTCATGGTGTGGTACACAAGCTGGTGGCTGAAGTGATAGAAGAAATGGATATTCAGGACAAAACTATCGGTGTTGCGCCAGTGGGATGTGCTGTTTTTGCTTACAAATACCTGGACATCGATTTTCAGGAAGCTGCTCACGGACGCGCTCCGGCTGTGGCTACTGCTATCAAACGCTTATTGCCTGACCGCTATGTGTTTACTTATCAGGGCGATGGCGACCTTGCAGCTATTGGTACAGCTGAAACAATCCACGCCTGTAATCGTGGCGAAAATATCGTGATTATTTTTATAAATAATGGTATTTACGGTATGACAGGTGGCCAGATGGCACCAACAACACTCGTTGGCATGAAAACAGCCACTACGCCTTATGGTCGCAATGTGGAACTCAACGGATATCCGCTCAATATCACCCCGATGCTTGCTCAACTCGACGGAACCTGTTATGTGACCCGCCAGAGCGTACACAATGTTGCAAATGTACGCAAAACCAAAAAAGCACTCCGGAAAGCATTCGAAAATTCGATGCTGAAAAAAGGAACATCAATTGTTGAAGTCGTTTCAACCTGTAACTCTGGCTGGAAACTGTCTCCGGAAGCTTCCAACGACTGGATGGTGGAAAATATGTTCCCCAAATATCCACTGGGAGATTTAAAGGATATTTAAATAAATAATCAGCTGTCAGCAACGTGCTGCCAGTTATTTTCAATAAAAAAAAGCACAACAGAGCTATCTGCAGATAGCTGAAAGCTATAAAAAGTATGAAAGAAGAAATATTAATATCTGGCTTTGGCGGACAAGGTGTGCTGTCAATGGGAAAAATTTTGGTGTATTCAGGCATGATGCAGGGGCAGGAAGTGAGCTGGCTTCCATCTTACGGACCGGAACAACGCGGTGGTACTGCCAACGTAACAGTAATACTGAGCGACGAAAGGATCAGTTCCCCCATTCTGAACGACTACGATACTGTAATCGTATTGAATCAGCCTTCGCTCGAAAAATTTGAAAGTAAGGTGAAACCTGGCGGTACGTTGATTTTTGACAGCAATGGTTTCCGCAAATTTCCGACCCGAACCGATATCAACGTTTACCGGATTGATGCGACCGAATATGCATTTGCCAACAACGCTTCGAAAACGCTGAATATGATTATTCTTGGTGGATTGCTGAAAATCAGGCCAATAGTGAAAGTCGAGAATGTACTGAAAGGATTGAAAAAATCACTTCCCGAACGTCACCATCATCTTTTACCTCAAAACGAGGAGGCTATAAAAGTGGGTATGGATCTGATACAAAAGTACAACTAACAATGTAAACGAAACAGGGAAAGACTTATCCGAAAGGGTAGGTCTTTTTTTTTCCCCTGATTTTGATATTTGGGTTAAGAAATGTCTTTATCTAAAAAAAATGTCATATATTTGAAAAATTTAGTTTTTGTCGGTGAAAAAAAGAAGAATAGCTCTGTGTTGAACGACATGACAAGATACAGAAACAGTGGTTTCAGTCATACAATTTTTTGTTGCGGATTTATTTTATTTTTTTGAAAGTAAGTAAAGTCATGAATATTAATTCCTTAATTTATAAAACCATTAAAAATTAAATGTATGAACTTAATTAATCGTGTAAAAAGTATTCTGATGGCTCCCAAAACTGAATGGCCGATCATTGAAACCGAACAGACAGATGTAAAAACACTGACAATTAATTACTTGTTGCCGCTGGCATTAATAACTGCTGTTGCCAGTTTTATAGGCTATGGACTTATCGGACATAATGTTTTTGGCGTTCATGTTGGCTCCACTGGCTTCGGGTTGCGTTATGCTCTAATCAGTTTGGTCAGTACTATCGGTGGTGCATTTTTAACTGCTTATATCATTGATTTGTTGGCTTCCTCCTTCGGGTCTGAAAAAAACTTTCTGCAATCTTTCAAATTGGTTGTGTATTCATACACCCCAATGCTCGTTGCAGGTGTACTGTTGATAATTCCATCATTAGGAATTCTGGCGTCATTGGCTGGCTTGTATGGGTTATACCTGCTTTATTTAGGTCTTCAACCTCTCAAGAAAACTCCTGAAGATAAAAAAGTTACCTATTTTGTGGTTAGCCTGATAGTAGTTATACTATGTTCTATTGTGCTTTCAGCTATCCTGACTTCAATATTTATTACATCAACTGTATTTTATTAAATTGAATAATGCAAATAATTTTCCTGAAATTCGTATTCCAGGAAAAATATAGTATAAACACAAAATTACTGTCAAAAAAATGAAACGAATTTTAATTCTTGTATGTATCAGTATGTTATTTTTACTCTCATCTTCTGCTCAGGGATGGATTGAGAAAGCAGGCCAGCGTGTTAAAAACCGGGTAGTTGAGAAAGTGGAAAATCGTATCGATCAGAAAGTGGATAATACAACCGATAAAGTGCTCGATAGCGTTGAGAAACCATCAAAAAAACAGAAAAAAAATAATGATAACGCGGAAGAAGGAACTGCAGATGATGTCGGTAATACAGATGAAAATGCTGAAATAAAAAGTGAAAGTCCTAAGAAACTTGAATCTGTAACAGCATATGATTTTGTACCAGGGGATAAAATACTTTTTTTCGAAGATTTCAGTCAGGATGCAATCGGCGATTTTCCGGCACTGTGGACTACCAACGGTGGTGGCGAAGTGAAAACTGTGAATAAAGCACCTGGTAAATGGTTGCACATGAATGGCGAAGATGCAGTGTATTGTTACTCGAAAGAAATTAATTTTCCCGAAAATTTCATCGTCGAATTTGATCTAATTCCCGACGATGAATATGGATACGGCATCTGCCTGACCCTGTATCAGGAAAATTCCGAAGACCCTAAGGAAGTAAATAGTGATCTTTACCCTGGACTGAGAGGATTACACATTACATCCTTGAAAGATGGATGGGAAACTAAAGGATACGATACAGATAAAGACTGGCTTACAGGGCAAGGTTCAAAAGCACCCGTAGTTACAGGGGAACCAAATCATGTCATTGTGTGGATACAAAAACGCAGAGTTAGAATATATCATCAGGGTCAGAAAGTGCTCGATGTTCCAACCAATATCTATGCTGAAACCAAATTCAACAAATTGTTATTTTCCGGTTGGGATCGGCACAGCGCACCATTTGTAACTAACATTAAAATCACGACAGCATCACCCGATACCCGCAGCAAACTGATAACCGAAGGAAAACTGGTGACTTACGGAATCACCTTCGATGTGAACAAAGCCGATATTAAGCCCGAATCCTACGGGACACTGAAAAGCATTGCCGACGTGCTGACTGAAAATCCGGGTGTGAAAGTGAAAATTACCGGTCATACCGATAGTGATGGTGACGATGCTAAAAACCTGGAACTGTCCAAACGAAGAGCTGAATCGGTTAAAAATGAGCTTAATGCGAAGTTTGGAATCGATGCTTCGAGACTAACAACGGAAGGTGCCGGTGAAACAAAACCGGTGGCTCCTAACGATACCCCCGAAAATAAAGCCAAAAACCGGCGGGTAGAATTCCTGAAACTCTAATAAAATGCTGCCTGAAGTTTTTTATCCGTTAGGAATTGAACTTCAGGCAGATTTTATCCTTAACCTTTTAATAATTATATTCCTATGAAAACAACATCTGTATTATTTGTACTCATACTAATGGCAGTGGCTGGTACGATTACGGCGCAAAAAACGGCATTCGAGTATCTGAAAAATGTACCAGTAGCACCCGATTCGGTGTGTAAATGCTCACTGGAAATCCGCCAAAACTACGAAACCTCCCTGAGTAGCCTGTACGACGTTGTAGAAGATGATATTTCAAAAAGATCAAAAGCCAACGAAGATTACATGAGTGGCAACGAAGGAAGGATTAAAGCTTCTATGATGAAAGAAATGGCTGTAAAATCGGGTATTTCGCAACAGGAACTGGAGGCAATGTCGAAAAAGAAAAAGATGACTCAGGAAGATAAACAAGCGCTCGCAAACAAAGTACTGCAGCAACACAATCTTTCGATGGATGAAGTGAAGAATATGAAAAATATGGACGAAAATTCCCGAAAAGCGTGGGCACAGGCTTATGGGAAAGAACAGATGGCTATGGCTCAGGCAAATAAAAACAATCCGGATATAAAAGCCACCAACGATAAAGCCATGAATCAGGTTGCACTCATGCAGGAACAGGAAAGTATCAGAAATCAGCTCAGTGCATTCGAAACAGAGATTACCAACCGCTACACAACTCTGCAAAATATGTCCGGAAAAGAAAAACTGGAAGCCGACCTGCAAAAGCTGAATAACGAACTTCGCTCCATCACCAGTATTTACGAATGTAACGAATGTCCTGCGCCTCCATCGGAAGATGTTAAGCACTGGAATGCAGTTATCCGGAAAATTCATGACACGAAAATTGTGTACTGCAAACAAAATACGCTGAAAATGATTGCCTATCTGAATTGGTACAAAGAAAACCTGATTAAGAATATTTCGGTGTACGACAGAGCCGAAGAAATTCAATACCAGTTGACCTCATCGGCAACCAATACACAACTGAATATACCCGCTAAAGGTATTTATTCACTCCAGGCACTGGCGGGTTATCTGTCCTCAAAGCAGAAATTATTTGAATTCAAGAATTTCGATATTCAAAACTTTGCTTCTGAATTTATGAAATAAACTTCAGGAAGTATAAAAATATCCATCCTGACCTGTGAAATGCATTTTGAAACGACGCTATCTGCAGGATCAGATCAGGAAACGGTAGGAGAAGTTGACTGGAATTTGCATCTTTTATTCTGAACTTTTTTGAACTCAAATCAATAAACATATAATTCAGCTGAAATTAAAACAGGGTTAACTTTCACAAAATGAAGTCATCTTGACTTTTTGTTTTTAAGAAAAATTCCAGAGGAATTTCATATTTGTAGTAAAAATTTGCCTCTTTTTATTCGACTCCGATAGGAGTCGTATGTAAAAAACAATCATTCTACTACAAATATGTGACTTCTACGAAGTCAAAAAACAAAATAAATGCCATTTGTTAAAAAGTCAAGATGACTTCAATATAATAACAGCAATATGGATGCAGGTGGTAAATTTGAAATGACCGGAAAAGTAGGTACGGTAGGGAAGAATGTAGAAATGTCGGCCACACTCATGGAAGGTGCCAATATTGAAAGTAAAAATGTACTTGATCTGTAAATGCTAAATAATTAATAAATTAAAGTTGTCATTGAATTTAGAAAAAATATTTTTCACCTATTAATCAATTATGGATATGAAAAAATTAATTTTTATTCTCTGTATCGGTTTTATAATCGCAGCTTGTGGACAGAAGCAGTCCGACAAAACTAAAACGGACGAAAAAGCAAAAACAGAATCTGTTGCGCAGGTAAAAAAAGGTAAAAAATACCCGATTGAAAAGGGTATAGTTTATCAGAAATCAGAAGTGATGGGCATCGAAAGCAATCCGGTGATTTATTTTGATAAATGGGGCGAATGGGAAACAACAGAAACCACAACAGCCATGGAAATGCTTGGACAGAAAATATCCACAACTTCGCTTAAAATAGTAAAGGGAGAAGATAACTGGGATATTGATATGGACAAAAAAACCGGTTCTCACTACAATCGGGCAGTCGTAATTAATCAGCTGGGTGTGGACATGGAAAGCCTGACCACCGAAATGATGGGTAAAATGAAACTGGAGAAAATGGGTGAAGAAAAATTTCTTGGCTATCCATGCGTAAAATACAAAATGAAGAACGATGAAATGAAAATGGATGTAGAGTATCTAATGTGTGGCAACCTGATGATGAAAATGGAGGGAAAAGCCATGGAAATCCCTACAAAAATTGAAATTACCAAAATTGAAGCAGTAACACCTCCGGCCGATAAATTCGAAATTCCTGCCGGTGTGAAGATAACAGAACAATAATATTCAGCTAATACCTGATCAATAATTTATTGCATAACAGCCGTTCATTCAGTGATTGCGGCTGTTATGTTTTTTAATATTCTCTAAAATGCTGTCTGCTTTTCCTGCAAACTGAATTTTCTTTGTATCTTTGAACGTTTTTTTTGTTAAAAGAGAAGATGAATATACAACTAGAGCCTGCGGCAGACATGATAAACACATTGGTGATTGAGCAGCATTGAAGTATGTAATATCTGAAACTCTTAACCTGTGTTTTTTTGATGTTAAAGTTCTTTAGAAAATTATTATAAAAATCTCAAAATCAATGAAAAATTTCAGATTTTTGAACAATATCTTCGGATGGGTGGCTTTTGCTGTTGCAGCAGTGACTTATCTCCTCACTATTGAGCCGTCGGCCAGTTTCTGGGATTGCGGTGAGTTTATTTCTTCTGCTTATAAGCTTGATGTGGGTCATCCTCCCGGAGCGCCGTTCTTCATGTTAACAGCAAAATTCTTTACTCTGTTTGCTTCCGATCCAACCAAAGTAGCCATGATGGTGAATTCATTCTCGGCAATTGCCAGTGCATTTACTATTCTTTTCTTGTTCTGGACCATCACACATCTGGCTCAGCAGGTGATAGGAAAGCGTGAAGAGGAATACTCAGCTGCAAATATTATCGGAATTTTAGGTGCTGGTATGGTTGGAGCACTGGCTTATACTTTCTCCGATACGTTCTGGTTCTCTGCCGTTGAGGGTGAAGTGTATGCTTATTCATCACTTTTCACCGCGGTGGTTTTCTGGCTTATCCTCAAGTGGGAGCGCGTAGCCGATCACAAAGGTTCCGATAAATGGCTCATTCTCATAGCCTATCTCATGGGGCTTTCCATTGGAGTTCACCTGCTCAACCTGCTGGCTATTCCGGCAATTGTACTGGTTTATTACTTCAAAAAGTACAAAGTCAATGTCAGAGGCTCAATGCTTGCGCTGCTTACTTCAGTGATCATTTTGGGGCTGGTACTTTACGGACTGATACCCGGTTTTGTGGTTGTAGCCTCTAAATTCGAACTTTTCTTTGTCAATACCCTTGGCATGTCGTTCAATTCCGGAGTGTATGTCTATATTCTCATACTGGTTGCTGCCATCGTCTGGTCGCTATACGAATCGTTCACCGAAAAGAATTACACCCGAATGGCGATATCATACATGCTGGCAGTAACGCTGGCCGGTATTCCGTTCATTAGTGAAAATGTCTTTTTGGGAATTGTAATTATTGCCGGTATGGTTTTTTTCTTCTTCCGGAAGAAGAAAAACGTAAGTGCCCGCTGGCTGAATACAAGTATGACCATGATCGCCATGATGCTGATTGGCTATTCTTCCTATTCCATCATTATGATTCGTTCGGCTGCTCAGCCTACCATGGATCAAAACTCGCCCGACAACATTTTTGCGCTAAAATCATACCTCAACCGTGAACAGTATGGCGACCGCCCGCTCATTTACGGAGCCGTATTCAGCGCTCCGCTTAAACTTGATGTTCAGGGAAATACCTGTGTACCGGTTGCTGATAAAACACCCATTTATTGCCCCAAACCCAAAAAAGATGTGTCCGAAAAAGATGAATATATCGTTTCGGGTTATAAGAGCGATTATAAAATGGACAAACGCTTTATGATGCTGTTCCCCCGTATGTACAGCAGCGACAAATCGCATGTTTCGTATTATACGGCAAACTATGTGAGAAGCGGAAAGAAAATCAGCTATGATTTTTGCAGTCAGGAAAAGAGCGATGTGATGCCTACTTTTGGCGAAAACCTCAATTTCTTCCTCGATTATCAGGTTAATTTTATGTACTGGCGTTATTTTATGTGGAACTTCAGTGGTCGCCAGAACGATATTCAGAGCTATGGCGAAATTGAACACGGTAACTGGATTACCGGAATACCTTTTATAGATAATATGCTCGTTGGTAATCAAAGCAATCTTCCAACCGAACTCAAAGAAAATAAAGGTCACAATGCCTACTTCATGTTGCCGTTGATACTGGGAATACTCGGACTTTTCTTCCTGCTCAATTCAGGTAAGAAAGGCAATCATGCCTTCTGGATTACCGGGTTGCTTTTTGTGCTCACCGGTCTGGCTATTGTGGTTTATCTGAACCAAACCCCTTACCAACCCCGCGAACGGGATTATGCCTATGCAGGTTCATTTTATGCATTCAGTATCTGGATCGGACTGGGAGTACTCGGTGTGATACAGTTGCTCGATAAATACCTCCCCAAAAGAGTAAGCGCTATGCTTGCCGCTGTTGCCTGTCTGGGTGTACCTGTGCTCATGGCAGCACAAAACTGGGATGATCACGATCGGAGCAACCGTTATACAGCCCGCGATTTTGGTCAGAATTATCTCAATTCCTGCAAACCAAATGCTATCATCTTTACCAATGGTGACAACGATACTTTCCCGCTCTGGTACAATCAGGAAGTGGAGGGTGTTCGTACTGATGTTCGGGTATGTAACCTCAGTTACCTGCAAACCGACTGGTATATTGATCAGATGAAACGCGCTTCATATAAATCTACTCCGCTGCCCATTTCGTGGGAACCCAAGGACTATATCTCCGGTAAAAATGAAGTCATGCAGGTGGAAGATGTGTTGCAGGGACAGTCGCTGGATATGAAAACAGCATTCGATTTTATCAAAAGCGATGATCCGAATACCAAAATTGAGGGAGATGGATTCTTCCCCTCAAAACAGCTTTTTCTGCCCGTTAATGCAGATGAAATAGTTAAGAATGGAACTGTAGCTGCAAAGAAAAAAGCCGAAATCGTTCCGCAAATGGTTTTCGATCTGCCATCGCGTCTGACTAAAAGCGAAACCATGATGCTCGAAATGATCAAGGAAAACAACTGGAAAAGACCAGTTTATGTGGCAGTAACCGTTGCCGAAGAATACTATCCTTCTTCAGTAACCAAATACTTTGAACGCACCGGTCTGGCTTATCATGTGGTTCCGGTGGGTCAGAAAGTTGAAGGAGTTACTAACGTGAACACGGATGAAATGTACGAAAACCTGATGACGAAGTTCAAATATGGTGGCATCGATAATCCGGATATTTATATCGATGATAATATCATGCGTATGTGCCGTACACACCGGGCAATGTTTGCTTACCTGATTGAAGCATTGGTCAACGAAGGTGATACAATCCGGGCAAGGAAAGCATACAAATACTGCGAAAAAGTAGTCCCTGCTGCAACCGTACCACACGATTATTCATCCAATATGCTTGCACATTATTGCTTCAAAATGGGATTGATTAACGAAGGTAACAAAATACTGGACGATGTGGCAAAAACCAGCGTGGAATACCTGACCTGGTATTCGGGCTTAACACCATCGCAACAAAACGGATCCGGCAGTTCTATCGGTCGCAACCTGGCCATTCTGAATAATGTGTTACAAATCAGTCAGGAAACTCCAGGAAAGAAGATATTCAACAAGTATCTGCCGGTTTTTGAAACATTTGCAAACAAATATCAATCAGCACAATAAAAATATAACTTCCCGTGACAGTAATATCTCTTACTGTTGCGGGAAGTTTCAGAATATAAAATGCTTCAGGTACCGGAGATTGTAAAATCACTCTTTAAAAACGTGGTATGGCGGATCAATCCAGCCGGGAAAGACATTTATCTCACCTTCGATGATGGGCCGCATCCTCAGGTTACACCTCAGGTACTTGATATCCTAGATCGTTACGGGGTGAAAGCCACTTTTTTTTGCGTAGCTGAAAATGTAAGCCGTTACCCCGAAGTATTCAATGAAGTGAAACGCAGGGGACATGCAGTTGGCAATCATACATTCAATCATTTGAAAGGTTTTGATACTCCGGATGATGAATACCTGAAAAATATAAAAAAAGCATCGGAGTATATCGACAGCAAATTATTCCGGCCACCACACGGACGGATTAGACTTTCACAAATCAAAGCGCTGAAAAAGAATTTTCGAATAATCATGTGGGATTTTATCACCTATGATTATGATAAGAATATCGAGCCTGAACGTATTGTGAATGAAGTGAAAAGACGCAGCCGGAATGGGTCAATCGTGGTGTTTCACGATTCGCTCAAAGCCGAAAAAAACATGTTGAGTGCACTGCCTGAAGCGTTACAGTACTGGCTGGAAGAAGGTTATGAAGTGAGGAAAATATCAGGTTAAAATGTAATAATTTTGTTGACTGTTGCAGATTTCTTAGTTAAAACAGGAATAACACTTTTTTATAATAATGAAGGAATCGATTTTACACTATGTATGGCAATACAGGTTGTTTGAGGCTTCGCAGCTGACTACAACACGCGGTGATAGTGTGGAGGTGATTGACCCGGGAAAGTTGAATACCGATGCCGGACCCGATTTCTTCAACGCCAAACTTAAAATTGATGATACACTCTGGGCAGGTAATATTGAAATACACAAACAGAGTGCCGATTGGAAAAAACATAATCATCAGAATGACAAAGCCTATGACAATGTTATCCTGCATGTGGTGCAGAAAGCCGATGCTGACGTGTTCCGGTCAAACGGTGAGTTAATACCCCAGATGGAGCTGGCAGTACCGGTTGATATTCAGACACGATACGACGATCTGATTACCAGCCGAAAATGGATAGCCTGCGAAGATAAGATCCACCTGGTTCCGTCCATGCTTATCAGCAGCTGGAAAACGGCTCTGCTAACCGAACGCCTGGAGAGAAAAATTGCCTTCATCGAAATCATGCTCTCGCAGTCGCAAAATCACTGGGAAGAAGCTTTTTATATTTCTCTGGCGCGCAGTTATGGTTTCTCAACCAACAGCCAGGCGTTTGAAGCGATGGTCAGATCCCTGCCGCTTGCTGTTCTGGCCAAACATAAGGATAACAGTTTTCAACTTGAAGCGCTGTTGATGGGGCAGGCCGGGTTTCTCGAAAAGTCCGTTGAGGACAAGTATCAGTCGGAACTACAGAAAGAATACCGCTTTTTGCAAACAAAATACGGACTGAAACCGATAGAAGTATCGCAGTGGAAGCTGCTGAGACTCCGGCCTGAGAATTTTCCTACGATAAGGCTGGCGCAATTTGCATCACTGATACACCGGTCTTCGAAATTATTTTCATTAATTCTCGAAACACCCGACTGTCAGGGTTTACGAAAGCTCTTTGATACCGAAGTTTCAGATTACTGGCAGAAACATTTTCTGTTTGGACGAGAAAGCCGCGTTTCCAGGAAAAAAATGGGCAATAAATCGATTGATGTGTTATTGATAAATACTGTAATACCTTTTATCTTTGCCTGGGGAAAAAAGAAAAATGATGAAAACAGAACGGAACAGGCTATCCGTCTGCTAGAAGAAATAAAGCCCGAGAGTAACTCAATTGTACTCCGCTGGGAGAAACTCGGGATAAACTGTGAATCGGCTTTCGACTCACAGGCGCTTCTGGAGTTGAAGAAAAATTATTGTGAGGAAAAGAAATGCCTGTTGTGCCGGATAGGGCATAAAGTGTTGATAATTAATAAGCAATGAAGAAATACATTCGAAACATAAAATTCCTGGTTGCAGCTGCTATAACTGTTGTTGTTGTGTATGCCTGTGCTAACCGCGGACAAGGCCCTCAGGGAGGTCCGAAAGACGAAACACCTCCAAGCGTGGTCAAATCTTTCCCCAACAATAAATCGCTGAATGTGAATAAGGGAAAAGTGGAAATCATTTTCGACGAAAATG
>Ga0316605_10000576_pt1 | contig 24725 bp, 19 predicted proteins | sample OWC_soil_day20_n_FD_207666 | JGI IMG/M metagenome (GOLD analysis project Ga0316605, IMG submission 207666) | Wetland soil microbial communities from Old Woman Creek delta, Ohio, United States - OWC_soil_day20_noCT | ecosystem: Environmental > Terrestrial > Soil > Wetlands | place: USA: Ohio...
ATAGTGACAAGCAATACCGACAAGACAATCAAGATTGATTTCTTCATAGATTAAGTAAATTTTATTAAAGGTTTTCGCATCGAAATTAAACACTTTTTAACGAAAAACAAAAAATTGTTATATTTTATTATTCATTTGTTAAATATTGTTATCCCGAAGGTTTTTATAAATGTTTCCGGCGTGTTTTCATGTATATCCTTACAATCTGTAAGCAGAATTAGGAAAGTAATTATATTTTATCCTTTTTATTAACCATTTACTTTCACAATGCTCGTTTTATTGTATAAAAAAAGGCTGCCGAAAAAGTTCGGCAGCCTATACTATATAAGGGAAAGATTAGTTTCTGAAAGGACGTCTTTCTCCCGATCTTCCCTGAGAAGAATGACCTCCTCTTGGTCCTTCCGGTCTTGGTCTTCTTTCGGGTTCCACGTAACCTTCCGGTTTCTCTATCAGAGCCTTGCGCGACAGTCTCATTTTGCCGCTTTTAGGATCCATCTCCAAAAGTTTAACCTCAACTTCGTCTCCAACATTTACAACGTCCTCAACTTTTTCAACTTTTTTCCAGTCAAGTTCCGAAATATGAAGAAGTCCCTCTTTTCCAGGAAGAATTTGAACAAAAGCTCCAAATTCAAGAATAGAAACAACTTTTCCTTTATAAACCTGTCCGGCTTCAGGAACTGTTGTAATACCCTTAATCCAGTCTAAAGCGGCTGTCATGCTCTCCTGATTGTCTCCGAAGATATCTACAATACCCATACTGTCCTTTTCTGTAATAGTAATAGTAGTGCCTGTAGTCTTCTGAATCTCCTGAATAACCTTTCCACCTGTACCTATAACTGCTCCGATAAATTCCTGCGGAATTGTTATCTGAATAATTCTAGGTGTATGAGGTTTCAGCTCGGCACGAGGCTCGCTTAATGTTTTCATCATTTCTCCCATTATATGGAGGCGACCCTGACGAGCCTGCTCGAGTGCACTTTCAAGAATCTCATAAGATAATCCATCTACCTTAATATCCATTTGGGTAGCGGTTATTCCGTCAACAGTTCCTGTTACTTTAAAGTCCATATCGCCAAGGTGGTCCTCATCGCCAAGGATGTCAGACAAAACAGCAAATTTTTTGTTACCAGGACTGGTAATAAGACCCATTGCGATTCCTGATACAGGTTTCTTTATCTTAATACCGGCATCCATCAGCGCAAGCGTACCTGCACAAACTGTTGCCATTGAAGAAGAACCGTTTGATTCAAGAATGTCCGATACTATACGAACAGCATAAGGATTTGCCTCTCCTGTTGGAATTACATACTTAAGTGCTCTGAGAGCAAGATTTCCGTGTCCGATTTCTCTTCGGCCTGTTCCTCTGTATGGTTTAGCATCACCTGTTGAAAACGGAGGGAAGTTATAATGAAGAACAACTTGCTCCGATCCCTCAACAAGAACTTCGTCGATTGACTTCATGTCAAGTCTTGTTCCAAGCGTAACTGTGGTTAAAGACTGAGTTTCTCCGCGTGTGAAAACTGCCGACCCGTGTGTTGCAGGAAGATAGTCAACTTCACACCAGATAGGCCTGATGTCTTTTGTTCCTCTGCCGTCCAAACGAACGCCATCGTTTAGAATCATATTGCGCATAGCCTCTTTTTCCACATCGTGATAGTACCGGCCTACCATAGATTTTTTGGCCGAAGCATCTTCTTCGGAAAGAGTTGCAATAAATTCGGCCTTAAGGGCCTCAAAAGCATCTGTTCTTTCTTGTTTAGAACTTGGAGATTTTGCAATTGTATAGCATTTATCATAGCAATACTTAGAAACAGCAGCACGAAGTTCTTCGTCCTGAGTTTCGTGGCAATATGCTCTTTTTTGAACCTTGCCAACTTCTGCCATGAGCTCCATTTGAACCTTGCAATGTTTCTTTATCTCTTCGTGGGCAAACTTGATGGCTTCGAGCATATCTGCCTCGGCAACCTCTTTCATTTCACCCTCAACCATCATAATGTTATCAAAGGTTGCAGCAACCATAATGTCAATGTCTGCTTCCTTAAGCTGAGTGAAAGACGGGTTAATCATAAATTTTCCGCCAATTCTTGCAACTCTTACTTCGGAAATAGGGCCATTGAATGGTATATCACTAACAGCCAGAGCCGCAGAAGCAGCAAGCCCTGCAAGAGCATCCGGCATAATTTCTTTTTCTGCAGAGATTAGGTTAACTGTTACGAAAACTTCTGCGTGGAAATCATCTGGGAAAAGTGGGCGGAGAGCCCTGTCAATAAGGCGGGAAACAAGAATTTCCGAGTCATTGGCGCGACCTTCTCTTTTAAGAAAGCCTCCCGGATACCTGCCTGCCGAAGCATACTTTTCTTTGTATTCAACAGAAAGTGGCATGAAGTCGACATCTTCTTTTGCCTCTTTTGCACAGGTGACAGCTGCCAAAAGCATGGTGTTACCCATTTTTACAACTACAGATCCATCTGCCTGTTTAGCCAGCTTGCCTGTTTCGATCTCAATTGTTCTTCCATCACTCAGCGTAATGGTCTTCTTTACAATATTCATATAATATTTTTACAACCCGGCTCTCCCTCTGAGAGTTTATTATTAATACATACAGCTACCCACACTGTCCCGGGTCGTTTTGGAAAACAGAGTGAGTATAATTTTGATACAAATCTAATCAGATTATTGGAAATTTTAAGATAAAATAAAAGGGTGTCCGGCGGACACCCTCATTTATTCTTTATTTACGAAGGTTAAGAGCCTTCACTATGTTTCTGTATCTCTCGATGTCGTTTGCTTTCAGATAATCTAAAAGGCGACGTCTCTTACCAACCAGTTTAAGTAAAGATCTCTGAGTAGAGTAATCTTTTTTATTAATTTTTAAGTGGCTTGTAAGGTGAGCGATACGGTATGAAAATAAAGCTACCTGGCTCTCTGGAGCTCCGGTATCTGCATTAGACTTTCCGTATTGTCCGAAAATCTCTTGCTTTTTTTCTGCTGATAAATAAGTTGACATTTTTAAGCAATTGACGTTAATATTTCCCCAAAATTGGGCTGCAAAGATAAACAATATTTTCCATGAGGCAACTATTTTAGTAATTTTGTATCATAATTTTATAAATGATGATAACTTTCAATAACGCAGCAGAGATTGTTTTGTCCAACAGCCTTAAAAGTGAAGGGGAATTTATACCGCTTTCGGAGGCGCTTGGCAGAGTTCTGGCGCAGCCTGTTTATGCCGACAGGGATATGCCCCCCTTTGACAAATCGGCCGTTGACGGTTATGCATGCAAGGCGGCAGATATTGTAGGGGAGCTTAAGCTTCTGGAGAATATTGCTGCCGGGTTTAAACCCGGAAAAACGGTTACTGCAGGATGTTGTTCCAAAATAATGACCGGGGCAATGCTCCCGGAAGGCGCAGACACTATTATAATGGTAGAAGAGTGTGAAGATAACGGGACCTCTGTTAAATTCAACGGGAAAAGTTTAAAATCCAATATCTGCTATAAAGGAGAGGACATCCATGAAGGAGACAAGGTACTGGAGAGCGGAACATTTATTAAACCGGAACAAATTGCAATACTTGCATCATTTGGCATTACAAACGCTTTTGTTGCAAAGTATAAAAAGATAGGAATCCTCTCTACCGGAGATGAAATTGTTGAACCGGACACAATCCCCACATTAGTTCAGATAAGAAATTCCAATGGATGGCAATTAAGGGCACAGGCATTAAGGGCGGGAGCAATTGTTAATTATTACGGCATCGCCTCCGACAGCGAGAGCAGCCTGAGAGAAAAACTGGGAAAAGCACTTAACGATAATGATATTGTTATTTTATCCGGAGGTGTATCTATGGGAGATTTTGACTTTGTCCCTGCTGTTCTTGAAGAATTTGGATTAAAGACTCTTTTTAATAAGGTTGCTGTTCAGCCCGGAAAACCAAGCACATTTGCTGTACAATATTCTCAGGACGGAAGTGCAAAAAAAGTTGTCTTCGCACTCCCCGGCAATCCGGTTTCTTGCTTTGTACAATTTGAGTTGCTAATAAAACCGTTTCTGTTTAAGTCTATGGGAGGAGTGGCTCCCGGACTTAAAGCAGATTTGCCTTTTAAGAATGATTACAGCAGGAAGCACACAGAACGGCTTGCTCTGATACCTGTAAAAATTGATTCCGATGGCAGTTTCTCCCCTGTAAAATATAATGGATCCGCACATATAACAGCTCTCAACGGAACAAACGGAATTGCAGAAATCCCTCTCGGAGTGGGCAGTTTTGCCGCCGGTGAGAAGGTGAAAGTATATATTCTGCCATAATGGAGAGAATATATGACCACCCTGGCATTGGCCGGATAGTAATCAAAAAGAGGATTTCCTCCCGAAACATAAGGCTCACTGTTCATCCGGAAAAAGGGATAAATATTTCTATCCCCTGGCTCACACGTTACTCTGTTGCCGAAAGATTTGTTGAAGAAAAGAAAGAGTGGATACTTGAGAGTATGATTCGCCAGAAATCAAAGGCCGAAAAGAGAAAATTCCTGTTCGGGCCCGGGCAAACCTTAAAAATAATTACAGGCGAGATTGTTTTCGAAGAGAAAGAGTCCTCTGCTTCTGCCGGCGATAAGAAAATAACAATAAAAAGAGGACCTTCAGGAAAGATTATTGCCTACCCCGGGAATACTCCGGCTGAACTCATAATTGATGCCGTTATATCTTTGCTTCGGAAAGAGGCAAAAGACTATCTTCCACAGAGAGCGGAATATCTTGCAGGAAAACACGGTTTTCATTTCAACCGAATCTTTCTCAAAAACAACCGGAGCAACTGGGGAAGCTGCTCACGGCAGAACAATATAAATCTCAATGTCCATCTTATGAGACTGGACAGCAATCTTGCCGATTTTGTGATTCTTCATGAACTCTGCCACCTCAAACACAAAAACCACGGAAGAGATTTCCATTACCTGCTCAATAACCTCTGCGGCGGGCAGGAAAAAGAATTCAATCGCCTGCTTCGCAAAGAACGGCCGGTACTATCCTAGACTTTTCCCCTCTTTCTGCCTTTGGGCGCAAGATGCTCCTAGGCGACACCGCCGAAGGCGTAGACCAGCGACGAAGGAACACCTTACTTGCCCCCTTTTGGAGGTAACGATGTGTCAACCTTTTTCAGGACGGGACAATTGTCTCCGGCGGCGAGTTGAAAACACTATGCATAGTCTTTCATTGCCAGCTAATTGATGAGGGCGATTCGGCCGGACGCAGCGAAGCGGAGGAGGACGCACAAGCCCTCATCAATTAGCTGGCAATGTATAATCTGCATAGAAAAATGCAACTCGCCGCCCGGAGACAGGTTACAAAAAACGAGACCAACCTTTTGGGTCAGCCTCGCTTTATTGAAGTTTTGGTTAAGAAACCAGCGTTACCTATTTCGCAAGATTGCTGATACTAACAAAAAGAGTATCAACACCTTTCAGCAAATCCTGATTGATTGCTTTAAAATGTTTTTTAACGTCGGCTTTGTCTACATTATTAATCCTTGAAAAGAGTTCGTTTCTCAGTTCAACTGCATTATTCATAATTTCGACAGCCTTATCTGCTTTCTTGTCCTGATGGATATAGATAAATGCCCAACAATCCGATATCACCTCGCTCACAAGAAAATCGATATCTTTTTTAATAATTCTTATACTTGCCATAATTTATTTATTTGCCGCAAAGGTAGTAAAATATTTTAATTTAGAGTTTTATTGCACCAATACCCGGCTTGTCACTCAGTGTTACCTTTCCGTTAACAACTTGCATTCCTGAGAAAACATCATTTGAGATAAGAAGGTTGCCGTCCAGGTCTGCCCACTCCATTTCCGGAGCAAGCTGCGCAGCTGCAGAAATGGCACATGATGTTTCGGTCATACATCCAATCATGAGACGCATGTTAAATGCCTTTGCAAGTGAAACCATCTCTCTTGCCTCGCGCATTCCGGTACATTTCATAAGCTTTATATTTATCCCGCTGTATGCTCCTTTAAGTTTGTAAATGTCGGTAAGTCTCTGGCATGCCTCATCTGCGATAATAGGTAGAGGGCTATTTTGAGTTACCCATGCTGTTTCGTCAAGAAGCAGTTTTGGCATTGGCTGTTCAATCATGTTTACATTTTTCTCGTTGAGCCAGTTAATCATATCCAGCGCATAATGCTTGTCTTTCCATCCCTGGTTTGCATCAACGCAAATAATTGTGTCGGTTACCGAACGGATTGTATTGACCATCATCTTGTCTGTCTTTTCGTCACGTCCAAGTTTTACCTTGATTACCTTGTAAGGAGAGGCCTCACGGGTCTTTTCCTTTACAACTGCCTCGGTATCCAGTCCAACAGTGAATGATGTATTTGGTGTTGTAGCGGGATTGAAACCCCATATTTTCCACCATGGCTGACCCAAAATCTTACCTACAAGATCATGAAGTGCTATGTCTACTGCTGCCTTTGCTGCAGTATTGTTAATTGAAATGGCGTCTACATATGTAAGGATGTCCTGAATTTCGAACGGAGAACTGAATCTTGAGAGGTCTACCTTTTTCAGGAATTCGATAACCGAAGACTGAGTCTCTCCGAGATAAGGAGGCATCGCAGCCTCGCCATATCCTACATAGCCGTCCCATTCAATTTCTGTGAGTACAATCTGAGTTGTTGTTCTTGATGAATTTGCAATGGTAAAGACGTGCTTCATTTGTGCATCATAAGGGCGGAATGTCAAAACCATTTTTTTGCTCCCGCTCTTAATTGTCTTTTCCCTGTTCTGCGAGAAAAGTTCAAACGGGTTAATTATTGCAGCGGCAGCTGTAATCAGGCCTGCCGATTTCAGAAAATTTCTCCTTGAGGTTACTGTCATGAGAGGTATTTTTAAAAAATTTGTTTTCGTTCTATTTGGCAAAATACCAAGGGTGATTTTTAATTGAAACAATGTCGCTGTCCATATCTACTTTAGTAAGGATCCTCCTTGCTCTCACAAGTCTTGTTGACCCGTCGTAGTAATTCCATGCCGAAGGAATAAGGGAGTTGATTCTTACAGAAGTTGCCGAATGAATGAATTCCCCGTCTTTGATATACATTCCAACATGGGAAATTCTCTCTTTTTTGTCGGCAGTAGCCTTTGATCCAAAGAACAGCAAATCTCCTGTTTTAAGATTGTCAAATCCTTTGGAAATGTCCACATCTTCTCCTGTGAGAGCCTGCTGTGAGGCATCTCTTTCCAGAATGATTCCGTTGAGATAGAAAGATGTCTTTGTAAAGCCGGAACAGTCCATTGCTTTAATTGATGTTCCTCCCCACATATATGGAAAACCAATAAATTGCTTAGCGGTTGCAACTATGTTTTCCGGAGTGGGGTTACGGCTGTTTATCCACTCTTTAAAGTCAGTAGCATATTTCTTTAGTAGAAACGCCTCTCTGCCATCCGGAAGGGCTACTTTATAGTATTTGCCGGATGATGCAACAAATTTAACAATGTTGCCCCAAACACCGTCCATAACTACTTGCGATTTCTCTGAGGCAGCCGAACGGAGAAGAGTATAATGAGTTGTTATAACAAGTTTTTTTGCACCTCTCCAGCTATTGAACTCCTGTTCGGTCATAGGCGCAATGCTGCCATTACTTACCCAGGCAATATATCCCTCAGGTGTGATTGCTCTGGTCCAGCCATTTTTTTTCTCCAGAATCCTTACAGGAGTTCCGAGAACTGTTTGAGTTGCGGATTCTGCCGAATATGTGGGTGAATATCTGAAGTTTATTACAGACTGGTTTGTTATGCCATAAGTCTTACCTCCCATTGCCGGATCCGGAAGAAGAACCATACTATCCAGTACATTAATACCAGCTTCGGATAGTTTTGAAATAAGAGCTTTTTTTGCTGCTGCCTCAGTTGTTGATCCCTTTAAAACAAGAGTATCTCCTGTTGAAGAGATAAAAAGACTTGGCTCAAATGTTTTTAAGCGACGGTCCGGAGCAAATTCTGCCTTTACAACAGCAGATATTTTTGCAAATTGTGCTTCAGTTTTCTCTTTGTCCGACTCTATCATAAAAGAGAGAGCAACAATTAACGATGCTAAAACCAACAGATATCTTTTCATATTATTATTTAGTGTTTCTTATTTTTTTATTTGATTACATTAAATTTTACCGGTTTACTCTCATTATACAGCCGGTCAAGTGCCGATACGTAAAAGTCAAAAATTTGCGCCTGCGTTGCATCTGCGGAATATTTTGTTTCGCCTGTAAGAGCAAGGATTGACGACCCTTTTGAAAAGTCCGGGGTTTCTCCCTTTTTGAATTTGTAGATAAGATAGTAATATGCTCTTTCCGAGTTGCATTTTTCCAAAGAGGCATTCCCTTTTGGCAAATCTTCGCCCTGCCATTTAAGTAAAATATTTCCCCCCTTTATGCTCATTAACGCACCTTCGGGAGAGGCCGGAGGATTAGTTTCAAAACCGCGCATCTGGGGCACGATTGAAGGGCTTGAGTAGAGCTCTTTTAAAACGGAATTAATACCAAGCTTATTGTCTTTCATGTTTTTTGCACTAAAGTAACAAACTCCCTGATAGTTGTCCATTTCTCTAAGCATCTGAGCCTGTTTCTTTATCTCCAGAGGACTCCTCCATGCTTCAATTTTTGAGTTTGCTTCGAGGCGATATGTGCCAAGCCCGCCGTATACCGGTGTACCGGCAGAATAATCTCTCCACCATTTTGACAATACAGAAAAATCGGCAGCAGGATAACCTATGTTGAAATAAAGTTGAGGTAAAACATAATCCAGCCAACCGGATTCCATCCATTTAAGGATATCCGCATGGAGGTGGTCGTAATTTGTATAACCATAACTTTTGGTATCTGAGCCCTTAGGATCGTCTCGTTTATTGCGCCAGACTGCATATGGGCTGATTCCAAACTTCATAAACGGCTTAACGGATTTTATTGTGTCACGTAACATTTTAACGACTAAATCTACATTTTCCCTTCTCCATGCCATTTTATCCTCTTTCTTATAGCCACGTGGGTGTTTTGCGAAGGAAGACTCATCGGAAAAGTCGCTGTTTGGATAAAAATAGTCGTCGAAGTGAATTCCGTCCAAATCATATCTTGTAACAAGGTCTTTAATTACTTTTGTAAGGAACAGCCTTGTTTCCGGGTATGCAGGGTCGAAGTACAGTTTATTTCCATATTTAACGAAAATATCCGGTCTCTTGCGATAAATATGATTCTGGGACATGTCTTTGATATTGTCTACGTTCTGGCTCACTCTGTATGGGTTGAGCCATGCATGTAATTCCATTCCGCGTTTGTGGGCCTCCTCAATTGCAAAAGCAAGAGGGTCATAAAGCGGCGAAGGACCTTTTTTCTGATCTCCTGTCAAATAAATTGACCATGGTTCATTTCCGGAAATGTAAAAAGCATCGGCAGCCGGTCTCACCTGTAGCACTATTGCGTTAAAGTTCATACTCTTGAACAAATCGAGATACGCAATAAGCTCTTTTTGTTGCTCCACAGAAGAGAGGCCGGGCTTTGATGGCCAGTCAATATTATTGACAGTGGCAATCCACGCAGCTCTCCATTCCTGTTTTCCATCATAAGCAGCCTTTAGGTCAAAAGATGCCGACAAAAAAAGGGAAACAGTTAACAATACGGCAATTAGGTATTTCATAATAATAAGGAACGGAATTAAGGGTTAGTTAATACTACAAAGATATTATATTTGCGTTAAAAATTACAGATTATGATTGTTGATTCTTTGAGAGGTTTTGAGCGTTATTTGAATATTCATCCGCGTTTTGAGAAAGCCTACACATACATTTTGAAAACCGACCTTCACAGCCTTTTGACGGGAGAATATCCTGTCGTTGGAAAGGAGATTTACTGCAAAATATGGGAAGGAGAGGGACGGGGGATGGAAATACCTAAACTTGAGGTACATGATTCATATATCGATATCCATATCGTTCTGAAAGGTACTGACACAATAGGTATCCGCGACAGGAGCCGGTGCATTGGCGACAACATACCGTATGACGAAACCAATGATATTGCCTTTATGGAAGATAGTCCCGAAAATTTTATAAGTCTCGGTGAGGATAATCTTGCAGTTATTTTCCCTCATGATGCACATGCTCCTCTTATTGGAGAAGGATTTATCAAGAAGGCGATTATTAAGGTAAAAATGTAACCCTTCCCATAAAAACAATTAATGAGGTTTAACAACAACAGAAGATACAATTCATTTGTAGGATACTTCAAAGAGAAGTATGGCAGCCGCCTTCAGAAAATTGTAATAGATGCCGGATTCACATGTCCAAACCGCGACGGAACCGCCGGGCTTGGAGGCTGTACATATTGCGACAACGAAGCCTTCCACCCTTCATACAGTACTCCCGACAAGACTATTTTGCTGCAAATTGAAGAAGGTATAAAATTCCACAAAAACCGATACAGGAAAGCATCACAATATCTGGCCTATTTTCAGCCTTTCTCAAACACCTATGCACCAATTGATGAGCTTAGGGAAAAGTATGCCCAGGCCCTCTCCCACCCGCTTATTGCAGGCATTGTTATCGGAACCAGGCCGGATTGTGTCGATACAGAAAAACTCGACTGGCTTGCAGAGCTTTCTAAAGAGAAGATTGTAATAATTGAATACGGGATTGAATCGGTTTATGACAAAACATTACTTAGGATAAACCGCGGGCACGATTATGAAAAAGCAAGGGAGATAATAGTATCTACCGCAGCAAGAAGAATAGACCAGGGAGCACATTTTATATTTGGTCTTCCGGGCGAAACAAAGGAAGAGATGATGGCAATGGCCGGTTATATTAATAGCCTGCCTGTTAATTCCGTAAAATTTCATCAGCTGCAAATAGTAAAAGGGACTCAAATGGAGAGGGAATTCCGTGAAAAACCGGAAGATTTCGTTCAATTTGAGATGAACGAATATATAGACTTTTTCATCGATTTTCTTGAACTGCTCAGGCCCGACCTCTATATAGAACGGTTTGCAGGAGAAGTTCCTCCCAGATTTGTAAACTACATGCCATGGGGAACCATACGGTATACCGAACTTCACAGCTTATTAGAAAAAAGGCTTGAAGAACGCGATACTTTTCAGTCCCGCCGCTTCAAGCCTCTTAATTGACATAAAATTCCTTTTACTCTTCCAGCATCGGTTTTGTAGAAATCTTCTCTCCAACCGCATCCATCATCCACTGCTGAGGAGTAAGATTACCCAGTGCATATATTCTCATCACCTCTTTTGCCCAGTCTTTACCTGCATAGTATTTCTCCAGCTGGTATTCAATTATGTGGCCGAACGGATAGTTTGCAAGATACAGCGGTGCATTTATCATGTGTGAATAAATAGCAAGAAGAGGGGTGTCCTTCCCTCCCAAAACAGGTTCGTAGTATTTGTTCCACACATCTTTCGCAATTGTAATCACAGCAGCTTTAAGCTGAGCAGGAGTCGCTTCCGGATTTGCGTACATCCATTTCCAGACATTCATATCCACAAGGGCAACACCCATAATTTCATATGCTCCCCAGAAAATATCCAGTTCTGTCATTTTTGCCTGCTCTGCATCTGCCTTTTTATAGCCAAGCAAAGTAAGATCCCTCTTCTGGAAAACAAATGCGTTTGCCTCTGTAAACGCAGTGTTTGGAACACCGTTTAGAATATAGTAATCCACATCCCTCATACTTATTGTCTGCTCAACGTTGTGCCCCATCTCGTGAACAGCAATGTTAAATCCTTTGTAGTCCATTCCACCCTTTGAGAGTCTTGTTCTCAAGCGGGCAACATCGTTTCTTGACATAGCTCCCATCGCATGTCCGGAACCTCTTGCAGCTTCTACGACAATAGCATCGCCAAGCTGAGCAGCTTTTGCTGCAGGAAATCCGAATTTCACAAGCATATTTGGAATATCCTTGTCAAATGCTTCTGCAGTAGGGTACAATGCTTTAGTTTTTGCCGTCAGCAAATCTTCAGAGATTGAACTTCTCGATTTAAATCCGTCATACCAGATATCGTATGGTTCGAGGGGCCTGCCAAGACGAGTCTTAATCATTTCGGCAATTTTTTTAACCTTTGGAGAGCTCACATATTCAATGAACATGTTCTCAATGTCTTCCTGTTTTACCTGCATTCCTCCGTCAAAAGCTCTTTTTATGGCAGTAGGGTATGCAAACGAATACACATCCATTGCTTTTTGTGCCTTGAACAAATCAAGAAGGACAGCATATCTTTTGTCTCCCTCCTGTTTTACCTCCGCCGCATCTCCGCCTTTTGTGATTGTGTTCGAATACGGGTTCCAGTCATACTCCGGATTATTTATAACCTGCTGCGGAATTGTCTGTTCAACAATATGAAGCATCACTTTATAAATCATTTTCTGCTTCTCAATATTATTAGGAACAGGAGCATAATTAGACTTTAATTCGTCTCTGAGGTTCCAGTGAGTAAGCAACTTCATATCTTCCGGAAACAACTTTTCGCCTTTGTCGTTTACGAGGTGACCCATCATAATATTGTATTCCGCGATATAACTCTCTGCCCTCATTTCGGCATCGGCAACCAGCTGTTTAACGGCAGCCGGAGCTTTAGGCGTGAAAATATCACCCATTCTGGCATAGGCCCAGTCCTGGCGACTCCATCCGGAACCAAGACTATCCTTCTCTTCCAGAGTGAAAAACGGGAAGTTGAGAATAGTAATAAAGGCTATCTTATTGCTGTATAAATCTTCTGTTAGATGCCCTGACGGATCGTACGCCCCAAAGATATAATCAACCGGAGCAAGCGTATCACCGTCGAGGTGAAGTGGCTTTTTAAGTTCGACATTCATTCTATTGTACTCGCCCCAAATAGATTCAAAAGCAACCGAAAGTTTATCGAAAAGCGCTTTTTTCTTTTCAGGGGTTGATGCATAGTTTTCGACGCAAAAAGTAGTAAAGTCCTCTTCGGAACCAAACTCGGCCTTCCATTGACGGGCAGCCTGACTAACACCAATTTCCATTAATTCCGGAGATGCGAGCCCGGGGCAACTCTCCTTAATCTTTCCGATTGTGGCATTAACGACTTTTTCTCCGATGTTTGACATATCATTTTCATTTGTAGTTTTTGCGGGGTTGTCGCAAGAGAGAACTCCCATCAAAACGACCGCAATAGAAAGAAAAAAACTCTTTTTCATATTAGTGTATTTGACCTCGAATATAACCAATTTTTATCTATCTTTGTCGATTATAAAAAAAACATCATGTATTCTTTAGCCAACAAAACTATCCATGAGGGACTTACATTCGACGATGTACTGCTAATTCCGGCCAGAAGCGAGGTTCTTCCCCGGGAAGTAGATGTTTCCACATATTTTTCAAGGAATATAAAAATCAGTTCGCCAATCGTATCTGCTGCAATGGATACTGTTACAGAAGCAGCAATGGCTATTGAGATGGCAAGAGAGGGAGGAATAGGCATTATCCATAAAAACATGCCAATTGAGATCCAGATGGAACATGTCCGTAAGGTAAAAAGAGCAGAAAACGGCATGATTTACGACCCTATCACCATTCACAAAGATTCAACCGTTGGGAATGCCCAGATGCTCATGAAGGAGAACAAAATCGGAGGTATTCCGGTAGTGGATGAAAAAAGAAGACTCATTGGAATTGTAACCAACAGGGACCTTCGCTTCATTGACAATCCTAAAACGCTCATTGAAGATGTGATGACAAAGGAAAACCTAATTACAGCAGTAAAGGGAACCGACCTTCAGCAGGCAAGCGCAATTCTTAAAAGATACAAAATTGAAAAACTCCCTGTTGTAGACGAAAACCGGGTTTTAATAGGACTTCTCACATACAAGGATATTACCAAAATCAAAGACAATCCAAATGCAAGCAAGGACGAGAAGGGAAGATTGCGTGTAGGAGCAGCTGTTGGCGTTGGTGCAGATACAATTCTTAAAGTTGAAAAACTTCTGTCTGTTGGTACAGACGCAGTTGTTATCGATACAGCTCACGGACATTCTGTTTATGTGCTGGAGACAATCAAAAAAGTAAAACAGGCTTTTCCTAATTTAGAAATAATTGCAGGAAACATAGCAACCGGAGATGCAGCGAAAGCTCTGGCCGAATGTGGCGTAGACGGAGTAAAAGTGGGAATCGGGCCAGGTTCAATTTGCACCACCAGAGTTGTTGCAGGTGTTGGCGTTCCGCAATTTACAGCAATCATGCTTGCTGCAGAGGCTCTCAAGGGAACAGGAATTCCTATTATTGCAGATGGTGGTATCCGGTATTCCGGAGATATAGTAAAAGCACTTGCCGCAGGTGCAAGCACAATTATGGCAGGGTCTTTGTTTGCTGGTGTAGAGGAGTCCCCCGGAGAGACAATTATTCTCAACGGAAGAAAATTTAAAGCATACAGGGGAATGGGTTCACTTGAAGCAATGCAAATGGGTTCAAAGGACAGATACTTCCAGGATATGGAAGAGGATGTAAAAAAACTGGTTCCGGAAGGAATTGTTGCCCAGGTTCCGTACAAGGGAACACTAACCGAGGTTGTTTATCAGCTGGTGGGTGGTCTTCGTGCCGGAATGGGATACTGCGGTGCCAAAAACATAGAAGAGCTCAGGAACGCGCAGTTTGTACGTGTAACGGCTGCAGGAATGGCTGAAAGCCATCCGCACGATGTTACAATTACAAGAGAGGCTCCAAACTACAGCCGATAGAGCAAATAATTAAAAAAAATGAAAAAGCTAGTATTTATTGCCTTCGTTCTTATTACTGCTTCATGCAAATATCTGGATTTCAAGACCAGAGATGCTGTTGTAGCCGAGGTGGGAGATAATAAGCTTTACGAATCGGAAATAAAGTCGCTCATACCTCCCGGCAAATCGCCCGAAGACAGCCTTGAAATGCTCAATCAATATGTGAACAGATGGGCTATCAAGCACCTTCTTGTTTCAAAAGCGGAGAGCGAACTTTCCAAAACCGACAAAGATGTGGAACAGGAGCTGGAAGACTATCGTTCTTCACTGCTAATGTACCGTTTTGAAAAGATGTACATAGACCAGCGGCTCGACACTACTATAACAGAAGCTGAGTGCCGTGATTATTATGCAAAAAACTCCGGAAATTTCGTTCTCACAAATTCTGTTGTTAAAGCGAGATTTGCCAAAGTATCTTCTACGTCGCCAAATCTTGAAAAATTAAAACGTATTTATAAAGCAGTCTCTATTGAAGATGTTGACGAATTTGAAAGGCTGTGCTACAGCTCTGCCGATAAATACACAAACTTCAACAACGAATGGATAGACATCGCTTTAATAGCAAAAGAGATTCCCTACGATGTTCCTGCAGTGGAACGGGAAGTGTCAGCAAAATCCTCGATTGAAACTAAAGATTCGTTATATACATATCTGGTATTTTTCCCCGAGAAAATCAGCCCGAACGAAACAGCGCCTTTCGAATACTATCGCTCAAGAATCAAAGAGATAATTCTTAGTAAAAGGAAACAGGATCTCATAACAAAACTTGAACAGGACCTCATTCGGGAAGGTCTGGACGACAATTACCTTAAAACCAACATTAACAGAAAGTAAGATGAAAAAAGTGTTTTACACTCTCTTTGCACTCATAATGGTTGCAACTGCCACAAATCTTCAGGCACAAAAGTATACCGGAGGTTTGATAGACAAGACGGTCGCACTTATCGGGAATGACATGATTCAGCTCTCTTCAATTGAGGCAGAGGTTCAGATGATGATGGTTCAGGGAGTAACTTCCGACAAGAATATCCGTTGCGAAATTCTGGAAAATATGTTAACCCATAAACTCTTCCTTACACAGGCAAGACTGGACAGTATTAACGTAAGTGCCGAAAATATCGAAGGAGAACTAAATAGTCGCGTTCAACAGGTACTCACACAGTTGGGTGGGGAAAAAGCAGTTGAGGATTATTTTAAAAAACCTCTGTACAAAATCAAACAGGAGTGGAGAGAAGCACTCAATGAGCAGCTTCTTGCCCAGGAGATGCAAAAAAAAGTTGCTCAGGGAGCACCTGCTCTCACACCATCCGATGTTGAGGAATTTTACAAGAATGCTCCAAAGGATTCATTGCCTATAATCTCTACACAATACCAAATTAAACAGATTGTACTCTATCCAAATAAGGAAGACGCTGTAATGGCAGTGAAGGAGAAATTGCTCGAATTCCGTGAAAGGGTTATGAAGGGGACGAAATTCAGTAATCTGGCTGCCACATACTCTCAGGACCCGGGCAGCGCAATTAAGGGAGGAGAGTTAAGAATGGCATCTAAGCAACTCTACTGGCCTGCATTCTCAGATGCGGCTATGTCGCTTAAACCCGGCCAGGTTTCACAAATTATAGAGACTCCCGATGGCTTTCACCTTATACAGCTTATTGAAAGAGATGGCGATATGTTTAACGCAAGACATATTCTCCTCAAACCGGTTTACACTTCCGACGACAGAACCAAAGCTTTCGCAAAATTAGACAGTATCAGGACCATTATCGTATCGGACAGTATTAAGTTTGAAGCAGCGGCACGTAAGTTTTCCCAGGACCCAAAGACTTTCATTAACGGAGGCCTTCTTTCCGAAGAAAATTCCGGTTCTTCATTTTTCGAAAAGGACCTTCTGAAACCAACAGACTACGCCATTATTAAGGACATGAAAGTGGGCGATATTTCAGAACCTTTTGAGTCAAGCGACAACGAAGGGAGAAGCGGTAACACAGTTTACAAAATCATAAAACTTGTAAAGGTAATACCTTCCCATGTGGCAAATTACAACGACGATTTCAATGTTCTTCTCACTGAAGCCAAAAACAGGGCTTCCCTGTTAGAGATTGATAAATTCGTAGGCAAAAAACAGGCAAGTACATTCATTCGTATAGATCCGATGTTTACTAAATGTCCGTTTAAACGCGAGGGCTGGATTAAATAATGTTCGCTCCACTACTGGCAATAGCAGCTTTAGCTCTGCAAACCACCTCTGCGCCTGCAGATACAACCGGCAAAGAGGACAGGTTACTGCGCCTTATAAGCGCACAGTCGGCTCAGCTTATTGAAAAGGATGGCATTAACTATAGAAAAGTAACCGGTCCTGCCCAGTTTTTGCACAATAACACATACATTATTTGCGACACCGCAATCTGGAGTGTCGAAAACAATATTATCGATGCAGTAGGCAATGTTCAGATTATTCAGGAACAAACAGCGCTATACAGCGATAAGATTCACTACATCGCAGATAGTTCTCTTGCGCAGGTTAGGGGCAATCTTGTTCAGCTTGTAGATAAGGAAAAAAACCGGCTCCGCACCCTCTATCTTGACTATCATACAAAAGACAGTGTTGCCAGATTCTTCTCCGGGGGCAGTATGATTGACGAAAAAGGGAACACAATTGAAAGCAGCGAAGGAGTATACGAGTCTAGACTAAAGAGATTTCGCTTCCTCAACAATGTGGAAATGAAAGTGGATTCTGCCATAATTAAATCGGATTCACTGGCATATCTTACTCAGGCAAAAAGAACAATATTTCTTGGAGAGACACACGCCTGGCAGGATTCGTTATACCTGCGGGCAAACAGTGGCTGGTATCAAAAAGACAGCGAACAGTATCTTTTCAGCGACCGTGTTTTTGTCCTTACAAATAAACAAGAGGTATGGGCAGATACCCTCTTCTATGACAAGAAAAAAGGAGAGGCGGAACTTTTCAGCAACATCCAGATAGTTGATACGACGCAAAAGGCTCTGTTTTTCGGAGACTACGGCAAGTATACAAAAGATCCCTTTAACGTGATTCTTGCAAAAAAACCTTCTGCAGGCTATTATACTGCCGATAGTACAGCAAGAGACACCTTGTTTATTGCTGCAGATACATTAAGGTATTACACAAAAAAAATGTTTGAGCTTGACTCTTCCTATGTTTCACTTTCAAAAACAAGGCTGAAACAGTCTAAAGTAGACCCGCTCGAAGCACTTATTAAAAATGTTAAGCAAAAAAATCTGATTGCTGCAAAAGGGACAGCCCAATCCGGAAAGACTCCAAACCCAGGAAAGCCCCCTGTTCGGAAATCACAGACAAATACGGTCACAGCACCTGCAGATACTTTAAAACCTGCTAAGATTCCTGATGACCCTATAAAAGCTAAGGCCGGAGACTCCACAAACGTAATTAAGGACACAACAGCCGTAAGATTTGCACTTGCCTACAACAAAGTGCGGATATATCGCAGCGACTTGCAGGCTATTGCAGATTCTCTTGTTTTCAACTCAATCGATTCCATTGCAAGAATGTATCGTGACCCGGTTATGTGGAACGAAGGAAGTCAGTTTACAGCCGACAGTATCCAGTTTGTAATGTCAAAAAACAGGCTCGTCAAGGCCGAATTAATCTCTTCGGCATACTACATCTCCAAACAGGACTCCCTGTACTTCAATCAGATTAAAAGTGCCGACATGATTGGCTTTTTCAGCGGCAATAAACTTAATCGTTTTGATGCGCTTGGCGGTGTCTCTCTCCTGTTTTTCCTTGCAGAGGACAGCATAATCACATCCGTGAATCAGAAGGAGTGCAAATTCCTGAGCGCAGCCATAGACAGTGGTAAATTGCAGCGAGTAAAGTATTACGACAACATCAAAAGCGACATGTATCCTGTGGTTAAACTCGAAACCGGCAAAGACAAACTTAAAGGATTTATCTGGCGGGATTCTGCAAGACCGTCCTCAAGATTTGATGTTTGCCCAAGAGTTATTAAAAGTAGCGAAAGAGATACTGTGCAATTTATAAGACAGCCTCTTTTCCCCAACACAAAACGTTTTTTCGGTGAAAAGGGAGAAAAGAAAAAAGGGACAGCGGACAAGACTCCGCCAGCACCAGTTGCAACTCCGTCTGATACAATAAAAAAGCAGACCGTTAAAACCGATCTGCCTTCTAAATCTTTGCCCGTTAATCCAATGTCCGGGAAACCCGGCAAAGGTGAGCTGCAAAAAGCTACACTACCAAATATTAAGCGGTAGGCCGTGCATTTTCTTTCTTGCCTGCTCCTTAACCTCATCAATAACTTGTTGATTGTCTATGTTCGAGAGAACCTTATCAACTAAATCAACAATGAAAGGCATGTCCTTCTCAACGAGTCCTCTTGAAGTAACAGCAGGAGTACCTACCCTTATTCCTGAAGTCTGGAAAGGAGAACGGGAGTCAAAAGGAACCATATTCTTGTTTACAGTAATATCAGCCGTTACAAGTACTTTTTCTGCCACCTTTCCTGTGAGATCCGGGAATTTACTTCTCAAATCAATGAGCATAAGATGGTTGTCTGTTCCGCCTGAAATAATCTTGTAACCTTTGTCAACAAAAGCCGCAGCCATAGCAGCAGCGTTCTTCTTAACCTGCATCTGATATAATTTAAACTCAGGCTGCAGTGCTTCAAAGAATGATACAGCTTTAGCAGCAATGCAATGTTCCAGCGGACCACCCTGAATACCGGGAAAAACACTTGAATTAATCATTGCAGACATCATCTTTGTTTCTCCTTTTGGAGTTTTTACACCAAACGGATTTGGAAAATCTTTTCCAATGAGAATAACTCCACCTCTTGGACCCCTCAATGTCTTATGAGTTGTAGATGTAACAATATGAGCATGTTTCACAGGGTTTTCAAGCAAACCGGCAGCGATAAGACCTGCAGGGTGTGCCATGTCAACCATGAATATAGCTCCAATTTTATCTGCAATCTCTCTCATTCTTGCCCAGTCCCACTCTCTTGAGTATGCCGAAGCTCCTCCTACAATAAGTTTTGGCTTGAATTCCAGAGCCTTTCTCTCCATATCGTCGTAATCGACAGTTCCTGTCTCTTCTTTAACCTGATATGCAATAGCGTTATACCACATTCCAGACATATTTACCGGAGAACCGTGGGTAAGGTGACCTCCGTGTGCAAGGTCAAGCCCCATGAATGTATCGCCCGGCTTGAGACAGGTCATAAAAACTGCCATATTTGCCTGCGCTCCGGAGTGCGGCTGAACATTTGCGTATTCAGCACCAAAGAGTTGGCAAAGACGGTCAATTGCAAGTTGTTCAACCTGATCTACAACTTCGCATCCACCATAGTACCTGGCTCCCGGATACCCTTCGGCATATTTGTTTGTTAAAACAGAGCCGAGAGCAGCTAGTACCTGTGGCGTAACAAAGTTTTCAGATGCGATTAGCTCGATGCCGTGCAGCTGACGATTCTCCTCTTTCTTGATCAGTTCGGAAATTTGAAGATCTTGTTTCATATTGTTATAATTTGAATATAAAATGCTTAGAAATAAGTCTTCAAAGGTACGAATTTTTTCCTGTTAAATGCTTTTTATTTACTTTTTTAGGGTAATTTCGATGACTCCGTTTTTCGCTTTGGAACCATATTTTTTTAAAGCAATATCTCCTTTCAGAACAGACATTGAACTAATTGTTCCCGGTTCAAGTAAAGTCTCGTCAAAGTTTTTCATCACCTTTCCGTCCACGACATATAAAGGGTCTGCATCCTTTAAGGATTTACCCTTTATAACAATATGGCTGACAGTCTTTTCTGTCCGAGTTACGTCGCCTTTTGAGTCCGGCGTTTTAGTAGAGATTATGACAACACCGTGTTTTGCATCCTCCCCGTAAAGCCTTGTCGCTGCCTCACCCTTGAGTACATTCATAGACGCGATAGTATTGGGATCTATTTTATTCAGGTCACCACTTTTTTGCTGAATTCCGTCAACTACATAGAGGGCGTTGTCCATCCCTTCTTTAATATTGACAACAACTTTTGTTTCTGAATTCACATTCTTGTCTTGGTTTGTGTTTATCACTTTTGTTGAAACGATAATGACACCGTCTTTCGCCTTGTCGCCATATTGTTCTACTGCTTTTTCATTTTTAAGTACTCTAATTTCTGTGATATCTTTGGAGTCCATTTTCTTTATAACATCCATATTTTTTTCAACACCATCCACAAACACAAGAACATTAAGACTGTCCACCATCTTTAAAGTGACCGTAGAAACATTTATTTTCGAGGTAGAGTCTGATTTGTTATTCATTACAAAGACCCGTACATCTTTCTTAACCTTAATTGTGTCTTTCTGAATAAAATCTGTAATTTTGATTTCCGAAACCGGTTCAAATACAGTTGACGCCTCTTCAGTTGCAAAAGCAGCAACTGCGAACATAGATAATGGCAGCAAAAACATTGCTTTCACGGCTGCCCATTTTGGAGATTTTTTCTTTGAAATCATGGTAATTCTGTTTTTTAGTTTACTGTGATTAAAGCTGTTGGCCATAGTGTAGAGCCTGTCGCCAACAGCTTTTTTAATTAATAAAAGTTGATATTGTTTTGCATCGATGCCTTTGTTGATAACGGCCTCATCGGCCTCGTATTCATGAATATTTTGCAGTTCCTGTTTTAACAGATATGCTGCCGGATTGAACCAGTGAATTATTTTAACTGACTCTGCCAATAGAAGATCAATAGAGTGCTTTCGTGATATGTGAGCCAGTTCATGAGTAATAATTTCCTTCCCGCTCTCGGAATAATCTTTTTCTGAAATTGCAATATACTTCATCCACGAAAATGGTGCAGAGGCTCTTTTATGGATAATCAGTCTTACATTGTTCTCAATTAATTCCCTCCTTGTACCTCCGGATTTAAGCAAGGAAAACATCTTGAAAAAAGAGAACCCAACTTTAATAACAGAGAAGACCACTCCGGAGAGATATGCAACAACCAGATATAGCACCCAGTTGTTTGCCGGATTTGCTGCCTCCTCCCCTGTTCCTGCGTCCTGGGCCATTGCAAGAAGAGTCTCCAGATTTAAAGAAAGACCGGTATATGGAGTCTCCTTTTGAAAGGAGATTTCAATAAATGGCAAAATGAGTGAAATGAGAAAAAGTGAAAGGAGTACAATTCTGTTAAACTTGTGAAGCGTTTCCCTGCTGAGCATCGTCTTATAGAAAAGATAGAAGACAGCAAGGCAGAGGGAGGACTTAAGTATGTATACCAAAAGATCTCCCATGGCTATTTGTGCTTAGAAGATTTTTCCACCTTTTCAATGAGCTTTTTAAGCTCTTCCAACGAAATATGCTCTTCCTTTATAAGGGAAGAGACCACTCCCAGATAGGAGTTTTTGAAATATTTGCTTACAACATTATTTAATGCTCCGTTTTTGTAATCTTCCTGCGAAATTACAGCGAAGTACTGATAGGTACTTCCAAACGATTTATGATCAAGAAATCCTTTCTCTTCCAGCCCTCTGACAATTGTTGAGAGAGTATTGAAATGAGGCTTTGGCTCAGTGTATGAATCAAGGAGCTCCCGAACAAAAAGCGCACCCTTTGTCCAGAAAATATTCATTAGCTCCTCTTCCTTGGCTGTTAGTTTTTGCATAACTTTTTAAATTGTTATGCGAATATAACTATATTTTTTAGTTGCGCAACTATTTTTAATAGTTATACAACTAATTTATTTAGTTTCCGGCATTGATTACCGGTTGCGCTGCTTCATCGGCACAAAGGACAACTAGAAGATTAGCCACCATTTTGGCTTTATCGGCCTTATCAAATTTTACAATGTCCTCTTTTTCAATTTTGTCAAGTGCCATTTTAACCATAGATACGGCTCCTTCTACAATTTTTTCCCTGGCAGCAATAACGGCAGTCGCCTGCTGACGACGAAGCATTACGGCTGCAATTTCGGGAGCATATGCAAGGTAGTTGAGCCTGGCTTCTGATATTTCAATTCCGGCCATTGAGAGCCTGTTGTTAAGCTCGGCAACAAGGCGATGGTTAATTTCTTCGCCGCCTCCTCTCAGAGTGATGCTATCCCCCTCAGATTCATTATCGTCATAGGCATACTGTCCTGCAACCTGCCTGAGTGCAGCATCGGACTGTACCTTTACGAAATTTTCAAAAGCGTTCATTCTGCTGCTCACTGTTTGTATTCCAACCGAAGCGGTACCTGAAGCAGGATTTGAAGTGGCCATTGTCTGAGAATCAATATCAAACATAGCCTTATATGTATCATTAAGCTTCCAGATAAGAACAAGTCCAATCATAATTGGATTACCTGCTTTGTCGTTTACCTTAATTGGTTTAACATCCAGATTCCTGGATCTCATTGACAACTTTTTCTTTGTTATAAAAGGATTAACCCAGTAGAACCCTGTTTCGCGGAATGTTCCCTTATACTTTCCAAAGAATACCATTAATCTTGCTTCGTTTGGTTCGAGTTCAAAAAACCCCGCCCAGATAAAGAAGGATTTAATAAGTCCTGCAACAGCTATCACAATAACCCACACACTTATTTGCGAAAAGAAGATAAGCAAGGCAACACAGGCTAATATGAGCAGAAAGTTTGCGAACAGCATTAAAAATCCGTTTGCTTTAAAACCTTTGAAAGAAAATTCATTTGTATCCATAGAGCAATAAAATTTTAAATATTTATCAATATTAAATAAAAAAGCTGACTAAATTAAATTTAGCCAGCTTTTCAAATATTTAGAATTAATTCTAAGTGCGTTCGTTACTAGTTTTCTACAACTACAACCCTGTTAAGGACAGCTTTGTCGAAAGGTTCGTTTTCGTCACCCTTAGCTACAACTTCAAGTTTACTTGGATCAACACCAAACTTGTTCACGAGAACATCATACACTTTTTGTGCACGTTTCTGGCTGATTGCCTGATTGAATTTCTTAGAACCGGTTTGTCTGTCGGCTGATCCGAGGATCTTGAATGACTTGCCAGATTTCTTAATAACTTCAGCAGCATAACCAAGGTTGATAATTTCTTTGTCTGTCAAATCGGCCTTGCCAATTTGGAAGAACACTGCAAGCGGTGAAACAACATATTCAGTTCTTGATTCAACAACAACAGGTTTCTTGTTCTTTTCAGCTGCAAGCTGATCTGACAAAGACCTTGCATTTGCATCTTTGGTTGCAATTTGTTTTTCAAGATCGGCAATACGATTGTTGTAAGGAGTGTAGTCAGCTGGCTCAACCTTTACAAATCTCTCAAAGTCACGTCTGTTGAATTTGTATGAGAAACCAACAGTAAGTGAAGCCATACTTTCCCATCTGCTTCCAAGAGCTATACCATCGAAAACCTGATTAACAAACATATGTCTGTATTCAAGATTGATATCAACAGCATCGGTAATACGGAATTTATTTAACAGACCAATGTTAACCGCAAATTCGTTGTTAGCAGCAGCAGTAGTGTTCCATGAATCTTTGTTACTTGATCTTGCCCAGCCAAAACCGGTGAAAGGAACAAGATCCCATGTGCGATCTGCCCTGTAACCACCAATTGCGTTTGAAATGTTCCACATTCCATCCAGGTGAAGGTTCATAACATTAAATTTTTCTCCGTTCCAGGTATTTGTATGATCACCTGTTTCTGAGAATGGTGCATTACCATATACCTGACCTTTTGCAGACAAACCTGCATATTGCAAACGGAAACCAACTGTTGGTGTAACCCATTTACCAATAGACAAATCGAGTGCTGGGGCAATTCTGTCTCCAAAAGTTATCTTGTTGTCCCATTCTCCATAATAAAGATTTGCGCCACCACCAACAGAAACAAACCAGTTGTCCCAAAAACCGTTGGTTAAGTAAGGTCCTCTTTTTGATTCCTGTTGTGCAAAAGCAGAAACAGCGA
>Ga0316605_10000577_pt1 | contig 24655 bp, 24 predicted proteins | sample OWC_soil_day20_n_FD_207666 | JGI IMG/M metagenome (GOLD analysis project Ga0316605, IMG submission 207666) | Wetland soil microbial communities from Old Woman Creek delta, Ohio, United States - OWC_soil_day20_noCT | ecosystem: Environmental > Terrestrial > Soil > Wetlands | place: USA: Ohio...
GTCTGAAGCGCCTGCAAATGGACTCCGTGGACATCCTCTATTTGCACTCCGTTGGTTCCCGTGAACGGGCGCTTGCTCCTGCAATGCTCGAAGCTCTTCAGAAAGCAAAGGAGTCGGGCCGCACACGGTTCGTCGGCCTCTCGACGCACTCAAACGAACCCGAAGTCCTGGATGCCGCCGTGGAAAGCGGTGTGTACGACGTCGTGCTGACCGCAGTAAACTTCAAGCAGGACCACTATCCGTCCGTCAAGGCAGCTATCGCAAGGGCTGCCAAGGCAGGTGTCGGCATTGTGGCCATGAAGACGATGGCCGGTGGATATTACGACAGGGCCAAAACCCTTCCCATCAACTGCAAGGCGGCTCTGAAGTTCATCGTGCAGGATCCCCATGTTACAACGGCTATCCCCGGCTTCACGACATTCGATCAGCTGGCGGAAAACAACAGCGTGAACTACGACATCACGCTGACTGAAGAAGAGCGGGATTCACTGGCGGCTGGCAGTCTTGAAGGCGGACTCTATTGCCAGCAGTGCAGCCACTGCGTGAGCGGATGCAAAAACAATGTGCCGATTCCTTCTTACATGCGTGCGTATATGTATACGTACGGCTACCGGAATCTTGGACTTGCCCATGCCGTGCTTTCGGAAATTGGCACGAAACAGGATCCCTGTCTCGATTGCGCATCGTGCACGGCGGAATGTGTGAAGGGATTCCCGGTCCGGGACCGCATAGCGGACGTCCGCCGTGTGAGTGAGATCCCGGAGGAAATGCTGGCGTGATGCAGGGAGGCCGTTCACGGGCGGCGAGTACCTCGGTCGTGCTGTGACAAGGATCGGGATGCAGGTATTTCTGTCTTGATCTCACATGGCCCGGGCTACAAGTTCACCTGTCGTGTTATGTTCTGTACCGGACTACATGTCCCCCTAGTGTTGTGTACGGATTGCCCACCGCGCTCGACAACTGTTTCTGACAATGAGCAGGGGTTATGTGATACGATCTGCAGTGATGGCCGTTGCGTTCCTTCTGCTCCCGCTTGCTGTCATGAGCGGCGAGAGTGAGCCGGACGTATTCCCCGGGGTTCCGGGATGGACACTTCTCCGTGATTCGACTGTCTACACGCCCGCCACGCTCTGGGAATACATCAACGGTGCCGCGGATCTGTTCCTGAGCTATGAATTCCAGGATCTGCACATCGCTTACTACCGGACTTCTCCGGAGATCGAAATCCGTGCCGAGGTGTACAAACACGCGTCCGGCGAAGACGCGTATGGAATGTATTCGCAGGAGCGTTCTCCCCAGAATGCTGCCGTGCCCTGCGGCGCTGAAGGATATTCGGATCTGGGGATGCTGAATTTCGTTGCAGGCCCCTGGTATGTGAAGATCTCGTCCAATCAGACGGGCGATCAATCGCAATCCGGCCTCGTTTCCATCGCGAGCGCCATCGATAGTCTGCTGAATCAACCACACCGCCTCCCGGCCGGCTTCGACTTGCTGCCTCAGGAGAACCGAGTGCCCCGCTCAGAGCAGTATGTTTCGCGCGACTTCCTCGGCTACAGTTTTCTCTCCGGTGCATATATGGCGGACTTTGGAGCAGGGAGCGGATGCCGGATCTTTGTCCTTCCGAAGCAGAATCCTGCAGCAGCACAGTCCGCCTACGATGCATTCCTCCGAGTCGCTTCCAGTGCAGAGCGCAACAAGGAGGATGTGTTCGTACGTCTCCACGACCCGCACCATGGGAATGTTGATCTCATTCTGCGCGGGAACGTCCTGGCGGGGATCATCGGGTGCGTAGATACCCATGCCCTGCGATCCGCTCTTCTCAAAACCCTGCCTTAAGCCTCTGGCTATAAGTAGCCACCTGGGCAGTGACGGGCATATAGATCGCTCCGTCCTGCATGGGTAGCTCATCCTGCATGCACCCTGCCTTGCGTTTCTGAGCGTTTCTGTTGGTACAGGGCTTGCATACCTCCCCAGCATGAATGCCTTTGAATCCCCGGAAAGCGCCCGGGTGATCATAGCTGACGATGAGCGCATCGTCGCCGCCGATCTCCGCAAACGTGTGCTGGCTTTGGGGTACACCGTCCTTGCTGTCGTGGGGAGCGGGGAGGATGCCGTCAGGGAAGCGTTGCACCACCGCCCGGATCTGGTCTTGCTGGACATCGGTATGGAAGGCGCGTATGACGGCATTGGGGCTGCTGCAATCATCCGCAAAGAAGTTGACATCCCCGTTGTCTTCGTCACGTCCTACTCCGACAAAGAGACGCTGCGCCGTGCGAAGGAGATCGGTCCTTTCGGGTACATACTCAAACCCTTTGACGAACGTGAGCTTGCCACGACGGTAGAGATGGCGTTGTTCCGCCATCACATGGATCAGAAGCTCCGGCGGAGCGAGGAGTTGTACCGGACGCTCATCGAGAACACAGGTGAGGGGATCGCGTTTGTGGACCTGGATGAGAAGTTCACATTTGCAAATCCGACGGCCGAGACTATTTTCGGTGTCAAGCCCGGGTCTCTCCAGAACCGTTGCATCAGTGACTTCACAACTCCCGAGGTGTTCGCAGGCATACGGGCCCAGACGCAACAGCGGAAGACCGGTGCGCGCAGCAGCTACAACATCGACATCATCCGTGCGGATGGCGAACGGCGGACCTTGCTGATTACGGCGACACCGCAATTCGACGATCGGGGCAACCTGACCGGCGCATTCGGCATCTTCCGCGACATCACCGAAAAGCACAAGGCCGAAGAGGCGCTGCGTCAGTACGCGGAAGAACTCCGTGCAGCAAAAGACGCTGCTGAAGAAGCAAGCCGGGCGAAAGCGAATTTCCTGGCCCATATGAGCCATGAGATACGCACACCGATGAATGGCGTCATCGGCATGACGAGTCTGCTTCTGGAAACACGCCTGACGGAAGAACAACAGGAATATGCTGAGACTATCCGCTCGAGCGGGGAATCGCTCCTTGCACTGCTGAATGAAATCCTCGACTTTTCGAAGATTGAATCCGGCAAGATCGAGTTTGAACATCAGCCGTTCTCAGCACTTGCATGCATTGAAGAGGCGCTGGAACTGTTCTCCCGGCGGGCTGCGGAAAAATCCATCGAGCTGATGTGCCATGTCGATCCCGGCGTACCCGAGAGCGTGGTCGGCGATGTGACGCGGGTGCGGCAGATCCTCGCCAATCTCATCGGCAATGCAGTCAAGTTCACCGAACGCGGGGAAGTGCTGGTCACGGCCGTTGCCAACAGCATCGACGCAGGTTCTGTGGAATTGCTGATTGCCGTCAAGGACACGGGCATCGGCATTGATCCTCAGGCGCTCGAACGGCTGTTCACTCCGTTCACACAGGCCGATCTCTCCATCACACGCCGCTTTGGCGGCACGGGGTTGGGACTCGCCATCTGCAAGCGGCTGGTGGAATTGATGGATGGACGCATCTGGGTTGAGAGCACTCCCGGAAAGGGATCCGTCTTCTACTGCACACTCCGCCTCCCTGTGGGCGATATCAGTGGCGTCTCCGGTGTGGATGCCGGCGGACAGCTTTCTGCGAAAAAGGTTCTCATTCTTGACGACAACGAAACCAGCAGCATGCTGCTCGCACGTCTCTGTCAGACGGAAGGGATGGCCGCGCAGCGGTTCCAGAATCCTTATGATGCTCTCGCCTGTGTCGCATCAGGAGCCGCGTTCGATGTTGCGCTGGTGGATCTGTTGATGCCCGGCATGGACGGAGTAGAATTTGCGCGGCGTGTCCGGGGGCTCGAACGGTGTGCCGCGCTGCCGATGATTCTTCTCTCGCCTGCAAGCAGGACGAGCAAACAGACCGATGAATTCGGAACGTTGTTCCGCGGATACACGCTTAAGCCGGTGAAACGGTCACACCTGATAAAACTCATGATTTCCGCTCTTGGCGGCTGGCCCGTATCGGTCCGCACACCCGGCCTTGCGACCCTGGATACGGGTCTTTCCGCGAGACTGCCGCTGCGGATCCTGCTTGCCGAGGACAACCCGATCAACCAGGCACTTGCGCTCGCCATCTTCAAGAAGATGGGATACCGGGCCGATGTCGTGGCTGACGGTCAGGAAGTGCTGGACGCTCTTGCGCGACAGCCGTACGACCTCATCTTTATGGATATCCAGATGCCGGTGATGGATGGCCTGGAGGCAACGCGCCGGATCATTGCATCGGCAGGCGAAGGTCATCGGCCGCGCATCATTGCTGTGACGGCAAATGTCATGCAGGGAGACCGGGAGCGCTGTCTGAAGGCGGGGATGGACGATTACATCAGCAAACCCGTAAAGCTTGAAGAAGTCCAGGGTATGGTGGAAAAGTACGGCGCCACCGTGAGCACGCGGTCCGGGGGGTGATTTTGATTGTCGAATGGCGTATATTCCAGCGTTCGTTCCTCAGGAAGGGAGTCTGCTATGACCGATTTCCGTTCGCGGGTGTTCGGGTACCGCCGGAAGCAGAAACAGGACGAGGCGCTGATGGCCGTGCTCACGAAGATCCCGGTATTTGAGGGTTTTTCCGAGCGGGAACTCGCCGCACTCGAACGCGTCCTGCACCGCCGTGAGTATCTCCCCGAAGAATTGATTATCCGCCAGGATGAGCCCGGTCTCGGCATGTATATCATCCAATCAGGGCAGGCCGTAGTCACCACCGGACGGGACAAAGTCCAGCTCTCACAGCTGAGCGATGGCGACTTCTTCGGTGAACTGTCGCTTCTGGATGAGACTCCGCGTTCGGCCACCGTCGTCGCAAAAACACACTGTCTGATCCTGGGTTTCTTCCAGTCCGATCTCTTCGGTCTGATCGAACGTGATCCCCGTTTCGGCGTGAAGATCGTCATACGGCTGGCAAAGATTATGGGTGACCGGTTGCGCCACGCGAACCAGCAAGTTCTTGCACTGAGTGACAAGGTGCAGGAGCTTCTCCACAAGAAACCGGCATAAGCCTCCTGATGAATACTCCGACCGTCCGGCCATCCCGCGAACTCGCGCCTCTGCTCATCGCCCTTCTCGTTGCGATCCTGCTTCTCTTTATCGGCGGCGCGGCGCAGGTGGTGATTCTCGCCCTGCTGCTGGCCTATATCCTGGATCCTGTAGCGACGGCGCTGGAAGCGAGGGGGATGAGCCGCACCCTTGCGACCCTTCTGATCATTCTTGGCCTGATCGGTCTGCTCGTGGCCCTGGGCTTCTTCCTTGTGCCGACGATCGTCGAACAGATGCAGGGACTTCAGTCCGGCTCGACGAGCGCGCAGGCAGCAGCGGCAATCAGAGACATTGAACGATCCCTCAAAGACAATCTCAGCTTCCTCGGTCTGGAGGACTTCGATCTGCTCGGGCGAATTGACGAGTTCAAGAAGTCCATCGGCGAACGGTTCTTTGCTTATCTCCTCAGCGATTCCCTCGGACTGATCATCAGCATTGTGACGATCCCGTTCCTGACGTTTTTCTTCCTGAAAGACGGGAGGGAGATGAAGAAGGCGCTCGTCAGCATGGTGCCGAACCGGTACTTTGAGTTCACCCTGGACCTGCTCTACAAGATGGACTCGCAGCTGGGGAATTACCTGCGCGGGCAGTTCATCGACGCACTCATCTTTGCTGCGATGGCGATCGTCGCCCTCTGGATTCTGGGCGTGAACTATTTCGTGTTTCTCGGCATCTTCGCAGGTATGGCAAACCTCATCCCTTATGTGGGTCCTATCGCAGGAGTAATTCCAGCGGTTGCTGTGGCCGTTCTGGGGAGTGGAGACCTGGGGAGTGCACTGCCGGTGGTCGTCTCTTTTCTCGTCCTGAAGCTCATTGACGACTTCGTCGTTGTTCCCTATGTCGTGGCATCGAGTGTTGAGATGCATCCCGTCATCGTCCTTATTGCGATCATGGTCGGCGGGGAATTGTTCGGCATCCTCGGGATGCTCCTCGCCGTGCCAGTTACCGGCTTCTTCAAGGTCGTCCTGAAAGAGGGGATCGCCACCTACCGCAAGTACCGGTTCACCTGAGAGAATTGATGCTCCAGCAGTTGTTCCGCACCAAGAGCCTCGATGCCATCCTTCGTGAGGCTGAGAAGCCGGAAAGCCAGCTTCGTCGCGCGCTCGGACCGTTTGATATCGTCATGCTCGGGATCGGCGCGATCATCGGCTCGGGCATCTTCGCCACCATCGGAACTGCCGTAGCGGGCGATGCGCTGCGTCCGGGTGCAGGACCCGCGATCGTGCTTTCTTTTGCGCTGACTGCTGTGGCTTGCGCGTTCTGCGGTCTCTGTTACGCGGAATTCGCCTCCCTTGTGCCGATCTCAGGAAGTGCGTACACGTATTCATACGCCACGCTCGGTGAACTTGTGGCCTGGATTATCGGCTGGGATCTGATCATCGAGTATGCGGTTGGGAACGTCGCCGTCGCCATCGCCTGGGCTGCGTACTTTCACCAGCTGTGTGATGGATTGGGGTGGCACATCCCCGCGTGGTTGTCAGTCGATTACCGGTCGGCAGCGCAGGCAGGGGAGTCGATGCTCACCGCCGGGGGGCAGGTTGATCCGTCGTTAGCCCTCCCCTTTGAAGCCTGGAAGCATCATCCGGAGCTCTTCGGCATCCCCATCATCTTCAATGCGCTGTCAGTGGGCATCGTCGCCGTCATCACCTGGCTCCTGATCATCGGCGTGAAGGAGTCTGTGCGGGTAAACAACGTGATGGTGCTCATCAAGTTGTGCATCCTCGGATTCTTTATCTATGCGGGTTCGCAGTTCGTCAAGCCTGAACACTGGACTCCGTTCATGCCGAACGGATTCGGAGGGGTCTGGGTCGGCGCTAGTCTGATCTTCTTCGCCTATATCGGTTTTGACGCCATTTCCACAGCAGCGGAGGAATGCCGCAGGCCATCCCGGGATTTGCCGATCGGCATCATCGGGTCGCTGATCATCTGCACGGTGATTTACATTGCGGTAGCGATGGTGCTGACAGGGATGGTGCCATGGCAGTCCCTTGGCGTGGCGGATCCGCTGGCTGCGGCGTTTGCCTATGTCGGCGCTGACTTGTCTGCGGGCATCGTGGCTGTGGGTGCCGTGGTCTCCATGACTGCGGTGCTTCTCGTTTTCCAGTATGGCCAGCCCAGGATCTTTTTTTCGATGTCGCGGGATGGGCTTCTTCCTGCTCACTTCGCGCGCGTCCATCCGCGGTACAAAACTCCGCACATCACCACATTCTGGACCGGTGTCGCAGTGGCAGTGGTATCCGCCATTGCCAACATCAATGAGATTGTCGAGCTGACCAACATCGGCACGCTGTTCGCGTTCGTGCTGGTATGCGTGGGTGTGATTGTGCTGCGGCACAGGGAGCCCAACCGGCCCCGGGCATTCCGGACCCCGCTGGTGCCGCTCGTACCTCTCCTCGGCATCGCCAGCTGCATCTACCTGATGGCAGGACTGCCGTGGGTTACATGGGTGCGGTTTGGCGGATGGCTGGCGATCGGACTGGTTGTGTATCTGGGATTTGGATGGCGGCGGAGCAAACTCGCAAGAACCGGAGAGTGAACAGAATCTGAATCGTGCGCGCTCCCGTAGGCCCCCTGACTCGTCCTCTTGCGCGCCGTGTTACAGCAGTGCCTCCCGCAGGTGAGCCTCGTTGCGCGAGCCCACCATCACTTCGACAACTTTCCCTTCCTCCACGATGACCGTTGTCGGTGTAGCGATGACGCCAAAGGCCCGCGCCGCTTCAAAGTGCTCTGCGACGTCTACCTTGTAGATGTTCTCGTATTCTCCCTGCAACCGCTCGATGATCGGCGTTTGTGTGCGGCAGGCCGAGCATGATGGCGTGTAAAAGTAGGCAAGGACGCGGTCGCCGGAGGAGATGGCTGCGCCGAGCGGGCCTCCGATTCCATGGATCTGCCGTCCGCGTTGCCGGCGTGCCCCCACCGCAATAAAGACCTGCAACACGATCATCAATCCTGCAAAAATCCCCAGGATGATGAACACCGTCGTCATTTTTTTGATCCCATGGTCAGCACGACACCGATGAACGCGCCGTAAGCGGTACTGATGTACGGGTTTGAGGTGATCGGACATGCTCCACTCGCGCATCCGATGAAGTAATAATACGCAAATCCACCTGCACTTCCAAGTACCACCGCGAGTGCGCGCTTCACCCAGATGTTCCAGCTCTTCATCCAGTCTGTCCTATCTTTGCGTTCAACAATGCCACGAACCCGTCGATTTCCGATTTCTACTTCTTGTCAGCCTGCTTGAGCGTGCTGGTTTTGAGCAGCATGTAGAGCGGGCAGACGCTCACGGCACTGGTCAACAGCAAAACCACAGCAATGATACCAAGGATGATGGCGAGGGTGCCCTCGACCTGTCCGGTCAGGATAAGAATGCCGAAGACAATCGCCAGCAACGTTCTGATAATCCGGTCCGCCGAACCAATGTTCTTTGTCATGCTGATAGCCTTGAGAGATGTGGGAAAGTGTGTGTGTACTGATATGATGCACGAATGCCTGTACGGGGTCAGCTTTTCCTGGTGCATCGCCGCTTTTTTGCGCGGGCGCGACCGGGGGACAGCGTGAGCGACGAAATGGTCTTGAACAGCTCTCTGTGCGTCCCTGCCGGTACCGAGGGTTCGGGCATCGCCTTGTAGAGGACAATGGTCTTCTTGAGCGAATCGAGATATGCACGGCAGTTCGGACACTCTTCCAGATGCTGCTTGATCTGGCGGCAGCGGGGAGAGGTGATCTCCTCATCCAGATGGTCACAGATATGCAGGTACACCTTGTCGCATTTCATCGGACGAGTTCCGGATGGGCGCTGATGTAGGGATGGAGCTGATCGCGAAGGAATGCACGGGCGCGGCGGAGGCGGGACTTTGTGGCCTCGTTCGAGAGGCCAAGCACGCCTGCCGTCTCCTCGCTCGATCGGCCTTCGATGTCGCGCATGACAAAGACCACGCGGTAATCCTCAGGCAGCTTGAGCATGGCCGTTTCGAGAATATCGCGCAACTCCTTGCCGATCACAATATCGGCCGGGGAGTGCTCGCTGCTGACCAGCTCAGGACGCTGGACAGTGTCTTCTGTATGGCGGGCATGATCGTATGCCTCAAGAGATTCCTCCAGCTCGTCACTCTTGCGCTTTCTGTGCTTCATCAGACAGTTGTTCGTGACGATGGTGTATAACCAGGTGCTGAATTTGGACTTGCCATCGAACGATTTGAGTTTCCGGAAGACATTCACAAATGTGTCCTGCAACGTCTCTGAGGCCTTCTCTTTGTCCCGGCAGATTTTGTACGAAAACCTGTAGACGGTCTCTTCATAACGCCTGACCAGCTCGGTGAAGGCAAGATTGTCACCCGATTTGGCCTGCGCGATTAATGCATCGTCCGGCAAATGCCGGGGGATCCGCTTGTTCACTGGTGAGATGCTCGTTCCTCGTGAGAAGAGTCAGAAAAAACTGCATACTAACGTAGCAAAACCGGAGCGGACCCGCAAGTTTGAAGTTTGTCCCTGCAATATGTATCTTCGAAAAGGGATTGTTCTATCACATACTGTCGATGGGCTTGAGGACCGGATGAAGGACATGATGGGTGCTGCACTCCTGGGAGAATTAGTGGCCCAGTTATCGCGAAGCACTGTTCTCCGGCAGGCACTGAACGAGATGTCGCCCGGGGATGCCGACAATGTGATCGGGCGGATTGTTCGGGAAGTGGAGAAGTTGGTGGGCCAACAGGCAGTTCCGGGTCCGGCCCGCTCCGATTCGGCAGCGCCCGCCAGCAGTCCAGCCGCTTTTCAACCTGCCGGGGCGTTTCAACCTGCGACCCCGTCCTCTCCAACGCCCGGACCTGCGACCGGACCGGTCGCTGCATCTGTTCCCCGATCATTCGCACCATCACAGTCCATGCCTTCAGAGGTTGGCCCATCGCAGCCCGTGGCATCAGTGTCGGCGCCGGGGCAGCCCTTAGCTCCGGGATCTGGTTCATCGCAGCCTGCGCCCTCAGTGTCGGCGCCGGGGCAGCCCGTAGCTTTAGCATCTGGCCCATCGCAGCCTGCATCCTCAGCCTCTGCACCACCGCAACCTGTGGGCTCAACCGCTACGTCTACTCCGCCCGTTGCCCCGGCATCTGTGCCGAGGGAGACCGTGGCTTCGACTTCTGGGCGGTCCGGACCGGTGCCAGGGCCTGCTGCGATCCCGACTCCTCAGTCAGCGGCGAAAACGCAACCTCCGGTTTCAAGCCAGACGCGGCCCGCTGCCTCGGTTCCGCCGGCAGTGGGCCCTCCTTCCCCGCCGGTCTCTGGATCAACACAGTCGGCTTCGACGCCATCCATACCTCAACATCCGGCTCAGTCAGCCCAATCGCCGATTGGTCAAGCGGCTTCGGAATCGGCTCGAGCGTCAACGGCACCGTCTGCACAGATAACACCCGTGGCCCCTCCACAAACAGGGCAGCCGGCGGCAGGGGTGCGAACACCGGGATCCTCCGTCTTCGGCCACACGCCATTTCCTTTTGAAGACGAACGGGCGTATGTGCTTGCAGCCTCACTCATACCGCTGAATGATTCACCTTCCTCCCGCCCGTTTCACGCCGGTGGCCCCGGCTTCGACGAGGGAACAGAGCTTTTTGCCGTCGATCACGCGGGAATGCGCTTCTACCTGAGCCTGTTGAACAATCAGGACGCAAGTGTCAGCAAGACCGGTATCCTGTTGCTCAACAAGCAGGATACACTGCAGCACCGTGGCAACCATGAACGCCTGATCAACAATCTTCGCGTCCGCGGGATGATCCTTCCTGCCGAATCAGGGACGGTTATCAAGGGAAAAGACGATCTCGTGCGCCGGATTGACTTCCGCCTCCACGCACTCCTGGAAATTCTGCTGGGGCTTCCCGCGATCACCACGTGGCATCTGCATGCCTCTGTGTTGGACAGCCGCGTTCAGCAGACTCTTCCCTCCGAATCTGCCGCACCCAGGTCAGGCCGGCAGGAACGTGAAGGGGGACGCGGCACTGTAAGCCACAAGCGGACGGATATCAAGGCACTGGACCGTCTGCTGACACGCGAAAAGAAACTTGCCGAGACCATTCTGCAATCCATCTCCGCAGCAGCAGAGCATCACGACGTCGACTACTTGATCGGCCTGGCCGGAGGGAGTTCGGACGGGTGGAAAGTAATCCTGAAAGCCACGTTCCGGGTTCCCCAGGCGCGCTACACCCACTTTGCCGAGACCGTGGTGGCGTGTCAGGAGATGCATGCGATGGTAGAGCCGATGCTGGTGCTTACCGCAGGTACGGAGAGTTTCTCGTTGTCCATGTAACCGTTTGTCCCCATTCATTGCAAGGAGATTGCCATGCCCGACGCCCCCTTGTCCGGTGAGCTGTTTTATCCCTCCGAAGAAGTGCGCCGCAACGCCCATGTCCAGGATTGGGACAAACTGATTGCTGAGGCCGACCAGGATCCTGAAAGATTTTGGGAAAAAGAGGCGAATGAACTCCACTGGTTTGAACACTGGGAGAAGGTGCTGGATGCAAGCGGCAAGCCCTTCTACAAATGGTTCACGCAGGGGAAAACCAACATTGTCTACAACTGCCTGGACCGTCACACGCAGACGGCCCGGAGGAACAAACTCGCCCTGATGTGGGAAGGGGAGAAAGGGGAGTTCCGGTCGTTTTCCTATTTTGCCCTCCGGCGAGAGACGTGCCGATTCGCGAACGTGCTCCGCAGTCTGGGTGTGCAGAAAGGGGACCGTGTGACAATGTACATGGGGCGCATCCCGGAACTGATGATAGGGATGCTGGCGTGCGCACGCATCGGAGCGATCCATTCCGTCGTGTATGGCGGCTTCACGGTTGAAGCGCTTCACGAACGCCTCGAAGACAGCCAGTCCAAGGTGCTTATCGTCGCGGACGGGGCGTATCAGCGGGGCAAGATCGTCCCGCTGAAAAACATTGCCGATGAAGCCCTGCAGCGCGCAGCCACGGTGGAGAGTGTTCTGGTTGTGAAACGGACGGGCGAGCCGGTGAACATGGAGTCCGGACGCGACATGTGGTACCATGAACTGATGGCACTTCCCATCGCTGGCAACCAATGCCATATCGAGATCATGGATGCCGAAGATCCCCTCTTCATTCTCTACACATCCGGAACAACGGGCAAGCCCAAGGCAATCCTGCACACGCACGGCGGGTATATGGTCGGTACGTACACCACGCTCAAGTATGTGTTTGATATTCACGAAGAAGACCGGTACTGGTGCGCTGCCGATCCGGGATGGATCACCGGACACTCCTACATCGTCTATGGCCCGCTGCTGAACGGTGCAACCTCGTTCATGTACGAAGGCGCGCCGACCTATCCCTACCCGAACCGGTGGTGGCAGATGATCGAGAAGTACGGCATCAACATCCTTTACACGGCACCGACAGCCATCCGCGGATTGATGCGATTCGGAGAGGCGTGGCCCAACCGGCACGACCTTTCCTCGCTCCGGCTTCTGGGATCGGTCGGGGAACCTATCAACCCTGAGGCGTGGAAGTGGTATCACCGGGTGATCGGCAAAGGGCGGTGCCCCATCATGGACACGTGGTGGCAGACGGAGACAGGCATGTTCATGATCACGCCCACGCCTGCCGTCCCGCTCAAACCCGGATCGGGCACGCGGCCGTTCCCCGGCATAAAGATGGACATCCTGAACGAAGAGGGGAAGTCTGTGGGAACAAACGAAGAGGGCTTCCTCGTGATCAACACACCCTGGCCGGCCATGATGCGTACCATCTATCGCGACCCGGAGCGGTACAAGGCGCAGTACTGGAGCAAATATCCGGGCGTGTATCTGACCGGCGACTCCGCCCGGCGGGATGAAGACGGTTACTACTGGGTCATCGGCAGAGTGGACGATGTCATCAAAGTGTCCGGATACAGACTCGGCACCGCGGAGATTGAGAGTGCCCTGGTCAGCCATCCTGCAGTCGCCGAAGCGGCCGCAATAGGATTGCCTCACGATGTGAAGGGGCATGCCATCCATACCTATGTCATTCTTAAGACCGGTATCGAGAAGAGCGAAAAACTGATCGAAGAACTCCGTGCTCATGTGGCCCATGAAATGGGTCCCATAGCAAAACCTGACAGCATTCAGTTTGTCGATGCCTTGCCGAAAACGCGAAGCGGGAAAATCATGCGCCGCGTGCTGAAAGCACGGGCCCTCGGGCAGGATCCGAAGGATATTACCACTCTCGAAGAGTAATGCACGCCGTCAGCGGCTTCTTTTTTTGGCCGCAAAAGCGTATATTGTAATACTATGGATGTAATGGTCATCGTCAACCTGCTCCGTCTTCTCCTCCCGCTTCTCTACGCGGTTCTTGTGGTGATGTACGGCGTTACCTTTTTCCAGACTTCACCGCGCCTGGAGCGGACGAAACACCCTGCGTTGATTGCCGTGATCGTGCTGCACCTGAGCTATCTCACGGCTCGCACCATCGCGTTTGATCATCCGCCGATCACGTCCTTGTTTGAAATCATGACCATGCTCGCCTGCTGCATGGGATTGGCGTATCTCTATGTCGAGTTCCGCACGCATGTCCAGAACACAGGCCTGTTTGTCCTGTCGCTGGCCCTGATCTTCCAGACAATTTCCTCTCTCTTCATCAGAGACCTCCTGGTCATTCCGGAGTACCTCCACAGTCTGGTGCTGGGCTTCCATGTCTCCACGGCCCTGCTGGGGTACACTGCGCTGTCGTTGGCGGCGGTGTACGGACTGCTCTACCTCATGCTCTACCATGAGATCAAATCAAGCAGGTTTGGGATGATCTACAGCCGGCTGCCGAATCTGGAGACACTGGAATCCATGAGCCATCGGTCCGAAGTCTTCGGCTTTGTCCTTCTGACCCTCGCGATCCTGATCGGGGTGATCTGGCTGCCTGTGGTATTCAAGGACATTTCGTATCTCGATCCGAAACTGATCGGGACCATCGCTATCTGGATTCTGTACGCGCTCGCGCTGATGGCGAAACGCAAGGGAGGGTGGCAGGGGCGGAAAACCATGATCGTGTCGCTTGTCGGGTTTGCCTTCGTGTTTCTCTCCATGATCATTGTCAACGTCTACCTCAGCAGTTTTCACACTTTCCATTAGTCGGGCTGTGCGGCAAGGATGAATCTCTTTTCCATCGGCATCAGTCATCATACGGCACCGGTCGACGTGCGTGAACATATGTACGTCTCCGCAGACGAACTGCCGCGCGTGCTGGCCCAGCTGAAAGAACGCCTGTTCAGCGAGTGTATGCTGGTGTCGACGTGCAACCGGACTGAGCTGTACGGCATCCTGCAGGACCCTTCCGTCGCTGACCGGGAGATCATTGCGGCGCTGCTCACCGTGAAGGGCGCCGCAGAGACTGTTCACCCGGATCACTTCACCTCCCACCATGCCGGGGCGGCACTGCACCACCTGTTCAGAGTGTCGGCCGGAGTCGATTCCATGGTCATCGGGGACATTCAGATCCTGAATCAGGTGAAGGAGGCATTCCAGACTGCCCGCGATGCCGGAAGCCTCGGGCCGGTGATGAACCGGTTGATGCAAGCCAGCTTGCACGTAGGCAAGCGCGTGCGGACCGAGACAACGATCTGCGAAGGCGCGGTGTCGGTGAGCTATGCCGCAGTGGAACTCGCCAGCAAGATCTTTGCCGACCTTTCACGCAAGACGGCGCTCCTGATCGGCGCCGGTGAAACGGGAGAGCTGACCCTGAAACACCTTGTGGGAAAGGGGATCGGAAAAGTCGTTGTGGCCAACCGGACCCGGTCCCGCGCCGATGAACTGGTTGCACAGCTCGGCGGGGAGGCAATTGACTACGAGCAGATGGAGACCGGGCTCCGGACATCCGATATCGTCATCACGTCCGTCAACAGTCCCACGTATGTCGTGCAATCAGAGCATGTCCATCAGGTGATGCGCCAGCGAGGGAATAACCCGCTCTTCATCATCGACATCGGGGTGCCGCGCAACGTCAACCCTGCAGCGAAGAAGATCGAAAACGTCTTCCTCTACGACATCGATGCCCTCAGCGCAATCGTGGACCGCAACCTGCAGAAACGCACTGCGGCCATGCCCGCTGTCACCAGAATCATCCGGGAGGAAATGGTGGAGTTCTTCCGATGGCACAAGTCGCTCGAGGTTGCGCCCACAATTCAGGAATTCCGGAATACGCTGGAGACAATCCGGCAGGATGAAGTCCAGAAGCACATCAACCGGTTCACCGCCGAGGACAGGGAGCTGGTGGAACTCGTGACGCGCCGGATTGTGAACAAGATACTTCACCAGCCCCTGATAACGCTGAAGCAGGGAGCAGAAAACGGCGGCGGTGAAGCTGAAACGACGCTTCGCATCAAGGTCCTCCGCGAACTTTTCGGCATGACAAAGCACACTGAGCATGACGGCTGACTTCATTCGCATCGGCAGCCGCGGAAGCGAGCTGGCCCTCTGGCAAGCCCACTGGGTTCGGGACCGCCTGTCGCAGGATTTCCCCGCGCTCACGATCGTCATCGACATCATTAAGACCAAAGGAGACAAGGTCCTCGATGCACCGCTTTCGCGCATTGGCGACAAAGGACTGTTTACGCGCGAGATCGAGCGTGAATTGCTGGACGGATCCATCGATCTCGCAGTCCACAGTCTCAAGGATCTTCCTACGACACTTCCCGATGGGCTCATCCTCGGTGCTGTGACGGAACGCGAGGATGTTCGGGATGTTTTTCTGCCGAGACCCGGTAATCCATTCCGGACACTGAACCGCCAACCTGATCGCGCGCGCGTGGCCACGGGGAGCCTGCGGCGCAAATGCCAGCTCCTCCATGCGAGACCGGACCTGGAGATTGTGGACATCCGCGGCAACCTCAATACACGGTATGCGAAGCTCGCAAATTCCGATTGGGCCGGCATGATCCTGGCCCGTGCGGGTGTCCTGCGGCTCGGGTGGGAAGATCGCATCGGAGAATCCCTTGACCCGCTCTTCCTCCTTCCTGCCGTCGGACAAGGAGCCCTGGGTGTGGAGATTCGGCAGGGGGACGACAGGGTGGCATCGGTTGTGCGCACACTTCATCACGATCAGTCCGGATACGCAACCACCGCAGAACGCGCGCTGCTCCGTGCGCTTGAAGGGGGGTGCCAGGTTCCCATCGGCACATTCGGCCGGGTGACCCGCGATGCGGGCGGCGTGCCCCTGCTCTTCCTCGATGCTATGGTCGGCACTCTGGATGGCCGGCAGGTTGTCCGGGGTGCAACCTCCGGACCTCCCGAGCAGGCCGAGCTACTCGGGGAGACCCTTGCTGACGATCTGCTCAACCAGGGTGCAAAGGCGATTCTTGATGCAATCCGCGCGGATGCCCGTGACAGCGCTGCCTCTTGACAACAGGAGAATCATTGTCACCCGGCCAGAGGAACAGGCGGGGGAGATTGCGGAGGAGATCCGTCGCCTGGGCGGTACCCCCGTCGTGCTGCCGATGATCCGGATCCTGCCGGTTGAGGACACGTCGGAGCTGGACCGGGCCCTGCAGCAGCTGGAGAACATTGATGCTGTGATATTCACCAGCCTCAATGCCGTCCGCCATACGATGAAGCGCGCAGCACTTCTGGGGATTGGCGGGACAGCCTGGGACGGGAAAGAAGTGTATGCGGTCGGGAGCAGGACAGCCCATGTGGCGCGGGAGTATGGATTGAAGGTGGACGTTGTTCCGGCGATCCACTCCGGAGCAGAGCTGGCTGCAAGCATCTCGTCCCGTCCGCTGCGCGGAAAACGGGTCCTCTTCCCGCGCGGCAACATGGGGCGCGATGATGCGTTGCAGGCTGCCGTGGCTGCGGGTGCGGAGGTCATCCCCGTGGTGGCCTACAGTACTGCCGGCCCGGAGGAATCTGTCGGGCGCCGTATGCGGCAGGAGCTCCTGGAACGTGCCAGTTCCCTGGTGATCTTCGCCAGCCCGTCGGCAGCCAGACACTGCGCGCAGCTGTTCACCGAAGAAGAACAAATGATCGTCCGGAATCGCCTCGTGGTGGCTGCGATAGGTTCGACGACGCGGGATGCCGTACTGTCTGTGCACTGGCCGGTCCAGATCCTTGCTGACGAAGCCACCGGACACGGAATGGTTTCTGCGATTACGAAATACATTCATACTCATTCGCACGCGTAGCCCAATGTCTCTTCTGCGAAACGATCTTTTCCTCCGCGCCTGCAAACGGCAGTATGTTGAACGGACGCCCGTCTGGATGATGCGCCAGGCCGGGCGGTATCTGCCCGAGTACCGTGCCGTTCGTGCGAAGGCCGACTTCCTGACCATGGTGCACACCCCCGAGCTGGCTGCGGAGGTGACGATCCAGCCTGTGGACCTCATCGGTGTCGATGCGGCCATCATTTTTTCCGACATCCTCGTCATCCCGGAAGCGATGGGGATGCAGTTGATCATGGAGGAATCGAGAGGTCCCCGGTTCCCGGAACCGATCCGGTCCAGAGAACAGATCGAAGCCTTGCCTGTCGCAGACCCCGAGCATCACCTGCGGTATGTGACCGATGCAATCGCGATGACAAAGAATCATCTGCGTGACCGCGTTCCGCTCATCGGATTTGCCGGGGCGCCGTGGACGCTTGCTGCGTACATGGTGGAGGGAGGCGGGACGAAGAGTTTCGGTGCAATCAAGAAGATGATGCTCGACGAGCCCGAGAGTCTGCTTGCGCTCCTGGAAAAACTCGCCCTCTCCGTCCGCTACTACCTCGAAGCCCAGATTGATGCAGGGGCCGATGCGGTTCAGATCTTTGACACATGGGGAGGCATCCTTGCCCCCGATCATTTCCGGAAGTTCTCGCTCGATTTCCTTGCTGACATCGTCGCAAAGATGCGATCGGAAGGTGCCCCTGTCATTGTCTTTTCCAAAGGCGCCAACAGCACGCTGCGGGACATCGCCTCAATCGGGGCGGATGTGATCGGCGTGGACTGGACGGTGGACCTTGCCGAAGCAAAGGAAGTGGTCGGGGAGAATGTTGCCCTGCAGGGAAACCTTGATCCGGCATATCTGTATGCCAGTCCCGAGCGCATCCGGCAGGAAGTCCGCTCGATCCTGCGGAAGTATGGCAAAGGTCCGGGGCACGTGTTTAACCTGGGTCACGGCATTCTCCCCGACGTTCCCCCGGATCATGCCCGGGCAATGGTGAAGGCGGTCAAGGACGAGAGTCCGCTGTTCCATTCGCGGACGTGAATGATGACGACCTCTCCCCGTTCTGCGGTTGTGCTTCTTCAGCTTGGCGGTCCGGATTCTCTGGCTGCGGTGGAGCCCTTTCTCTACAATCTCTTTTGCGATCCGGACATCATCGACCTGCCGCTGGCGTTCCTCTTCCGGAAGCCGCTGGCACGGATGATCTCGAGCCGCCGGGCGCCCCGGGTTCAGGAGTACTACCGCCGCATCGGCGGCCGGTCGCCCATCGCGCGATTGACACAGCGACAGGCCGCGGCGCTGGAGCGGAACCTCGCCGGCAAGCTCGACGCCGGCGTCAGGGTGGCTATGCGCTACTGGCACCCGCTCACCGAACAGGCAATCATCGACCTGAAAGAGAACAAGGTCGACCGTGTGGTCCTTCTCCCGCTCTACCCACAGTACTCCAGGAGTACGACAGGGTCCAGCGTCAATGAGTGGAAGCGGGCAGCGGCAAGGGTGGGGTATGCGCCTGACCTGAGGGTTGTGGACGAATACTGTGATCACCCGCTCTACATACGTGCTCTTGTCGAGCACATCCGCATTGCCTTGCGGCGGGTTCGCCCGGTAGAGCGCGGAAACGTGCACATCGTGTTCAGTGCTCATGGCACGCCGATGAAGCTCGTGCGGGCGGGAGATCCGTACAAGCAACAGATTGAACGGACCCGGGATGCCGTGGTGAAGGCCGGGGATTTTGGTCTTCCGCACTCGCTCTGTTTTCAAAGCAAGGTGGGGCCGCAGAAGTGGCTGGAGCCTTCGCTGTTGGATACGATCCGGCATCTGGCTGCCAGCGGTGTGTCACACGTTGTGGTTGTGCCGCTGGCGTTCGTCTCGGATCACAGCGAAACGCTCTACGAGATCAACATGGAAGTGCGGCACCAGGCGAAGACACTGGGCATCAGGCATTTTGACATCACACCCGCCTTGCACACCAATCCGTCATTCATCGGTGCGCTGACGGACCTCGTTGTGCAGAAACTCGCGTAATGCTCCGGAAGAGAGGGCGACGCAGGACTGACACCGGGCATGGGATCGGCTGTTCTGCGACCGGAACATTGAGCAAGCGGCGTCCGGGCAACGACCAAGCTGCACAGCGGCGGCAGTGAAGTGGTGAATATACGATCAGGAGCATAAGATTACCTGGATGAAACCGAAACACGTTGTGATCGTCGGAGGAGGCATCTCGGGATTGACCACAGCCTTCTGGCTGAAACAGGGGGGGGCAAACGTCACGATCCTCGAACGGGATCATATCCCCGGCGGCACAATGCATACACTGCGGGAAGGTGGGTGGCTTGTCGAGGCCGGCCCGAACAGCGCGCTCGAAACTACGCCGGTATTTAAAGAGATGTTTGCGGTGCTCGGCATAAAGGACGAGCACCGGTATGCCGATCCGGCATCGAACAAGCGCTACATCCTCCGGAATGGCCGGCTTCATCAGCTGCCCATGTCGGCATCGCTCTTCTTCAGGTCGCGCCTCTGGTCCGTCCCCGGAAAGCTCCGTCTGTTGAAGGAGCCCTTCGTCGGGCGGGCGGACCGCGAAGAGACAGTCGCAGAGTTCGTGGAAAGGCGGCTCGGGAGAGAATTCCTGGACTATGCCATCAACCCCTTTGTTGCGGGCGTCTTCGCCGGCAACCCGGAACAACTGAGCGTGCGGACGGCATTCCCGAAACTGTATGCGCTGGAAGGAAAATACGGCGGACTCGTGAAGGGGATGATCGGCGGGGCACGGGAACGGAAGAAGAGAGCTGAAGTGGCAAAGGACCGTGCACAGATGTTCTCGTTCGCATCGGGGATGCAGGTGTTTCCCGATGCGCTGGCCCGTTATCTCGGGATGGCGGTGCAGTGCGATTGCGAGGTCACGCGTCTGATGATCCGCAAGGGTGGCGCCGAAAGCCTCCCTCCGTTCAGCGTGGAATACACGCTCGGTGGAAAGTCCTCCGTGCTCGATGCCGATGGATTGGTGATGGCTGTTCCCGCATATGCTGCCGCCTCCCTGCTTGAATCCCATGTACCGGTTCTGGCAGCTCAGATGCGGGCGGTCTACTACCCGCCGGTCGCGGAGGTGTTCCTAGGCTACCGGGCGGACCAGTGTGCACAGCCCCTGGATGGATTCGGCTATCTGATCCCGGCCAAAGAGCGCCGTCAGATACTCGGGACCATCTGGTCATCGTCGCTCTTCCCGGGACGGGCGCCGGAAGGGCATATCGGTCTGACCACGTTCGTCGGCGGCTCCCGCCAGCCGGACCTGGTTTCGTTGTCGGAAGCGAAACTGGTGGCCCTCGTGCGCTCCGAACTTGGGGCGCTCATGGGTGTGCGCGGCGAACCCGCCTACGCACATGTTGAGCGCTGGGAGAAAGCCATCCCTCAGTACAACCTCGGCCATTCAAAGCTCCACGACGCCATCGACAACCTGGAGGCTACTTTTCCGGGCCTCGCAGTCTGCAGCAACTATCGCGGAGGAATCGCGGTGGGGGATTGCGTGAAAAATGGCAAAGCCACGGCGGAAAAGCTGCTGGGATTGTCGCGGGCTGCAGGGCAGTGAGAATGCCGGCTGACCAGCCGATCAATTGACATGGAGAACCAGACTATGCAGACACTAGTAGGTGAATACCCGACGACCCGCTTGCGACGCACCAGGCTGACACCGGTGATCCGCGCAATGGTCCGCGAAACAGAGCTCTCGGTGAAGGATTTCATTTATCCGTTGTTCGCAGTTCCCGGAAAGAAGATCAAGCATGAGATTTCGTCCATGCCGGGAGTCTACCAGCTTTCGGTAGATGAAATTGTGCGGGAATGTGCCGATGTCCATGCGCTCGGCATACCCGCGGTGATCTTCTTCGGGATACCGGAGCACAAGGACGAGGTTGGCTCGGGCGCCTATGCCGAACAGGGGATCGTGCAGCAGGCCCTGCGCGCCGTCAAGAAGGAAGTCCCGGAGCTGATGCTGATCACTGATGTCTGCCTCTGCGAGTACACGTCGCACGGCCACTGCGGGATCGTGCGGGGCGATGAGATCGTGAACGATGCCTCGGTGGAGCTGCTGACCAAAGAGGCTCTGAGCCATGCACAGGCCGGTTCTGACATGGTAGCGCCGTCCGACATGTTCGACGGCCGCATCGGCGCAATCCGGCGCGTGCTCGATGCGAACGGTTTCCAGAATTTGCCGATCATGTCGTACGCGGCAAAGTATGCATCGGGGTTCTACGGTCCGTTCCGCGAAGCTGCAGAAAGCACCCCTAAGTTCGGCGACAGGCGCTCGCACCAGATGGATCCCGCGAACAGCGATGAGGCTCTCCGCGAAGTGGCGCAGGATATCATGGAGGGCGCGGACATTGTGATGGTCAAACCTGCTCTTTCCTACCTCGATGTTCTCCATCGCGTGAAGCAACAGTTCGGGATGCCCACGGCTGCCTACAATGTCAGCGGCGAATACTCGCTGATTAAAGCAGCGGCAAGCAAAGGATGGGTGGACGGCGAGAGGGTGATGATGGAAGTGCTGACAAGCATCAAACGTGCAGGTGCTGACATGATCCTGACCTATTTTGCCAAGGAAGCGGCACAGGTGCTGAAGAAATGAGTCCACTGACGACACGGAATTCTGATTCGCTTTTTGAGAAAGCAAAGGCAGTCATACCGGGAGGCGTCAATTCTCCCGTCCGCGCTTACAAATCCGTCGGGCGCAATCCGTTGTTCATCAAGAAGGCAGCGGGCTCGCGTATATGGGATGCCGACGGCAATTCCTACATCGACTATGTCGGGTCGTGGGGACCCATGATTCTCGGTCACGCACATCCTCGCGTCATCGAAGCGGTGCAGAGAGCAGCCGCCGACGGGACAAGCTACGGCGCTCCGACGGAGCTCGAGATCCGGATGGCGGAAACGATTTCCACTCTCATGCCATCCATACAGATGGTGCGCATGGTGAACTCCGGAACAGAAGCCACCATGAGCGCTGTCCGCCTCGCCCGCGCGTTCACCGGAAAAGAGAAGATCATCAAGTTCGAAGGGTGCTACCACGGTCACGCCGATTCGTTCCTGATCAAGGCCGGCTCAGGCGCCCTGACGTTCGGCGTGCCGGACAGTCCGGGCGTCCCCGCAGATGTGGCTTCAGGGACGCTGACGGCGACATTCAACAACCTCTCATCAGTGCAGGCACTGCTGACCGAACACCAGGGGTCCGTGGCAGCGGTCATCGTGGAGCCGGTCGTCGGCAACATGGGCTGCATTCCACCCGAGCCCGGATTCCTGCATGGACTGCGTTCGCTCTGTACGAAAGAGAATGTCCTGCTGATTTTTGATGAGGTGATGACAGGCTTCCGCGTTGCACCCGGAGGGGCTCAGGAATTGTACAGGGTTTCTCCCGACCTTACCACGCTGGGCAAGGTCATCGGGGGCGGACTTCCGGTCGGGGCGTACGGCGGCCGGCGGGATATCATGGAAATGGTGGCTCCGCAGGGACCGATGTATCAGGCAGGGACGCTTTCCGGGAACCCCCTTGCGATGGCGGCGGGACTGGAGACGCTGTCGGTGATCAGGGAGGACCCGGACTTCTACACCCGCCTCGAGGCTAAAGCCGCACGGCTTTCCGGAGGCCTGCAGAAAGTGATCGACACGCTCTGGCTCCCCCTGAAACAGAACCGGGTGGGATCCATGTTCACCCTCTTTTTCACGAAACAGCCGGTGAAGGACTACGGCACTGCCGTCACGGCTGACAGGGAGAAATTCGGGGTCTTCTTCCGCGGGATGCTGGACCGGGGGATCACGCTGGCCCCTTCGCAGTTTGAGGCGGGGTTCATGTCAATTGCCCACTCCGATGAGGACATTGACAGGACAATAGAAGCTGCCAGGGGGGCACTGGAGAAAATCTACCGGTAGCCCTCCGGCAGGGACGAACACCTGTGCGGGCTGGCTTCCTCGCTTGAGAGCTATGCGCCTTGTCAGGCGATCCGGGGAGCGATCCTGCCGGTGACCCGGTCCTCCGCTGGTTTTCCCCGTATCCGGGGCAATGACGGAACGTTTTGACGGGACCGGGTGTTTAGAGTAGTGCGCAGCAGCATGCGCATTTTTTTGGCAGGTAAATCGGACTTAATTGGTCGTACATCGTCGATGGTCAGACTCTCAAAAAAAGTAGAATACGGACTCATTGCCATCCGGCACATAGCCGCCCATGCCGGCAATGACATTGTCACGGCAAAGGAGATCTCTGACAAGTACGGGATACCTTACGACTTGCTGGCAAAGGTCCTGCAGCGGCTCAGCAAAGCGAATCTGATTGTCTCGCACCAGGGGGTGCGCGGGGGATATTCACTCGCCCTCGACCCCCGCACGGTGCATATCTCAACGATTATTCACGCCATCGAAGGCACAGCGCCGGTCATTGCCCGGTGTCTTGCGGATGGCCCGGCGAGCTGTGAGGTGTTCGACGCCTGCACGATCAAGTCTCCGCTCACAAAGGTGCAGGCAAACATCGAGCAGGCATTTGGTACCATGACGCTTGCGGAGATTGTCTAAGCATATGCACCGGACGGTCTATCTCGACAACCATGCCACCACGCGGATCGATCCGCGTGTGCTTGATGCGATGATGCCGTTCCTTCAGGAACAGTACGGCAATGCATCCAGCCGCTCGCACGAATTCGGATTGACCGGGGCAGCGGCTGTGGACGTCGCCCGCACACGCATTGCGCGACTGATCGGGGCAGAGCCCCGCGAGATCATCTTCACGAGCGGCGCAACGGAATCGATCAACCTGGCGCTCAAAGGCGCGGCTGAAGCTGCGTATGGAAGGGCGGGGAAACCTGGCAGGCACATCATCACTGCTGCGACTGAGCATCCTGCGGTCCTCGACACGTGTGCGCATCTTGAACGCGCGGGATTCCGCGTGACGGTTCTTCCTGTTGATCGCTATGGCCGTGTATCCCCGGATGACGTCGCGCGCGCCGTGACCGACGACACGATCCTGGTCAGCATCATGTGGGCCAATAACGAAATCGGCACGATCGGCCCGATGGCTGATCTTGCCGCGCTGTGTGCGTCACGCGGAATTCTCTTTCACTCTGATGCGACTCAGGCCGTCGGGAAGATTCCCGTGGACATCGGGCACTTTCCGGTGGATCTCATGTCCTTCAGTGCGCACAAGATGTATGGTCCGAAAGGAATCGGGGCGCTCTATGTCCGCAAGAGGATTCCCGCGCTCCCGCTTGTCGCGCAGATCGACGGGGGAGGGCACGAGCAAGGGCTCCGCTCCGGCACGTTGAATGTCCCCGGGATCGTCGGATTCGGCGCGGCTGCAGAGATGTGCAGTCAGGAGATGGAGAAGGAGTCGCGCGTGATACGCGGTCTCCGCGACCATCTGGTCAACAGAATCCGGGAGAGCCTCCCGGAGATCCGGGTGAACGGGCATCCTGTGGACCGTCTTCCACACAATGCGAGCATCACTTTTCCCGGACAGCGCG
>Ga0316605_10000578_pt1 | contig 24643 bp, 18 predicted proteins | sample OWC_soil_day20_n_FD_207666 | JGI IMG/M metagenome (GOLD analysis project Ga0316605, IMG submission 207666) | Wetland soil microbial communities from Old Woman Creek delta, Ohio, United States - OWC_soil_day20_noCT | ecosystem: Environmental > Terrestrial > Soil > Wetlands | place: USA: Ohio...
GTCGGGAAGCCCGCCGCCAGCGCCCCTGCCTTCAGCTGCCGCACCAGCTCCTCGCACTGCGGGTCCGACAGTCGCCGCGGCCGACCGAAGCGCTCGGGCCGACGCAGCGCATCGAGCCCGCCCGTCTGCCGCTTCTGCTCCCAGCGCGACACCGTCGTGCGAGTGACCCCAACCCGTCGGGCCACTTCCGCCTGCGCCACGCCGGCCGCAAGCAACCGCCCGCCTCGACGGCGGCGTCGCTCCAGATCCTTCAGTCGCTGCTCGTTGTCCATCCGCACCTCGAATGTAACCACTCGGTGTGTTTGGACAGCAAGCCGGCCGAAAAGTGCTACTCACTTACGCAAGTGTCAATAGTACTTTTCTCGGGTGGCTTGTCTTGAAAAAGACCGAGAAAAGCAGCATTAAAGTGGTGGTGAGGGGGAGAATCGAACTCCCGACCTAGGGGTTATGAATCCCTCGCTCTAACCGTCTGAGCTACCTCACCACGAGGCCGGTCTGCAGGCTGCCGGAGATTGTACCCGGGCAGCCGGGGGGCGCGAATTTTCCGGGCGCGGGCGGAGCGAGTCAAGGAACCGCCCTCGCCCGGCGCGCGCCGGGCCGCTCCCGTGCCCGCGCGAGCAGCGTATCTACACGTTAAAGCGGAAGTGCATCACGTCGCCCTCGCGGACGGCGTACTCCTTGCCCTCGAGCCGCATCTTCCCGGCTTCCTTGGCGCCCTGCTCGCCCTTGCAGGCGATGAAGTCGTCGTAGGAGATCACCTCGGCACGGATGAAGCCCTTCTCGAAGTCGGTGTGGATCTCGCCCGCGGCCTGCGGCGCCAGTGCCCCCTTGTGCGTGGTCCAGGCGCGGACTTCCTTGGGGCCGACGGTGAAGAACGTGAGCAGCCCGAGCAGGTGATAGGCCGCGCGGATCACGCGGTCGAGGCCGGGCTCGTGCAGGCCGAGTTCCTCGAGGAACGCCTGGCGGTCGGCCGGCTCGAGCTCGGCGATCTCCGACTCGATCGCGGCACACACCGGCACGACGTCGGCGCCCTCGGCATCCGCGCGCTTCTGCACGATGTCGAGGTACGGGTTGTCCTTGAAGCCGTTCTCCGCGACGTTCGCCACGTACATGAGCGGCTTGATGGTGATGAGGTGCAGCTCGCGCAGCAGCGGACGGTCCGCCAAGTCCAGCTCGAGCGTGCGCGCCGGGTTGCCGGCGTCGAGGTGATCGCGCATACGCTTCAGGATCTCGCGCAGCCGGATCGCGTCCTTGTCGCCGGCCTTGGAGGCCTTCTCGGCGCGCTGCAGTCCGCGCTCGACGGTCTCGAGATCGGCGAGCGCGAGCTCGGTGTTGATGACCTCGATGTCGGCGAGCGGGTCGATGCGCCCGGCGACGTGCACGATGTCGTCGTTGACGAAGCAGCGCACGACCTGGGCGATGGCGTCAGTCTCGCGGATGTGCGCAAGGAACTTGTTGCCGAGCCCCTCGCCCTTCGAGGCGCCGGCCACGAGGCCCGCGATGTCGACGAACTCGACGGTCGTGGGCAGCACCTTCTCGGGCTTCGCGATGTCGGCGAGCGCCTTGAGGCGCAGGTCCGGCACCGGCACGACGCCCACGTTCGGGTCGATGGTGCAGAACGGATAGTTGGCGGCCGCGGCGTTCTGCGCCTGCGTCACCGCGTTGAAGAGCGTGGACTTGCCGACGTTCGGCAGCCCGACGATTCCGCATTTGATTCCCAAGAGCCCTCACCCGGCCCGACGGCCGATCTCACCCGCGGCGCGGGCGAGTTGAAAGAAGATCACTGCGCCGGCGGCTTCGCGCTGTGCAGTGCATGCATGGCCTTTTCCGACCCTTCGCGGACGAACACCGGCAGGGCCTGCAGCGCCGCGTCGATCGACTGCATCAGCGCCTGCTCGTCGACCGGCGCCGCCCGCTGCAGCACGTAGTCGATCACCTGCGACTTGTCGCCGGGGTGGCCGATGCCAAGACGCAGCCGCCAGAAGTCCGGCCCGCAGTGCGTGATCGTGTCGCGCAGGCCGTTGTGTCCGCCGTGTCCGCCGCCGAGCTTGAACCGTGCCGTGCCCGGCGGCAGGTCGAGTTCGTCGTGCACCACCAGCAGCTCGCCGGCCGGCGCCTTCAGGTAGTCGAGCAGCGCGCGCACTGAGAGCCCGCTGCGGTTCATGTAGGTCTGCGGCTTCAGCAGCACCACGTCGCGTCCGTCGAGCGGCACGCGGCAGATTTCGCCCTGGTAGCGTGCGTGCGAGCGGAACTGCGCGCCCAGCGCGTGCGCCAGCGCGTCCACGAACCAGAAGCCCGCGTTGTGACGCGTGAGCCGGTGCTCCGGTCCCGGATTGCCGAGTCCGGCAATGATCGCGAGCGGCGTGCCTGCCATGGTGCGGTCCCGAAAAAGACCGGGCCGCCCGCAAGGGCGGCCCGAGTCCCGTCCCGAGGATGGTTACTTCTTGCCTTCCTTGCCCTTTGCTTCGGCCGGCTTGGCCGCCGCCGCAGCCGGCTTGGCCCCGGCTGCCGCAGCCGGCTTGGCCCCGGCTGCCGCAGCCGGCTTGGCGCCGGCCGTCGCAGCCGGCGCCGCAACTGCCGCCGCCGCTCCGGCGGCTGACTCGGCGCCCGGCGCCTCGGCCTCCTCGGCGCGAGCATGGTGGATGGAGACCACCGGCGCATCGCGACCGTGGGTGAGCTCGGGAATCTCGACCCCCTCCGGCATGCTGAGGTTGGACAGGTACAGCATCTGGTTCATGTCCAGTGCCGACAGGTCCACGTCGACGAACTCCGGCAGGTCCTTCGGCAGGCACAGCACCTCGACGTCGTTGCGCAGGTGCGAGACCACGCCGCCCTTCTTCACGCCCGGCGAGCCCGCATCGCCCTTGAAGTGCAGCGGGATCGTGATGCGGATCTTCTCGTTCTCCAGCACCCGCTGCAGGTCCACGTGCAGAACGGCGTTCTTCGCGGGGTGGCGCTGCACGTCCTTCAGCACCGCGGCCTGGCTCACCTCGCCGACCTTCAGGTTGATGATGGTCGAGTAGAAGCGCTCGTTGTCGAGCATCAGCAGCAGGCGGGTGTGGTCGAGCGCGAGCGCGCGCGGTTCACGATGGCCACCGTAGAGGATGGCGGGCACCTTGTTCGCACGACGCAGGCGGCGGCTCGCACCTTTGCCCTCGGCATCGCGGAACTCGGCGGCGAGTTCGAAAGAAGTCTTCATGGAGGTCTCCGTTTGTCGTCAGAAATGCCGCCCCGTCCGCGACCAGACTGGGGCAGCGCCAGGTCAATCGATGTACAGCGAGCTCACGCTCTCCTCGTCGCGGATGCGGCGCATCGTCTCCGCGAGCAGGCCCGCCACCGAGAGCTGGCGGACCTTGCGGCACGCGCGCGCGTCGTCGCGCAGCGGGATCGTGTCCGTGACCACCAGTTCGTCGAGCTCCGAGGCCTCGATGCGCGACACCGCCGGGCCCGACAGCACCGGGTGGGTGATGTAGGCCACCACGCGCTTCGCGCCGACGTCCTTCAGGGCCTTCGCCGCGTGGCACAGCGTGCCTGCGGTGTCCACGAGGTCGTCCACAAGCACGCAGCTCTTGCCCTCGACCTCGCCGATGATGTTCATCACCTCGGACTCGTTGGCGCGCGGCCGGCGCTTGTCGATGATCGCCAAGTCGGCGTCGTCGAGCCGCTTGGCGATCGCGCGTGCGCGCACCACGCCGCCCACGTCCGGCGAGACCACCACGAGGTCGTCGTACTTCTGCCGCCAGACGTCGCCGAGCAGCACCGGCGAGGCGTACACGTTGTCCACCGGGATGTCGAAGAACCCCTGGATCTGGTCGGCGTGCAGGTCCACCGTGAGCACCCGGTGCACGCCGGCGCCGGCGAGCAGGTTGGCCACGACCTTGGCCGTGATCGCGACGCGCGTGGCGCGCGGCCGGCGATCCTGGCGGGCGTAGCCGAAGTACGGCACCACCGCGGTGATGCGGCCCGCCGAGGCGCGGCGGCAGGCATCCACCATCACGAGCAGTTCCATGATGTGGTCGTTGGCCGGCGGGCTCGTGGGCTGCACGACGAACACGTCGCGGCCGCGCACGTTCTCCATGATCTCGACGGTCACCTCGCCGTCGCTGAAGCGGCCGACATGGGCGCGGCCGAGCGGCACCTGCAGGTAACGCGCGATATCGAGCGCGAGCTGCGGGTTCGCACTGCCGCTGAACACCGCGATGGTCGGGCTGTCCATCAGGGGACACTCTCCGTTTCCGCACGGCCCAGGGCGACTCGGCCCTGTTCCGTCAGCCTCGATGGCTGGGGTGGAAGGATTCGAACCTCCGAATGGCGGGATCAAAACCCGCTGCCTTACCGCTTGGCGACACCCCACCGAATCCGTCAGCGGCGGCCGGCCCTCAGCTCCTGCTCGAGCTGGCGCCTCGCCTCCAGCGGCGAGCGGTTGAGGCCGCGCACCACGTAGCCCGTCCAGCGGCCCGGCAGCTCCGCGAGCGCCGCCCGCGCGCTGGCCTCGTCCGGCATCGCCGCGAACACGCAGGAGCCGGTGCCAGTCAGCCGCGCCGGCCCATGCCGCCCGACCCAGTCGAGTGCCTCGCCCACCGCGGGAAAGCGCCGCCGGACGACCGCCTCGCAGTCGTTCCGTCCGCCTGTCGTCAGGAAACCGCGAATTGTGATTACGGGGGTATCCCTTGTCAATTCAGGGGCTCCAAACACGGCCGCCGTGGACACCGCGACGTCGGGGCGTACCAGCAGGTACACCGGCTCCGGCAGGTCGAGCGGCGTGAGCCGCTCGCCCACCCCCACCGCCCACGCCGCCCGGCCCCCGACGAACACCGGGACATCCGCCCCGAGGCCGAGCCCGAGCGTGGCGAGCGCCTCCGATGCCAGGCCGCAGGCCCACAACTCGTTGAGCGCGACCAGCACCGTGGCGGCATCCGAGCTGCCCCCGCCGAGACCGCCCTGCAGCGGGATCCGCTTGCGGACCTCGATGGCCACCCCTCCGGCACCCGGGCATCGCCCCGCGAGCAGCCGCGCCGCCAGCACGGCGAGGTCGTCCTCAGGGTCCACCCCGGGCACCTCGCCGATCCGCTCCACCGTGCCGGGCGGCCTCCGCCAGAAGCGCAGCTCGTCGGCCAGGTCGACGAACTGGAAGGCAGTCTGCAGCAGGTGGTAGCCGTCCGGCCGTCGCCCGACCACGTGCAGGAACAGGTTCAGCTTAGCCGGCGCCGGCCAGGGCTCGGGGTCACCCAGCGGCTCGCCCGGCGACGATTCCATCCCCATCTTACGGTCCCGGAACCGACTGCGGCGCTGCGCCGGGCGGGCCGGAAGGCACGGACCAGATGTCCACGATCACCCGCACACGGACGTCGCCGCGCGTGGCCGTGAACCGTTGCGGCAGCGACAGACCGGTCGCCGTCGTGAACGCGTCGTAGCCGATGCGCCAGCCCGCCTGCTCGATCACCCGCCACGGCGCGGCCGCGGCGTCCGTGACCTCGGCCGGCTGGTCCGGGTCCGGCACGCCCATCATCCAGTAGCGCAGGCTGACCCAGGGCAGCTCGGTCCCGAGGCGCGACTGCAGCTCGGCACGGGCGGCGTCGGCGTCTACGCTGCGCCCGGCGCCATCGGCCACGGCAAGGGAGTCGGGCGTCGCCACGACGCGCACGGCGCCGGCGCCGAACGGGCCGCGCAGGTCCAGCTGGCTGGTCTGCTCGCGCTGCTCCCAGACGAAGGCGCCGCCGCCGCCCTCGCCGCCGGCGGACAGGGCGAGGCGACCGCTGGCGCTCCAGTGCGGGATGGCCTGCGGATCGGGCAGTACGGCGGGCACGGGACTGCGCGGCGAGGTCGCACAGCCCGACAGCGCCAGCGTCGCGAGGATCGCGAGCGCACCGCGCCTCACGGGCCGGCCTGCTCCAGGCGCTTCTTGAGTCGCGCGTCGTCCGGCCGGCGCTTGAGCGCAACCTGCCAGGTCTTGCGGGCGGCGGCCTGGTCGCCGAGCGCCCATTGCACCTCGCCGAGATGCAGGTCGATCTCCACGTCCTCGCCGAGGTCGCGGGCACGCTCGAGGTACCCGAGGGCCTCCTTCAGGCGACCCTGCCGGAACGCAACCCAGCCCATGCTGTCGAGCACGGCGGCGCTGTCCGGCATCTGCACGAACGCGGCGCTCACCAGGGCGGCGGCCTCCTCGAGCTGGCGGTTGCGATCGGCGAGCGTGTAGCCCAGGGCGTTCTGCACCACCACATCCCCAGGCCGGTCTTCCAGCATCCGGCGCAGGTCGCGGATCGCGGCGTCGGTCCTGCCCGCGCGCTCGAAGGCAAACACGCGCGCCATGCGCAGGTCCATGGAGTCCGGGTACTGCGCGAGGCCGGCGTCGAGGATCGCGAGCGCGCGGTCCGCATCGTCCATGCCGCTGGCCAGGCCGGCCCGCGCGGCGATGACGTCCGGCCCGCGCTGCGGGTGCGCCCGGGCGAACTCCTCGAGGTGCGCAAGCCCGGCATCGAGGCCGGACTGCTCGGCCCTGATGCGGGCGACCCGGCCCTGCGCCTGCAGCGCGAAGTCGCCGCCCGCCACGCGCGAGTAGTAGCGCAGGGCACGCTCGCTGTCCTCGCGCCGGTCGGCGACGGCGCCGAGGAAATAGAGTGCGTCGTAGGACTGGGCGCCCGTGGACAGGAGATCCTCGAACCTTGCCGCGGCGGCAACGAGGTCGCCGCGCTGCAGATCGAGCACCCCGAGGGCGCGCACCGCGCCCGGATAGACGCGCTCGCCCGAGGCGAAGGGTGTGAGGATGGCGCGGGCCTCCTCGTCGCGCCCGGTGCCTGCGAGCAGCAACGCGTACTCGAGCTGGGTGGACACCTCGGCGTTGGGCTCGAGCACCAGGTCATGGGCCATCCTGAGACCGGCCTCCTCTTCCCCGGAGGCGATCAGCGCCCGGGCGAGCATCATCTTCGCCGGCACCCAGTAGGGCGCGATCTCGGTCGCACGGCGCGCGCTGTCGAGGGCGAGCTTGAAATTCTCGGAGCGCAGCGCGGCGGCCGCGAGCGCGTGGTGGCCCTCGGCCACTCCCGGGTGCCGCGCGACCAGGCGACGGAAGAGCTCGGTCAGGTCCGGGGCGGTGCCGTGGCCCGTCAGCACCGGCAGCAGCGCGAGGAAGCCGGCGGCCGGGCTGATGTAGCCGCTCTCGATCATCAGCGCGAACTGCGCCTCGGCCTCGTCGAGCCGATGCAGCGCCAGCGCCGCCACGCCCGCATGGCGCCGGGCCTGCTCGCTCGTGGGGTTGATTGCCAGCCAGCGTTCCGCCGCGAGCAGGGTCTCGCGGTACTGCGAGTGCTCGAAGGCGAATTCGGTGGCCTGCTGCGCGACCGCCTCGTCCTCCGAGGCCTGCGCGGCGCGGCGGTAGGCGCGCGCCGCCTCCGGCAGTTCATTTCGCTCCAGCGCCGCGTCGGCCTCCGCCAGCAGCACCTCCGGATCGGCGGGAGTGTTGTTGGCGCCGACCGGCTCGGCCGGCTCCGTGGCGCACGCCGCGAGCAGCAGCAGCGCCGCAGTGACGGCAATCTGACGGAAGAATGAGGGGGCGGTACGCATGGCCCGCGCACTATAGCGGAAGCGCCATCGAGCTTGTGTTGCACCCGGGCATGAACCAGAATTCCGCGCTTTCCGAGACCGGAAACCGGATGTCTCTCGTCGTCGTCGGCATCAACCACCGCACCGCACCGGTCGACGTGCGCGAACGCGTGGTTTTCGAGCCGGCGCGCGTACCCGATGCGCTGCGCGAGCTCGCTTCCCTCGACGAGATCGAGGAGGCGGTGATCGTCTCGACCTGCAACCGCACCGAGCTCTACTGCGTGACGGAGTGCGGCGAAGCCGAGCTCGCCGAGTGGCTGCAGAACTACCACCAGCTCGGGTCCAGCATCCGTCACTGCCTCTACCACCACGACGACATGCGCGCCGTCTCGCACGTCTTCGCGGTCGCCTCCGGCCTCGACTCCATGGTCCTCGGCGAGCCGCAGATCCTCGGCCAGCTCAAGGACGCCTACCGGGCGGCGCAGGAAACGGGCACGACCGGGCCGCTGCTCAACCGCCTCTTCCAGGCCGCGTTCTCGGTCGCCAAGCGGGTGCGTACCGAGACCGAGATCGGCGCCAACGCCGTGTCGGTGGCCTCGGCCGCCGTGGCGATGGCCAAGACCGTGTTCGCGAGCTTCGAGAACCGCACCGCCCTGATGGTGGGCGCGGGCGAGACCATCGCGCTCGCGGCCCGGCACCTCCACGCCGACGGCCTGCGCCGCATGATCGTCGCCAACCGCAGCATCGAGCGCGCCCAGGAGCTGGCCGCCGAGTTCCAGGGCTTCGCGATCGGCCTCGACGACATCGGCGCGCACCTGCGCGAGGCCGACATCGTGGTCGCCTCCACCGCGAGCCCGCACGCGATCATCACCCGCGACATGGCCGCGGCCGCGCTGCGTGCACGCAAGCGCCGTCCGATCTTCATGGTGGATATCGCCGTGCCGCGCGACATCGAGCCGGCCGTCGCCGAGCTCGAGGACGTGTACCTCTTCACCGTGGACGACCTGCAATCCGTGGTGAACGAGAACATGGAGAACCGGCGGCAGGCGGCGCGCGAGGCCGACCGCCTGATCGCCACCGAGGTGGACCGCTTCGAGCTGCAGCTGCGCACGCGCAGCGCCGCCCCCACGATCCGCCGCTTGCGTCACGAGGCCGAGCTCGTGCGCGAGCACACGCTCGAGCAGGCCCGACGCATGCTGGCCGCCGGCCGGGGGACGGACGAAGTCCTCGAGTTCCTCGCCGCCACGCTCACCAACCGCCTGATCCACGCGCCGAGCCAGCGGCTGCGCGAGGCGGCCGAGAGCGGCGACGAGCGGATCATCGGCGCGATCGCCGAGATCTACCGTCTCGACCGCGACGGATGAAGGACTCCGTCCGGCGCCGGCTCGAGCAGGCCGTCGAGCGCTTCGAGGAAGTGGGCGGGCTGCTCGCCGACCCCGAGGTGATCGGCGGCAGCACCCGCTTCCGCGACCTGTCCATGGAGTACGCGCGGCTCGAGCCGGTCGCGACGCGCTTCCGCGTCTTCCGCAGCCTCGAGGCGGAGCGAACCGCCGCGGAGGAGCTGTCGCGCGGTGCAGACGCCGAGATGCGTGCGCTCGCCGAGGAGGAGCTGAAGGCCGTGGACGCCCGGCTCGAGGCCGAGTCCCTGGAGCTGACCCGGCTGCTCATCCCGAAGGACTCACGCGACGACAGCAACATCTTCCTCGAGATCCGCGCCGGCACCGGCGGCGACGAAGCCGCGATATTCGCCGGTGACCTGTTCCGCATGTACTCGCGCTACGCCGAGCGCCAGGGCTGGCAGGTCGAGGTGCTGAGCGAGAGCGCGGGCGAACACGGCGGCTACAAGGAGATCATCAGCCGCATCGCCGGTCGCGGGGTGTTCTCCCGGCTCAAGTTCGAGTCGGGGACGCACCGCGTGCAGCGCGTGCCGGCCACCGAGGCGCAGGGCCGCATCCACACCTCGGCCTGCACGGTCGCGATCCTGCCCGAGCTCGACGAGGTCGAGGACGTGGCGCTCAATCCCGCGGAGTTGCGCGTCGACACCTACAGGGCCTCGGGCGCCGGCGGCCAGCACGTCAACAAGACCGACTCGGCGATCCGCATCACGCACCTGCCGACCGGCATCGTGGTCGAGTGCCAGGACGAGCGCTCGCAGCACAAGAACCGCTCGCGGGCGATGGCGCTGCTGCGCGCGAAGCTCGTCGAGACCGAGCGCCAGAAGCAGAACGCGCAGCAGGCGCAGGAGCGCAAGCTGCAGGTCGGCTCGGGCGACCGCTCCGAGCGCATCCGCACCTACAACTACCCGCAGGGCCGCGTGACCGACCACCGCATCAACCTCACGCTCTACCAGCTGCCCGCCATCGTGGAGGGCGCGCTCGACGAGGTGATCGGGCCGCTGCAGCAGGAGTGGCAGGCCGAGCAGCTCGCGGCACTCGACTGACCCCAGGGCCGGTTTCGCATGGCCACCGAAATCCGCTCGCTGATCGACGAAGGGGCGGCGCGACTCGCGCGCGTCTCCGACGAGCCGCGGCGGGAGGCGGAGGTGCTGCTCGGGGAGGCTCTCGGCCGCCCGCGCGCCTGGCTGCTCGCCCACCCCGAGGAACGCATCCTCGACTGCGAGGCCACGGACCGCTACGAGGCGTTGGTCACGCGCCGTGCGCTCGGGGAGCCGGTCGCCTACCTGCTCGGCGAGAAGGAGTTCTGGTCGCTGTCGCTCGCGATCGGTCCCGGCGTGCTGATCCCACGTCCCGAGACCGAGCGGCTGGTCGAATGCGCACTGGCACACCTGCCCGCCGACCGGTCCTGCGACGTGCTCGATCTCGCGACCGGCAGCGGTGCGGTCGCGCTCGCCATTGCGGCCGAACGGCCGCACGCACGCGTCCTCGCCACCGACCTGTCCGAGGCAGCGGTGGACACGGCCCGCACCAACGCCGCGCGTCTCGGCCTCGGCCAGCGAGTGGCGGTGCACGCGGGCGCCTGGTACGAGCCCGTGGCGGGGCGGCGGTTCGACGTGATCGTCAGCAACCCGCCCTACATCGCCGCCGCCGACCCGCGCGTCGCACCCGCGGTGCGGCGCTACGAGCCGCCGCAGGCGCTGTTCGCCGGGGCCGATGGGCTCGAGGCCCTGCGCGCGGTGGTCGGCGGGGCGCCCGGTCATCTCGTGCCCGGCGGCTGGCTGCTGGTCGAGCACGGCGACACGCAGGGCGCCGCCGTGCGCGAACTGCTCGAGGCGGGCGGGTTCGAGCAGGTGCAGACGCACCGCGATCTCGCGGGCCGCGAGCGCTGCACCGAGGGTTGCCGTCCCGGCCGCGAGTCGTCTTCGGTTTTCGGCGATTCGATCGCCGGGCCATCCCGGTCAATATGACCGATTGCGGGCCTCCTGCCCGCCACCCGGACACCCTCGATGAACACTCCAGACTCCCTCGCGGCCCTGCTCGGCGACTTCACGCCCGACCCGGTCTCGCCGTACGCGGCCTCCGTGCAGAAGGCGCTGCGGCTGGCGCACCGCCTGCAGGAGCGCGCCCGCGCCCTGCAGACGCCGTCGGAGCGGCGCCAGCAGGCCGAGCTCGACCGAATGCTCCAGACGCCCTCCGACAAGGCGACGCTGGCGCTGATGACCGACCAGGCCTTCCGCACCAGCGACCCGGCGCGCGCGGTGGAGCACCTCACGCACATCCTCGACGTGCAGGGCGTGCCGCGCTTCTTCGGGCCAGTCGACCGCACGCTGATGAAGGGCTTCCAGTCCTTCGGCGCCTACGTGCCCGGGGTCGCGCTGCCGCTCGTGAAGGAGCACATGCACAAGGAGACGGCGAACGTCATCCTGCCCGGCGAGCAGGAGGTCCTCACCCGCCACCTGGGGGAGCGCCGCACCGAGGGCGTGCGGATGAACGTGAACTTCCTCGGCGAGGCGATCCTGAGCGAACCCGAGGCCGAGCGCCGGCTGCAGCAGTACCTGCAGGGCCTGCAGTGGCCGGAGATCGAGGTGGTCTCGATCAAGATATCGACCGTGTACTCGCAGATCTCGCCGCTGGCGCGCGAGCACACGGTGGCGGTGCTGTGCGACCGGCTGGAGCGGCTGTTCCGCACGGCCGACCGCGCGCGCTTCACGCGCCCCGACGGCACGGTCGTACCCAAGTTCGTGTACCTGGACATGGAGGAGTACCGCGACAAGGAACTCACCGCCGCCGCCTTCATGCGCACGCTCGATCGCGACGGCCTGCGTCACGTGCAGGCCGGCATCGCGCTGCAGAGCTACATCCCCGACTCGTACCGCACGCTGCTCGGGCTGCAGGCCTGGGCGCGCCGGCGCGTTGCGGAGGGCGGCGGACGCATCACCATCCGGCTCGTGAAGGGCGCCAATATGGAGAGCGAGCGCGTCGAGTCCTCGGCGCGCGGCTGGCCGCAGGCGCCGTACCGGACCAAGCTCGAGACCGACGCGAACTACAAGCGCATGGTCCAGGAGGTCATGAAGCCGGAGAACCTCGCGGCCATGAACGTCGGCGTGGCCTCGCACAACCTCTTCGACCTCGCCTACGGCCTCGTGCTCGCACACGAACGCGACGCGCTCGACCGGGTGCAGTTCGAGATGCTCGAGGGCATGGCGAACGCACAGCGTCGCGCACTATTCGAGCTGACGCGCAACCTGCTGCTGTACGCGCCGGCCTGCCGGAAGGAGAACTTCATCAACGCGATCGGCTACCTGGTCCGGCGGCTCGACGAGAACACCGGGCCGGAGAACTTCCTGCGCCACGCCTTCAAGATCGAGGTCGGCAGCCCCGAGTGGCGGCGGCTCGAGCAGGGCTTCCTCGCCGCGTTCGACGCCATCCCCCGCACGGCCGATGCGCCGCGCCGCGACCAGGACCGCAACCAGCCGCCCGCCGTGCGGCCCGCCCTCGCGCGCGGCTGGCAGCACCTCGAGAGCGAACCGGACACGGACTTCGCCCTTCCGCAGAACGGCGAGTGGGGTGAGCGCATCCTCGCCCGCTGGGCGCCGCGACACGGCGACGCCGCGGTGCAGGTGCCGCTGGTGATCGGCGGGGAAGAACTGTTCGAGGACCGCCCGGTGCGCGACTGCCTCGACCCGTCGCGACCGGGCGTGGTCGTGGGACGCTACCGGCAGGCGACGGATGCCGACGTCGTGCGTGCCGTGGAGTGCGCGGCCGAGGATCCGGACGGCTGGCGCGGCCTGCCCGTCGAGGAACGATTCGAGCTGCTGGGTCGGGTCGCGCAGGAGCTGCGCGTGGCGCGCGGCGACCTCATGGGCGCGGCGCTCGCGGACGGCGGCAAGACGCTGATGGAGTCCGACCCGGAAGTCTCCGAGGCCATCGACTTCCTCGAGTTCTACCGCGACACGGCGCGCTGGTGGCAGCAGATGCCGACGCTCCGGACCCGTCCGAAGGGCGTCGTGGTCGTGGTACCGCCGTGGAACTTCCCCATCGCCATTCCCTGCGGCGGAGTCGCCGCGGCTCTCGCAGCCGGCAACACCGTGATCATCAAGCCGGCGTCGGATGCCGTGCTGGTCGCCTGGGAGATGTGCCAGTGCTTCTGGCGCGCGGGCGTGTCGAGTAAGGCGCTGCAGTTCCTGCCCTGCTCCGGCGCCCGCGAGGGCCGCAAGCTCGTCAACCACCCGAAGGTCGACGCGGTGATCCTGACCGGCGGCACCGAGACGGCGCTCACGATGCTCGGCGACAACCCGCGGCTCAGCCTGTTCGCCGAGACCGGCGGCAAGGACGCGACGATCGTCACCGCCGTCTCGGATCGCGACCAGGCCATCAAGCACATCCTGCACTCGGCCTTCAGCCACGCGGGTCAGAAGTGCTCGGCGACCTCCCTGCTGCTGCTGCAGGCCGAGGTGTACGACGATCCCGCGTTCCGTCGCTCGCTGTGCGAGTCGGTGCAGAGCCTCAAGGTCGGCTCCGCCTGGGAGCTCGACACGAAGATGGGGCCGATGATCAAGCCGCCGTCCGGTGACCTCGAGACCGCGCTCAAGGTGCTCGAGCCCGGCGAGGAATGGGCCGTGATGCCGCGGCCCGTCGAGGGCAACCCGTGCCTGTGGACTCCCGGCGTGAAGTACGGAGTGCGACCGGGCAGCTACACGCACCTGACCGAATTCTTCGGCCCGGTGCTGGCGGTCATGCGCTTCGAGAGGCTGGGCGAGGCGGTGGCACTCGTCAACCAGACCGGCTACGGGCTCACGAGCGGGCTCGAGAGCCTCGACGAGCGTGAGTGGGATTACTGGAAGGAGCACATCCGCGCCGGCAACCTGTACATCAACCGCGTCACTACCGGCGCGATCGTGCTGCGCCAGCCCTTCGGCGGCATGGGCAAGTCCGGCTTCGGTCCCGGCATGAAGGCCGGCGGGCCGAATTACGTCGCGCAGTTCATGGACTTCGACGACGTCGCGACGGTCCCAGCCGGCGGCATGCCGCAGTCGCAGGGGCTCGCGGCGCTGTGCCGCGCGCTGGCGACGCGGCCGCAGCCGGACGATGCCCGCATCGTGGCCGCCGCCCTGAGCTACGAACACAGCCAGCGCGAGGAGTTCGGCGTCGAGCACGATCACTTCAGGCTGGTGGGCCAGGACAACGTGCGGCGATACCGACCCGTCGGCAGCGTGCGGGTTCGCGTCCACCCGCGCGACACGCCCTTCGACGCGTTCGCGCGCGCCTGTGCAGCGCAGGTCGCCGGCTGCCACGTGGTGATCAGCACGCCGCCCGGGCTCGATGCGCCGGCCGTACGACGGCTCGAGGAACTCACCGAGTCCTGGGCGGGCGCGATCGAGTTCGTGGAGGAATCCGACGCGCAGCTCGCCGAGGCCATCCGGGGTGGCCAGGTCGACCGCGTCCGTTACGCGGCCCCGGACCGTGCCGCGCTCGAGGTGCTGCAGGCGGGCAACGCGGCCAACGGCTGCGTCGTCAGCGTGCCCGTGTCCGCCGAAGGCCGGCTCGAGCTTTTGTGGTACCTGCGCGAGCAGAGCATCAGCACGGACTACCACCGCTACGGCAACCTCGGACTGCGCGCCGACGAGGCGCGGGCGGAAGTGCCTTGACGCGACCAGCCGGCGTGAACACGACCCGGGACACGCCCTCCATCGTCGGGGTCGCGATGCGCGACCTCGCACGGCTCAGCCGCGTCGCCGCGATCGTCGCCCGGCACGGGTTTGGACCGCTGCTGATGCGCATCCCCGTGGCGGGACGGCTGTTCGACAAGCCACCCGAGGGCGACCCGTCGTTGCGCGACCTGTCCGCGCCCGTGCGGTTCGCGAAGCTGCTGGCGGCGCTCGGCCCGACCTACATCAAGCTCGGGCAGATCCTGTCGATGCGCAAGGACATGTTCTCGCCGGAGTGGATCGAGGCGCTCGAGACCCTGCAGGACGACGCACCACGCCTGACGTTCGCCGCGGTGCGCGAGCAGGTCGAGGCCAGCCTCGGCGGCAGGCTCGAGGACCTCTACGCCTCGTTCGACGAGCAGCCGCTCGGCACGGCCTCCATCGCTCAGACGCATCGCGCACGCACGAGGGACGGCGACGACGTGGTCGTGAAGGTCCAGCGGCCCGGCATCGAGGCGACGATGCGCTCGGACCTCGACCTGCTCTACGTCTCGGCGCAGATCCTCGAGGCCAGCATCGACGAGATGCAGCTCTTCGGCGTGGTGTCGATCGTCGAGGAATTCGAGAAGGGGCTGCTCAAGGAACTCAACTTCCACCAGGAACTCGCGAACCTGCTCGAGTTCCGGCGCAACCTGGACCCGACGCGCAAGGTGACGGTGCCCCGCCCCTACCCGGAACTCTCGACGCGCACCGTGCTCACGATGCAGTTCTTCGCAGGCCGGCCGATCCGCAAGCTCGTGCCGAAGAGCCCGGAGGCGCAGGCGGCCGTCAACGAGATCGTGTACACGGCCTTCAAGCAGGTGCTGGTGGACGGCGTCTTCCACGGCGACCCGCACGCCGGCAACCTGCTGTGCGCAGAGGACGGCACGCTGTGCATGATCGACCTCGGCATGGTCGGTCGGATCACGCCCGAGCAGCGCGACGACATCGTGACGCTGGCGGTCGCCACGATCGCGAACGACGGCACGACGGTCGCCCGCGTGCTGCTCAAGATGGGCACGCCGACCCAGCGCGTGAACCTGTCCGAGCTCAAGGGCGACATCGAGCGCATCCGCTCGCAGCACCTGATGGTCGCGAACTTCGGCGAATACGACTCGGCCGGCTTCATCGAGGACTTCAGCAAGGCGGCGGGCAAGCACCGCGTCAAGCTCGCGCGCGACATGGCGATCCTGGGCAAGGCCGCGGCCACGCTCGAGGACATCATCCGCACGCTCCATCCCGAGGTGGACCTGGTCGGCATCGCCAAGCCCTTCCTCGACGACATCGTGAAGCGACGCCTGTCACCGCAGCGCATCCTGGGCGAGATGATGACCGAGGCGACCGGCCTCGGCTCGATGCTGCGCACCGTGCCCGGCCAGATCGACCAGCTGATGCACGACTTCGAGACCGGGAACATCATGGTCCGCGCGGTCACCCCCGAGCTCGACGACCTGCCGAAGCGACTGCATGCGCTGGGCGGACGGCTCACCCTCGCCGCATTTGCGTCGGCCACCACGCTCGCGACGGCGATCGCGGTGCCGGAGACCACCGAGTCCACGCCGCGCCTGATCGCGGCCGCGGTGCTTGCATTCGCCGCGGCCGCGGGCTGGATGTCGCTGCTTGCGTGGCACTGGTTCGGCCAGGGCAAGCCAATGAAGCTGACGCCGCTGTTGCGGTTCTTCCGGCGCTGAGCGCAGGTCGAGACCGAGGCCGCCTCGATCGACCGCGGGGATGCTGCGGCTCCGGCGAGGGTCAGTCGCGCGCGGAGTCTTGCACGAGTCGCCTGCGCTGCAGCTTGCCCGATGCAGTGCGCGGCAACCCGTCCACGCAGCGGATCTCGCGCGGCTGCTTGAATCCCGCCAGCCGATCGCGGCAATGCCGCTGCAGCGCCTCGAAATCCAGTGCCGTGCCGGGCGCGGCCACGATCCAGGCCACGACGCGGGCGCCGAGGTCGGCATCCGGGATGCCGGCCACCCCCGCGTCGTCCACCGACGGATGCTCCATCAGCACCGCCTCGATCTCGGCCGGATAGACGTTCTCGCCGCCCGAAACGATCAGGTCGTCGCGTCGGTCGAGCACCCGCAGGCCGCCGTCGGGGTCGAGGCAGCCGAGGTCGCCGGTGTGCAGCCAGCCGCCCCGCAGCGCCCGCGCCGTGGATCCGGGATCGTGCAGGTAACCCTGCATCAGGATCGGTCCGCGCACCAGGATCTCGCCCGGCGTGCCGGGCGGAACGTCGCAGCCCTCGTGGACGATTCGCAGCTCCGTGCCCTGCATCGGCTGCATCGGCCGCGGCGTCGTGGCACCGGCGCGAGGCGGCGGCGCGGTCGCGACCTGCGAGCAGGCCTCGGTGAGGCCGTAGGTGGGGCAGACCGGGTAGCCGGCGGCGAGCGCGCGCGCCACCAGTTCCGGTGCGGCCGCCGCGCCGCCGAGCAGCAGCACCTGCAGCCCTTCCGGCGCCGGGCGCGCACCACGGTGCGCGAGCAGCCGCGACAGCATGGTGGGCACGAGCGAAACGGCAGCAATGTCGCCAGCATCGAGCGCGTTGCTGACCTCGGCGACATCGAAGCGCGGCAGCAGCCGCACCGGTCCGCCGAAGCGCACGCTGCGCATCAGGATCGACAGGCCGCCGACGTGGAAGAGCGGCATGCAGGCGAGCCAGCGCTGCGCGACGACGGAACCGAGGCGCTCAGCGGCGGCCTCCGCGCTGGCAAGGAAGCTCGCCCGGCTCAGGCAGGCTCCCTTGGCTCGACCGGACGTGCCAGAGGTGAAGAGCACGGCGAGCGTCGCATCGACGTCCGTGGTCCCGCCCTCCCCCGGCAACTTGCCGCGAGGCGCCGGCAGCGCATCGAGCCTCGGCGCGACGACGGCCTGCAGGCCCGGCACCCGAGCCGCGAGGTCCGCGAGTCGCGGATCACCCGCGCCGCCGAGCAGCCAGAGGACGCGCGCGTCCGCCAGCTGCTGCCCCAGTTCGGATGCAGTCAACCGGAGATTGAGGGGCAGCACCGTCCGTCCGGCGAGCGCGATCGCGTGGAACCAGGCTGCAAACTCGGCATCGCCGCGGAGCAGCAGCGCGAGCGGCGCGTCCCCGGGTGGGGCCGTCGACTGGAGGTACTCGGCCCCGCGGCGCGCGTGGTCGAGGAGATCGGCAAACGTCCACGTGCCGGCTGCGGTCTCAAGTGCCGGCGCGCCTGGGGTGAGGGCGGCCCGCCAGGGCAGGTCGTAGCACCCGGTCACGGGGTGATCCCGAGCCCGGGCGCCTCGGACAGCCTGGCGCGTCCGCCGCCGCACACGACGGGTTCCGCGACGTCCGACACGAACAGGCCCGCCGTACACAGGCCATGCACCGTGGACGGATCGCCCCACGCAGCCGCGCAGTGCAGTGCATGTCTTGCGCCGACCGCGCTCTCGAAGGTGTGCGAGAAGACGACTTCGACACCCGCCTCCCGGGCCGCGACCGCAATCTCGAGCGCGCGCGCCGGGCCGCCGAGCGTGGCCGGCTTCAGCACCACGACGTCCACGGCCGCGGCAGCGAGCAGGCGCAGGACGCCGGCCTCCGTCGCCACCGCTTCGTCCGCCGCGAGCCTCAGCGGAGCGTCGCGATGCAGTTTCGCCATCCCGTCGAAATCGTCGGCCGCGAGCGGCTGCTCGACGTAGTCGAAGTCGAAGTCCGCGAGTACGGCGAGCGCCGCGCGGGCCGTGGGCAGGTCCCAGGCGCCGTTCGCATCGCCCCGCAGCCTGACCGCGGCCCCGAGCCCCTCGCGCGCTGCGCGCGCCCGCGCCACGTCCTCGGCGAGCGTCGCCGCGCCGAGCTTGATCTTCGCCGCTCGGTGGCCCGACGCACGGACGCGGGCCGCCTCCTCGCGCAGCGCCTCCAGGTCGTGCGCCATGAGCAGCGCGCTCGTCGGCACGTCCCGCAGCACCGCGCGTTGCGCAGTACCGCAGCGGAGGCGATGCAGCGCGACGACGCCGGCCGCGAGCTGCTCGGCGAGCGGACGTCCGGCGCGGCGCGCGGCGAGGTCCCACAGCGCGCCCTGCACCGCCGCACGTGCGGCCGGCGCGGCCCGCAGGCGGGCGTCGAGGCCGGGCGACCACTCGTTTGGTGGCAGCGCCTCGCCGCACAACAGCGACTCGGCGCCCTTGAGCAACGCGAAGGCCTGCTCGGCGGTCTCCGTGCCGAAGCCGGGCCACGGTGCCGCCTCGCCGAAGCCGGCGTTACCGTCGGCATCGCGCAACTCGAGCAGCACGCTCTTGCGTTCGGTGAAATCGCCGCGGGCCGTGCGCATCGGCCGCGCGAAGCGCAGCCGCACGAGCCTCGAGCGCGCAACGGCCCGATTCACCACGCCAGGCCGAGTGCGAACAGCAGGCCGAACACGACCTCGAGGTGGGCGGTACGCACGAGGCAGCCGTTCAGCGCCAGTCCGCCCTCGTGCCGCATGCGTCGCGCGAGCTGCAGCGCCAGCGGCAGCGAAAGCCACGGCAGCAGCACCCACGCGTCGGCGAGGTCGCGCCACCAGAGCAGCAGCGGCACGGCGTACGCGACAATGAGCAGCAGGAGGTAGTAGCGGCGCGTCGTGCCGTCGCCGAGCCGCACCGCCAGCGTGTTCTTCCCGGCGCGCGCATCGGTCTCGATGTCGCGCAGGTTGTTCACGACCAGGATGGCCGTGGCGAGCGCGCCGATCGGGATCGACGCGAGCAGTGCAAGCGGCGACACCGACAGCGCCTGCACGAAATAGGTGCCGGCCACCGCGCCCGGACCGAAGAACACGAACACCGAGAGGTCGCCGAGCCCGAGGTAGCCGTAGGGCTTCGGTCCGCCCGTGTAGAGGTACGCCGCGGCGATCGACAGCAGGCCGAGCGCCAGCACCGGCCAGCCCGCCACCCAGGTCAGGTACAGGCCCACCGCCGTCGCACCCGCGAACGCGAGCCACATGGCGCGCTTCATCTGCGCCGCGCTGATCCAGCCCTGCTGGGTCGCGCGCTGGGGGCCGAGGCGATCGGCGTTGTCGGCACCCCGCTCGAAATCGAACACGTCGTTCGCGAAGTTGGCGCCGACCTGCAGCAGCGACGCGCCGACGAGCGCGGCGAATGCCGGCCCGGCCGCGAACGCGCCGTCCGCCCACGCGGCGCCCGTGCCGACGAGCACCGGCGCGGCCGACGCCGTGAGCGTCGCCGGCCGGATCGCCAGCCACCACGCCGAGCGTGCGCTTACGGACGCCATGGGAAGCGCGAGAAGTCAGGCGGGCGCTTCTCGTTGTAGGCGTCGCGCCCCTCCTGCGCCTCCTCGGTCATGTAGAAGAGCTGGGTGGCGTGGCCCGCCAGTTCCTGGATGCCCGCCTGCCCGTCGAGCTCGGCGTTGAAGGCGGCCTTGAGGCAGCGGATCGCGAGCGGGCTGTGCGTCAGGATGCGCCGGCCCCACGCGACGGCCGTCGCCTCGAGATCGGCCAGCGGCACCACCTTGTTCACGAGCCCCATGGCGAGCGCTTCCCGGGCGTCGTACTGCTCGCACAGGTACCAGATCTCGCGCGCCTTCTTCTGCCCGACGATGCGCGCGAGGTAGGAGGAACCGAAACCGCCGTCGAAGGAACCGACCCGCGGCCCGGTCTGCCCGAAGCGCGCGTTGTCGGCTGCGATCGTGAGGTCGCAGACCACGTGCAGCACGTGCCCGCCGCCGATGGCGTAGCCCGCGACCGCGGCGATCACCACCTTCGGCAGGGAACGGATCAGCCGCTGCAGATCGAGCACGTTGAGGCGCGGCACCCCGTCGTCGCCCACGTAGCCCTCGTTGCCGCGGATGCGCTGGTCGCCGCCCGAGCAGAACGCGAGGTCGCCCTCGCCGGTGAAGAGGATCACCCCGATGCTGTTGTCCTCGCGCGCGCGCGTGAATGCGTCGATCAGCTCGAACAGCGTCTTCGGCCGGAAGGCGTTGCGCACCTCGGGGCGGCAGATGGTGATCTTCGCGAGCGCGCCGTCCCGCTCGTAGCGGATGTCCTCGTAGGCGCGCACCGTCTGCCAGTCCGGGCGGGTGGACGGCGGCGTGCAGGTATCAGTCATGACGCGATCTCCTGGACCGTACTCGATGGGAAAGGGGGCGCCGGGCGCGCGGCCCGACGCAGGAAATCCCGGGCCGCGCGCAGGAAGGCCCCGGGCTGCTCGAGGTGCACGGCATGGCCCGCGTCCGCGATCTCGCAGACTTCGGCCTGCGGCAGACGGCGCGCGAGGTCGTGGGCCAATGCCACGAAGCGCCGGTCGAGTGCGCCCGCGACCAGCAGCACGGGCACGTGCAACCCGGGCAAGGACTCGAACAGCGGCGGCTGCGCGCCGGGACCGAGCGCGCGCAGGCTCGCCGCCAACTCGCGGGCATCGTTGTCCAGGCGCGCGCAGCGCTCGGTCGCGAGGAAACTCGACCCGAGGTGGCGCTGTGTTTCGAACAGCGGCTGCGCCATCCATTCGTCCACGAAGGCCTCGATGCCCTGCACCTCGAGGCGCGCGGCGAGCGCCTCGTCGGCGCGGCGCCGTGCCTCGCGCTCGACGGGATCCTCGATGCCGGCGCGCGCAGCCACCAGCACCTGCGAGGCCACGCGCTCCGGGTGGCGCACGGCGCAGCCGAGCGCGAGCCGCGCACCCATGGAGTAGCCGAGCCAGTGGGCGCGAGCGTGCCCTGCGGATTCGAGCATCGCGGCGAGATCGTCCACGCAGTCGTCGAAGTCACGACCGACGGCGCCCGCCTCGCCCACGGAGTGACCGTGCCCGGGCAGGTCGGGCACCAGCGTCTCAAACTCCTTTGCGAAGGCACTCGCCACACCCGCGAGGCTGCGGCCGCTGCCGGTGAACCCGTGCAGCAGCACCAGCGCCGGACCCCGGCCGCGGCGCTCGACGTGCAGCCGACGCCCGCTCACCCTGGCCAACCCCGCTGCAGGCCCGCGCGCACGGCTTCGTGCAGCGCGACGTGGAAGGCGGTGTTCGCGGCTCGATCCACCGGTACCTCGATCACGTGCCGTCCGCCGCGGAGCGCGCGCTCGAGCGCGGCCTCGAACGCCGTGGCCGAATCGGCCAGCACCGCCTCCCAGCCGAGGCCGCGCGCAAGTTCAGTGAGGTCCAGCCCGTGCGGCACCGCGAACAAGCGCTCGAACACGGCGCGCGGCGCGCTGCGTGCCACGGGCAGGTACTCGAAGATGCCGCCGCCGTCGTCGTTGCTCACCACGACGGTGAGATCGGCGTCGTGCAGTCGGCCGGCGAGCACGCCCGACAGGTCGTGCAGGAACGCAAGGTCGCCGCACCACAGCACCGTGGGGACGCCGAGCGCCGCCGACGCGCCGAGCGCCGCGGACACCTGGCCGTCGATGCCGTTGACGCCGCGATTGGCGAGCACGCGCAGGCGCTCGCGTCGCGGGCCGGCGAAGGTGTCGATCTCGCGGATGGCCATGCTGTTGGCGGCATAGAGCGCGGCGCCCTCCGGCAGGCGCGCCCACAGCGACTGCGCGAGCTGCGGCGTGAGGAAGCGCAGGTCGGCGGCGAGCGCCCCGGCCAGCGCCTCGCGCGCGATCCGGTCGGCCTGCCGCCACTGCTCGCCCCACGCGCGCGCCGCGGCGGATGCACGGACGACCCCGGTTGCAGCCAGTTCGCAGAAGTCCCGCGAGCCCGCGCGGATCACGCGGCTCGCCCGGTGCTGCGGGTCGCGGAAACCGGCGGCGGGATCCACCAGCCAGACTTGGGCGGAGGCGTGGCTCGCCATCCACGCCGAGACCGGCGCGCTGGTCGGCTGGCTGCCGAATCGCACGATCAGCTCGGGACGCAACGCCGCGGCGACCGCCGGATCGCGCAACAGCAGGTCGGCGCCGTGGACCAGCACGCCTTCGAGCGTCGACCCGGTGCGCAGCCCCGAGGCGGGATCCGCGATCACCGCCCAGCCGAGCGCGCCCGCGAGCGCGGCAGCGGCCTCTGCGAGCGACGGGTCCCAGGCGTCCGGCCCGAACACCAGCACGCCGCGCTCAACCGAGCCGAGCTCACGCGCGAGCGCGCCGGACGCGTCCACGAGGGTGTGCGTCAGCGGCAGCTCGACCGCAACCGCGGCGCGATCGGGCAACGCCGCCATCTCCGCCGAAACGGGCAACAGCGGCTCGCGGAACGGCAGATTCAGGTGCACCGGACCCGGCGCAGGACCCGTGGCCTCGCACACGGCGCGGCGCGCCAGTGCCCGTGCATAGCGTTCACCCGGGCCACCCTCCGACGGGCAGGGTGCCTCCTCGCTCCAACGCGTGAATCCTGCAAAGAGTGTGCGCTGCTCCATGGTTTGAGCGGCGCCCCAGGCACGCAGCTCGGGCGGTCGGTCCGCGGTCAGTACGATGAGCGGCACCCGCGACTGCCCGGCCTCGGCCACGGCCGGCAGGAAGTTCGCACCGGCCGTCCCCGACGTGCACACCAGCACCACCGGCCGACCGGTGGCCTTGGCAGACCCGAGCGCATGGAAGCCGGCGTTGCGCTCGTCGATGTGGACGGTGTGCGCGAGGCCCGGCTGGGCGGCCACGGCCAGCGCAAGCGGTGCCGATCGCGAACCCGGGCAGAGGACGGCCGTGGATACACCGGCAGCGTGCAGCTCGTGCACCAGCGTGCGGGCGAACGCGAGATTGGCTGCGCCGGCGTCGTGCGCGTCGGTCGGTCGGTTCATCAGGGCGCTCCCCAGAGCAGCGGGCCCAGCACTGTGCGCAGCTTGAGCTCGGTCTCGGTGAATTCGGCCCGGGGCTCCGAGCGGGCGACGATGCCTGCGCCCGCCCAGGCCGTGGCGCAGCGTCCGCGCACGAGGGCCGAGCGCAAGGCTACATCAAACTCCCCGTCGCCGTTCGACTGCAGGAAACCCACCGGACTCCCGAACCAGCCGCGGTCGATTCCCTCGTGCTCGACGAGCCACTGCAGCGCGGCCTCGCGTGGTGCACCGCCGACGGCAGGCGTCGGATGCAGGCGCGCGGCAAGCTCGAGCAGCGACACCGGCGCCTCGGGGCGGCGGCGCGCACGCAGCTCGGTGCACAGGTGCTGCACGGTGCGGGTCCGCAGCAGTCGCGGCTCGGGCGCGACCTCGACGCCATCGCAGCACTCGGCGAGCACTGACTGCAGGTGACGGACCACGAAGGCGTGCTCGTCGCCGTTCTTGCGGCTGTCGCAGAGCGCCTCGCCGAGCGCTCGGTCGGCGGCCTGCGAAGCACCCCGCGGCGCCGTCCCCGCCAGCGCCACGGTCGCGACGGTGTCGCCTTCGACGCGGACCAGTTGCTCGGGGCTCGCACCGAGGAACACCGCCTCGCCCTCGCCCACGGCGAAGAGCGTGCAGGAGGGGAAGCGCTCGCGCAGCGCGACCAGCCACGCGACCGGATCGATGGCCGAGCGCGCGGTCACGTGCACGGCGCGCGCCAGCACCACTTTCTGCAGGGCGCCCGCGCGGATGTCGGCGAGGGCGCGCTGCACGCGCGCGACGTAGGCGTCCGGCCCGCCGTTGCCGATCTCCGCAGGGCCGCGCACCGGATGGCCGAGCATCAGCGGCCGCGGCTGCAGTGCCTCCCAGCGGCTGCCGAGGCGGGCGTCACGCACGTAGCGATCGCCCTCGCGCCAGTAAGCGAGCTCGGGCAGCCACAGCTCGCCGTCGGGGAATCCGCGCCACAACTCCGTATCGCGGCGCGAGGGCGTGAAGGAGAAGCCGCCGACCAGATGTCCGATCCGCGGGCCGGGGCCCTGCCAGTCGAGGCGGGCGAAGATCTCGTCCGCACCGGCCTGCGCGCGACCGAATCGATCGGGTCCCGCGACGGTGACACGCTGGGCGGAGCCGACACCCACGCGGAACCGTTGCGCCGCCGGCTGCTCCCAATAGAAGCGCGGCGCCGTCCCCGCCGCGGCGAAAACCTGCAGCGGATCGAGGGGCTCGCACGGCTCCGAGCGGAACGCCAGGGACGACGCCGTCACGGGCCGCGCACCCCGCCGCGCACCCGGACGACGCGCGACTCGGTGCCCCGGGACACCGCAATGCTTGCTGGCCGT
>Ga0316605_10000580_pt1 | contig 24623 bp, 23 predicted proteins | sample OWC_soil_day20_n_FD_207666 | JGI IMG/M metagenome (GOLD analysis project Ga0316605, IMG submission 207666) | Wetland soil microbial communities from Old Woman Creek delta, Ohio, United States - OWC_soil_day20_noCT | ecosystem: Environmental > Terrestrial > Soil > Wetlands | place: USA: Ohio...
CGGCATCCACCGCGACCGGCCCGTGGTGATCGAGCGCCAGTCCCCGGCCCCGGCCAACCGGCCCTGGTCCGCCGTGGTGGGCGAGCGCATCCCGCCGGAGACGTTCCTGGTGGCCGCGGGCCTGGATCCCGAGCCCCCCAAGGGCTTCGATTCGGCCCTCCAGTCCGCCCTGACCCACGTTTGCCGCTGGATGGAAACCCCGCTGGACGCCTACCGCCGCACCTATCCCGTGGGCATCTCCTGGCACCACGGGCGCCGGGAGCGGCTGCTCGGACGCACCATCGTGGATGTGCTGCCCGGGGATCCGCCCATGCTCGTCCTTGACGACGGCACGGAGGTGGCGATCAACCACGATCCCGTGGTCGCGCCGGAGCACGGTGGAATCTAGGCTCGCACGCTCGGCCCGAGCATCTCCCAGCGCACGCCGAAGTGGTCGAGGATGGCCTGGCGCTCCGCCCGTTCCTGGTCCGCGATGCTGGTGTAGGGATGGTGGAAGACCACCCGGCGCACGCCCCGGCGGACCAGCGCGCGGCAGCAGGTGAGGCAGGGCTCGTGCGTGATGTAGGCGGTGGCCACGGGGCCGTCGCAGAAGCCGAGCGCGTTCTCCTCCGCATGGCTGGTGTGGAGGCAACGCTGCCCCGGCTTGCAGGTGTCCGGCGTGCAGTGGGGCATGCCCGGCAGCGCCCCGTTGAACCCCGCGGCGGCGATGCCGCCGTCCGCCCGCAGCAGCACCGCGCCCACCTTCAGGCGGCAGCAGGTCCCCAGGCGGCTGAGCTCCAGCGCCATGTTCATGAAGACTTCGTCCTTCAGCTGGGCGCGTGGCATGCAGACCTCTCCGGGGTGCCTCCATCATCGCAAGAACCCGGCACAGGTGGGGAACTCAGCGGACGCGCGGGTCCCCGGTCCGTGACGTGCCGCAAGTCACAGGCCTGGGCATTCAACTGAAGTCGCCCATGCGCATAATAAAATATAAGCAGGTGATGAATGAACATCCGTTCCCTGATTCTCATCGCGATGCTGGGCCTGGGCGCCGGCTCTCCGGGGCACGCCCAGGGCTGGGACCCCGGGCGCAGGGCCAGCGGCTGGGCCTTCCAGGAAGTGGACGGCTCCCTGGTCTTCTTCGATCCCGAGGCTGGCGCGCTCCGCACCTGGGTAAAAGGCGTCGGCCTGACGTCCAGCCTGCCCCTCACCCTACCGCCCGTTCGGCGAACCCAGCCCCCCGCCAGAACAGCTCCCGCGGGCTCCCGGGGAACCACGGACTACGATGCCGCCGCCGCCCTGCTCTATGGCACGCCGCACCGCCCGCGCGGCCAGGCCGCCGCCCGCGAGCCGGCGCCGCGCGAGGTCCTGGCCGCGGAAGCAGTGCCCGAACGCTGGGTGACGGATTCCTACAGCCGGACCTGGCTGACCGCCTCGGAGCGCCTGATCGTGCTGGGGAAGGACGGCAGGCAAGACCAGCAGTTCACCTTGCCTGGTCCAGTGGAGGATATGGCCGTGGCCCCGGACGGGCTGCTGCTTCTCTACCGCACCCTCAAGCCCTACCTGGAAAAGCGGGACCTGCGGACCGGCGCGATCCTGTGGACCTTCGGCGATGGCTCCCAGCTGAAGGATCCGGATGTCCCGCCCCTGCGCGTACCCCTGAACCGCATGGCCCTGGGCACGGATGGAACCGTGTACCTCGCCGAAGGCGCCAGCCTGACGTTCACGGTGCTGGATCCCGCCCGCGGACCCAAGGCGCCTGGCCAGGCCTTCTTCACCTGCCAGGATGCGCTCCCCCCGCGGGCGGCCCTGGGGCACCTCGGCCGCGGCCCCCTGCTCACCTGGGCCGACCGGGGCGTGGTCTTCGGCGTGTTCACCCCGAGCCAGGTCAAGTCCTGCGGCGCGCCCGAGTCCCGGGGCCTGCTCCTCGCCCGCTTCGACCTGGGCCGGGGCACCCTCGATTGGGTGCCCACGAACCTGGCCGAGGGTCATCGCCTGGTGGGCCTGCTCGACACAGAAGCCGTGTTCCTCGCGCCCGGTGGCGGCTTGGCCTTCGCGCCCATCCGCTGACGCAGCCACCCGGAGATGCTGGTGGTCCCGGCGGGAATTGAACCCACGACCTACCGCTTAGGAGGCGGTCGCTCTATCCGCTGAGCTACGGGACCCACGAGCAGCAGCCCCATAGTAGCGTCAGACCCCCTTCGCAGACGAGCGCCCAGGCCCCTTCAGGGCTGGCCGCCCCGGCAGTCCTCAGCACCCGGGCGGGTCTTGCCGAGGAGGGTTCAGGGCCTGCTTCGGGTCTTTTCGGGCTTTGCCCCGCAACCCCCCTCCTGGACATCGCCATGGAACCCACCCGCGTACTGGTCGTCGAGGACGATCCCATCAACCTCGACGCCCTGGTCGAGAACCTGCAGTTCGACGGCTACGAGACGGTGGGTGTGTCGAGCGGAACGGAGGCCTGGCAGGCCATCGCCGGGCATCCCGAAACCTTCGATGTCATCCTCCTGGACCGCGTGATGCCCGACATGGACGGCATCGAGATCCTGCGCCGGCTCCAGGCCAGGCCTGCGTCCACGCGCGCCTCGGTGATCATGCAGACCTCGCTCTCGAGCGATTCCGACATCGTGGAGGGCCTGCGGGCCGGGGCCTACTACTACCTGACGAAGCCCTTCACCTCCCAGGCGCTCCTGGCCATCGTGGGCGCCGCCGCCAGGGACCGGCTCGGCTACCGCAAGCTGCAGCTCGACGTGCAACAGGCGGCCAAGGCCCTGGCGTGCCTCACGCATGCGCAGTTCGTCTTCCGCACCCCGGAACAGGCCTTCGACCTGGCGACGCTCATTGCGAAGGCGACACCCAAGCCCGAGCGCACCGTGGGCGGGCTGTCGGAGCTGATGCTCAACGCCATCGAGCACGGCAACCTTGGCATCACCTACGCCGGCAAGTCGAAGCTCCTCGCGGAGGACCGCTGGAAGGAGGAGATCGATCACCGGCTCGCCCTGCCCGAGCACGCCGCGAAGGTCGCGAGGATTTCCTTCGAGCGCCAGGAGGGCGCCATCCAATTCCTCATCGAGGACGAGGGCCCCGGGTTCCGGTGGCAGGATTACCTCGAACTGAGCCCCGAGCGCGCCTTCCACCTGCACGGCCGGGGCATCGCGATGTCGCGGCAGGTGTGGTTTGACCACCTGGAATACCTGGGCAGCGGCAGCAAGGTCATCGCCAGAATCTTGACCTGACGCCGTTCCCCGATCGAGTCAGTCCATGTCGGGAAGGCTCTGGATGCCCGCGCAGACCAGGGCGTTCTGACACTCGAACACCGCCAGCAGCGATTCGACCTGGGCGAGGCTGCCACCCTCCGCCAGGGTGGCTTCGATCGCGCCGCAGGTTTTCTGGATCTCCACCAGTCCAAGAAACCCGCTGGATCCCTTCAAGGTGTGCGCGAGGGTCCGCACTTGGCCGAGCTCGCCACCGGCTATCCAGCTTCTGAATACGCGGCTGTCCTCCGCGTGGAGGCTCTCGTACTTCCGGAGCAGGCGCAGCAGACTGCCCGTTCGCCCGCCCACGGTCCGGAGGCCCGCTTCCACATCGAGGCCGGGCACCCCCTCGAAGATGGCCGTGGATGGGAGCGCGTCTTCGGTCATGGGTCTTCCCTGATGTCGAACAGCTGGTCGAACTGCACGATGGAGAGGATGCTGCGCACCGGAGGCGAGGGATTCCGGAGCACCACCTTCCGCCCCGTGGCCAGGGTCCTTTCCCGAAGAATCAGCAGCATGCCCAGCGAGGCAGAATCCATGTAGCTGACGGCGGACAGATCCAGGGTGATCCCCGGGGTCGTCGTCCGGCTCAGGAGTTCTTCCGTGGCAGCCTTGAAGTCTGAGCGGCCCTCATACAAGAACGTGCCCTCCATCCGGAGCGTGGCGTCCTGGAGGTTGTTTTGCAGGATGAGCGCCATGAGCGATCTCCTTCCGCAGCCGGCTCTGATGCTTCTCCCATCGGCAGGTGCGGAACTTCCTGGAGGAACGCCCTTTCCTGGCACCGTCCTGCACCTGCGTCTCGGCCGCGGAGGAGGGCCCGGGGAGCGCCTTCCGCCGCTTCCTGCCGGTCGCTGGCCATCCCGCAGGATAGAATCCCCTGCGCCGTTCAATGCCTGAGCGCGCGGGAGCCCATGGGAATGCTGCTATTCGACGCCCACAGCCACCTGCCTGCCGCGGCGCCCATCCTCGCGGGTCATCCGCGGGTGGTCTGCGGCACCCGCGAAGCCGACTGGGAGGCGGTCCTGGCCCACGCCCGCACCGAAGGCCAGGTCATCCCCATGCTGGGCCTTCATCCCTGGTTCGCGATCGAGGCCTCGCCCCAGTGGCTCGATCGACTGGAAGCATGCCTGCGCGCCAACCCCGCAGGGGTGGGGGAATGCGGCCTGGACTTCGCGCGAAAGGAAGTCGAGCCGGACCGTCCGGCCCAGGAGGCCTGCTTCCGCGCGCAGCTGCGCCTGGCCCATGCCCTGGGCCGCCCCGTGGCAGTGCACGTGGTCCGGGCCTGGGGGCGGGTCATCGACATCCTGCGGGAAGAGGGGGTGCCGCCCGCCGGCGCCCTCGTGCACGCCTTCTCCGGAAGCCCCGAGACGGCCCTGGAGCTGCAACGCCTGGGCGTGTTCTTGTCCTTCTCCGGCGCCCTGCTCGACACGACTCGTGTGCGCCTTCGGGAAGCATTCGCAGGGGCAGACCCCACCCGGCTGCTGCTGGAAACCGACGGCGCCACGGAACTGGAGCCGGTGGTGCGGGCCGCCGCCGCCATCCGGGGCGTGCCCGTGGACGACCTGGCGGCGCAGACCTGGGAGAATGGCCATCGGTGTTTCAAGGAGCTGATGGCATGAGGTGGTATTCCCGCAGCGAACTGCTGCTTGGCGAGGCGGCGTTGGACCGGCTGCGGTCGGCGCGGGTGACCATTTTCGGCCTGGGCGGCGTGGGATCCTTCGCGGTCGAGGCCCTGGCCCGGGCCGGCGTGGGCCACCTGCGGCTGGTGGACCATGACGTGGTGGGGCCCAGCAACCTGAACCGCCAGCTCTTCGCGCTGCGCTCCACGATCGGCCTGCCCAAGGCCGAGGTGGCGGCGGCCCGCGTGCGGGACATCAATCCCGACTGCGACGTGGATCCGCGCGTGACCTTCATCCACACCGACACGCTGCCGGACCTCCTCCTGCCCCGGCCGGACGTCGTCATCGACGCCATCGACTCCATGACCTGCAAGGTGGCCCTCATGCGCACCGCCCACGAGCAGGGACTGCCCATCATCACGGCCATGGGCGCCGGCGGCCGCACGGACAGCAGCCAGCTCTTCGTGGGCGACCTGAGCCACACGCGCATCTGCCCGCTCGCCGCGCGGGTGCGCAAGGAGCTTCGGAAAGCAGGCATCACCCGGGGCATCCGCTGCGTCTACTCGCTGGAACCCGCCGACAACAAGCGCCCCGCCAACCCCGTGGACATCGAGCCGCACCGCGGGCCCGGCCGCGCGCGCCGGCCCGTCGGAACCATCTCGTACATGCCCGCCATCGTGGGCCTGAAGGTGGCCGAGGAAGTGCTGCGGATGCTCCTGGCCTCACCGGAAGAGGCCTAGGCAGGAGCCTAGCTGCCGGCGGTCAGCGCCAGCCGCAGCACGGCGGCGAACTGGCTGCTCTGGTAGGGCTTGGCCAGGAACCCCGCCAGGCCGCGGCCGAGGAACTCCGCGAGGACATCCTGCTCGCTGTAGCCGCTGGTGAGCACCACCGGAATCTGCGGGTGCAGCTCATGCATGCGGAGGAAGGCCTGCCGGCCGTCCATGTGGGGCATGGTCAGGTCCATGAGGACCGCCGTGAGTTCCGCGTGACGCAGCTCGAAGAGGCTGAGGGCCTCCTGGCCGTCCGTGGCCTCCAGCACCTGGAAGCCGAGGTGTTCCGCCAGGGACCGCGCCACGGCCCGCGCGCTGGGCTCGTCATCCACGATCAGCAGGTTGCCGTGGCCCTGCCAATCCGGCGTCGCGTAGCGGAGGGGCGGCTCCTCGTTGCCCCGCTGTAGGGCCGGGAGGAACAGCTTGAACACCGAGCCGCGGCTCACCTCGCTGTAGACCTTGAGGCTGCCGTGGTGGCTCCGGAGGATGCCCAGCATGGCGGAGAGCCCCAGCCCCCGGCCCGTGAACTTCGTGGTGTAGAAGGGATCGAAGATCCGTTCCTGCACCTCGGCCGTCATGCCGCACCCGGTGTCGCTCACCTCGAGCGTCACGTAGCGGCCCGGCGCCAGAGGCAGGGCCGGCAGCAGGCCCAGGACATAGGCCTCGTCCACCATCTGCACGCCCGTGCGGACGGTGATCAGGCCGCTCACCTCCTCGCCGATGGCCTCGGAGGCATTGGTGACGAGGTTCATGACCAGCTGCTGCATCTGCGAGGGGTCCGCGGTGATGCGCGGCAGGTCCGGCGCCAGGTCGTAGCGCACCACCGCCTTCTTGGAGATGGAGACCGTGAGCAGCTGGGTCATCTCCACCACCAGGCGGTTCAGGTCCACCTCGATGACCTGCAGTCGGCCCTTGCCGGCATAGGCCAGCAGCTGTCGCGTGAGGTCGGCGGCCCGCAGGGTGGCCTGCTCGATCTGCTGGAGGTAGGGCCGGGCCGGACTTTCGAGGGGCAGGTGCATGGCGCCCAGGTTCGCGTTGCCCAGGATGGCGGTGAGGAGGTTGTTGAAGTCGTGGGCGATGCCGCCGGACAGAACGCCCAGGCTCTCCAGCTTCTGGGACTGCCTCAGGGCGTCCTCCGCCTCCTTGCGCTGGGTGATGTCGGCCCGGATGGCCACGAACTGGACCGGCGCCCCGTCCTCGTCGAGGAAGGGGACGATGGTCGTGTCCACCCAGTAGTAGCTGCCATCCTTGGCGCGGTTCCGGATCTCCCCCTTCCACACTCGGCCGGCCAGGATCGTCTTCCAGAGCTCGGCCATGAAGGTCCGGGGATGGTGGCCCGAGTTGATGATCCGGTGGTCCTGCCCGAGCAGCTCCTCCCGGGCGTACTTCGAGATGGCGCAGAACTTGTCGTTGACGTAGGTGATCCGCCCCCGGGCATCGGTGACGGCGACGATGGCGTGCTCGTCGAGGGCGCGCTTGAAGTCCTCCAGCTCCCGGGTGGCCCGGGCGATCCGCGAGGTGGAGCGCCGGGCCACCGAGGGGGTGGTATCGCCGGCGGGCGCGTCCTTGGGACCCTGTCGCAGCGTCACGGAATGCTCACTTTCCAGGCCAGGGATTCGGGGACTTGGACTCAATATAGGGCCTCCCCATGGGCAGGCAAGGTCATCCCCGCATCAGCTTTACCAACTTGATGCAGATGCTCGACTTGAAGCTGTCCGTGAAGGCTCTGGAGGCCGCTCTCAGTGCCCCGTGGGCGCGTTGTATTCTTCGTAGGTTCCTTGGAAATCCTCGATGCCGTCGTCGGTAAGGTGCCAGATGCGGGTGGCCACCTCATCGATGATGTCCTCGTCGTGGGTCACCAGCAGGATGGTGCCCTCGTAGCGCTGCAGGGCGTCGTTCAGGGCGATGACGGCTTCCAGGTCCAGGTGGTTGGTGGGCTCGTCCAGCACCAGGATGTTCGGCTTCTGCAGCATGAGCTTGCAGAAGAGCAGGCGGCAGGACTCGCCGCCGCTGAGCACATCCGTCATCTTGTTGCCCTCCTCCCCCCGGAAGAGCATCTGGCCCATGATGCCGCGGATCTGCTCCTTGGTGGCCTCGGGGTCGAACTGATGCAGCCAGGTCACCAGCTCGTAGCCCTTGGGGATGCTCTCGGCGAAATCCTGGGAGAAGTAGCCCACATTGGCTTCGTGGCCCCACTTCACCACGCCGGCGTCCAGCTTCAGGCCGGCTTCCGTCACCTGGGGCGCGTTGGCCAGCAGGGCGTTGATCAGCGTGGTCTTGCCGATGCCGTTGCGGCCCATGAGGGCCACCTTCTCGCCCCGCTGCACCATGGCCGAGAAGCCCTTGATGACCTCGTGGCGGCCTCCCGTTCCATCCTTGCTGGTGTCGTAGCCCTTTCGGACGCCTTCGAATTCCAGCGCGTAGCGGCCCCCCGGCTTGCCGATGTTGAACTTGATGAAGGGCCGCTGGATGTTGCTCCGGGCGAGGTCGCTGGGCTGGAGGCGCTCCACCTCCTTGCGGCGGCTGTTCACCTGGCTGCTGCGCGTGCCGGCCGCGAAGCGCTGGATGAACTCGTTGAGCTGCGCGATCTTCTTCTCGCGCTGGGCGTTGTCGGACTCGATGCGCGACCGCACCTGGATCTTGGCCATGACCATGTCGTCGTAGCCGCCGGTGTACTGGATGATCGTCTGGTAGTCGATGTCGGCGATGTGGGTGCAGACATTGTTCAGGAAGTGCCGGTCATGGGAGATCACCACCACGGTGCCCTTGTAGCGGCTGAGGAACTCCTCCAGCCAATGGATCGAATCCAGATCCAGGTGGTTGGTGGGCTCGTCCAGCAGCAGGGCCGCCGGATTGCCGAAGAGGGCCTGGGACAGCAGCACGCGCACCTTCTGGCCGCCCTGCAGCTCGCTCATCTTGCGGTCGTGCAGGGATTCCGGGATGCCCAGGCCGTCCAGCAGCACCGCGGCATCGGCCTCGGCCGTGTAGCCATCCTCGTCGGCCACCACGCCCTCGAGCTCGGCCACGCGCATGCCGTCCTCATCGGTCATCTCGGCCTTCTCGTAGATGGCGTCCCGCTCCTGCAGGGCCTTCCAGAGGCCCGCGTTGCCCATGATCACCGTGTCGATGACGCGGAAGGCGTCGAAGGCGAACTGGTCCTGGCGCAGGATGCCCATCTTGCGGGGGCGGATCACATTTCCCACCTGCTGTTCCAGCTCGCCCGACAGGATCTTCATGAACGTGGACTTGCCCGCCCCGTTCGGCCCCGTGAGGCCGTACCGCCGGCCCGGGTTGAACGTCGTGGTGACATCCTCGAACAGGATCTTCGCGCCGTAGCGCATGGTGACGTTTTGCACTGCAAGCATGGAGACTCCCGAACCGGTCATTGTACCGCACGGAACCGGCCTTTCCGAGGGCCAATCCCCGAAGATGGGATGGGCCCGGAAAGAAAATGCCATCACGCCCCTTGACGCATACACTTTCGTTCGTAGACTTTCCCGTGTAACCCAGGACACCCCATGCGCCACCCCCTCAATCGCCCCACCGATGTGGAACTCTCCATCCTCCGGGCCCTCTGGGACCTGGGCCCGGCCACGGTGCGCCAGGTTCACGAAGTGCTCGGCGCGGACCGCGACCTGGCCTACACGGCGGTGTTGAAGATGATGCAGACCATGGTGGACAAGGGCCTGCTGCTGCGGGACGAGGCGGGACGTTCGCACGTCTACCGGCCCTCCCAGGCGCGGGAACACACCCTGAAGCACCTGGTGGACGACCTGCTGGAGCGGGCCTTCGGGGGCAGCGCCCTGGATCTGCTCGCCACCACCCTCGCCAGCCGCAAGCTCGCGACCAGCGAGCGCGAAGAGATCTCGCAACTGCTGATGAAGGCCAAGGAGAAGCGGCCATGATCCCCCTTCTGGAATCGCCCGCGGCCCAGCGCCTGGCCTGGACCCTGCTCCACTTCCTCTGGCAGGGCGCCCTGCTGGGTCTCCTGGCCTGGGCGGCCTTCGCCCTGCTCCGGCGGCGCCGCCCGCAGCTCCGCTACCTCGTGGGGTGCACCTTCCTGGCGGCCTGCCTTGGAAGCGCCATCGTCACCTTCGCCCTGCTGTCACCACGGGTTCCCGTGGGGCCCGCGCCCTCAGACGTCGCGCAGATCACGCCGACATCCGTTCTGGCTCAAGGCAATCCGGTGGTGGAGGCCCCCTCGCCGCACGACGCACCCATCGCCCTGCCCTGGCAGGCGCGGCTGGAGCCCTTCCTCCCTTGGATCCTGGCCGCGTGGGCCGCGGGCGTGCTCTTCCTCAGCCTCCGGGCGGCGGGCGGATGGCTCTGGCTGCGTCGCCTGAAAGCCCTCGGAACGCCGATCACCGAACCGGAGTGGCTCGGGCGCCTGGTGCGGAAGGCGGGCCTTCGCCGCGTGGTGCGCTTCCTTGAATCTGCCCGGGTGATGACGCCCATGTGCATGGGGCTGCTCCGTCCCGTGATCCTTCTGCCCTTGGGATTCTTCGCGAACCTGGATCCGCTCGCCGCCGAGGCGGTGCTGGCCCACGAGCTCGCCCACATCCGCCGCCTCGACGGCCTGGTCAACGGCCTCCAATGTGTCGTCGAAGTGCTCTTCTTCTTCCACCCCGCCGTGTGGTGGCTCTCCCGCCGGATCCGGACCGAGCGGGAACACTGCTGCGACGACGCCGCCGTCCTGGCCTGCGGAGACGCCATCTTCTACGCCGAAACCCTGCGCCGCCTCGACGCCCTGCGCGACCGGCCCCCATCCCTGGCCCTGAGCGCCAGAGGAGGCAACCTCATGGAACGCCTGCGCCGCCTGCTGCTGGCCGATCCGCCGCAACTGCGCTTCGCCACCCCGAGCCTGACCCTGATCCTCGCCCTCGCCCTGATCGGCACGCTGCCCGTCCAGGCCGAGAAACCTGCAGCCAAGCCCCGGGTCGAGGAAGACCTCCCAGTCCCGGTGGATCCGCCCGCGCCCCCCGAAAAAGTGGAGCCATCCAACCCTCCGGCCGAGCGGACTCCAAGCCAAGGGCTCGCCCCCCTTGCGGCGGTCCCCACGCCCGCGGCCCCCGCGCCTGAACCCACCCCCGGGCTGACGCCGGCCCCCATCCAGGCTTCGACCCCCGCTTCGACCCCGCCTTCGCCCATCGCGACGCCCCTCGCCCAGGCTTCCCCGGTCCAGGGCTCCACGCCCCCCGCACCCGCCCCAACCCCTGCCCTCCCGGCCTCCCCGAGTCCCGTCTATCAGGCCAAGGACCTCGACATCGTCCCGGGCCTCGCCATCCGGACGCTCAAGGTCCCCCGGTATCCGGCGATCATCGAGGACGAGCTGCTCACGTGGCCCAACAAGGGCTATGCCGTCGACGTGCCCGCGCGCACCACCCTTGCGCTCCGCGTCACGTGCGAATCGGGAGAGGCCTATTTCCGGGTGGGCGTGGCCGACAAGTGGGGCAACCCGCTCCAAGGCATGAGGGGTTCCCTGGGTGTGCCCTGGGCCTCCTTCGCCAACGAATCCGATCAGGCCGTCGCCGTCATCTTCTTCGTCCGGACCAGCAAGGGCTATCCGGGCAATGGGAAGATCCGCGTCCATGTGGCGGCCACCTCCGCCTCCCGCGCGGCTACGCCCCGGGCCATCGGGGCAGGGTCCAGCCAGGGGACGGCGGGCAAGCCCTCCCCGGAGGAGGCCCACCAGCTTGTCCGCCTCCTGGTGGACCAGACGGCCTGGGGCCCCGGTTCGAACATCGTGAAGCTGAAGGTCGGGGAGCTGACCCGCTGGAACGGCGCCTTCACCAACCACTGGCCGAAGAAAGCCGAGAAGACGGCCCTCATCCAGGCCATCCCGGAACTCGAAGGGTGGGAGGTCACCTTCGCCACGGAACCCATCGATGACCAGAAGCGTTCCGGCCACGCGGTCGAGTCGTTCACGGTGCTGGTGGACAAGGACCGCGTGATGCACTGGCGGACGTCCTACCCCTGGCAGCGGCCCAATGAGTCCCTGCCCGACCGAAATCAGACCCACTACGCCGAACCGAAAGCGCCACCCCCGCCGCCGCCCATGCCGCCGTCGCCTCGCCATTGATCCAAACCGAACACGGCGCCCAGACGGGCGCCGTGTTTCATCCGGAGATCGAGGCCTGAACTAAATTGTTTCTCATCACCAAATGTCGTAAATTTTATCTTATGTAGCCAAATGTCTACATTTAGATCAAAGCAAAAGGACTCTGTGTCAATTTTGGCTTCAAATTTGGTGAATCTGACCCCAAAACTTTACACTCCCATTTGGAAATTCCCCGACTGGGTGGTGCGACCCACCCCAGCAGACTTCAGCTGAGCGCCGGCCTGCAGTGCGCGATGGATTTCCTATGGAAAGCTTGGATCCTCCCATGGATTGCGGGGCCCCTACCCCCCAATCCACAGGCCCCTCCAACCTTTCCACAGGAAACGGTCGTAAACGACCGCCCTTCGGGTCCACACTCACTGCCCTTCGGGTGGAAAGCCAAAAACAGGCTTTCCACAGGCCTTGGATTTCGCTTCGCGAAATCCACACTCACCTGAAGTCATCAGGCATCAGAAATACATTTTTTGAAAACACACAATTGCGGCATGGATCAAACTACTACGCAAGGTGCGGTCACACCATTTCAGGAGAATTAACATGCCAAACATTGCGTCCGCGCTCAAAGAAGAGATAGTGCGTCTTGCTCGAAAAGAACTACGAAATGAGACGGAAAGATTGAAGAAAGCATCTTCGGCCTATAGGTCAGAAATCGCAAATTTGAAACGTCGAGTTGATTCTCTTGAAAAGCATCTGTCCCACCTTGATAAGCAGATATCAAAGAACCAGGTATCTGAGGCATCAAACGAGGAAATTACTCAACTCAGATTCAGTGCAAAAAGATTAGCATCTCAAAGAAAGAAGCTTGGGCTCTCCGCTGCTGCCTTTGGGACTCTATTGAATGTTTCGGCTCAAACTATCTACAACTGGGAAGCAGAAAAATCCAGACCTAGGCGAGCACAGCTCGCGGCCATCGCGACATTGAGAGGAATCGGCGAGAGGCAAATCAAGGCGCGACTGGAAGGGGTGGCTTCAAAGTGAGCCGTGTGATGAGATCGGAATTTGTTCTCAGCCACACTCTCACGATCAAGGAGGGAGACCTCCCGGGTGTGCTCTCCTTTTTTGATCTCAGGACTGAGGGAAACTCTCCGAGAATAACCTCTTCACCGGAGGCACCTCTCGTTAGGCTCCTTTTCGAAGAGGAAAGGTATCGAAACCTCCTCCTCAAAGAATTGGGTGTCGAGCCTGAGGTGATATGGGAGTTGGAGCAGAAGCGCCCAATCCTCCCTGCCGGGTGGAAATCAAAACCTGGGGATGTTGATATCCTTCTTCTTCCCACGGATCCTAGACTTTCCACCGCAATTGAGGCGAAACGCTACAAGGTCACATTGACCCCGGATGGTGAACTAGCTGGCAGTGGATTGGAGGACCTTATAGCTAAGGGAGCCGAACAATTACGGGGGTTGCTCTCGATCGGGTTTCACCGTGTCGTTTTTATGATTCTGATTCCAACAGACGGTGCTGCGCGGCAGGGAGGAAACGCTCTTGACCACGGACCATCTGACGCGCTCTTCAATCAGATTCTTAATGAGATCAACAAAAGACAACTCCCCGAAGAAGCAGGTGTTCTAATTGTGACGGTTGAGCAACCTGCAGAAGCCAGCTTTGCTACGCTGGGGAAGGTCACCGCGTGTCTCACGAGGGCTCCGAAAGCACGAGAACAGGCTATCGACCTCACAGAAAGAATAGTGAATGCCCTGAACCTTGGCTGGGGGATAAGGGCACCAAAAGTGTGACGGGGCTCTATCCTAGATCAAGCAGACCAAGCTCTGGCGTCTGCACCCGCTTGAGCGAGTGGATATACGTCACTTCCCTCCCTTTTTGCCGAAAAGGGGAAGAAGAGAATCCCAAAGCACACCTTCGATAAGCTCGGCGTCCTCGGCAGTCGTTTCTTTGAATTCGAAATATTCAACTACGAACTTCGCCTTTAGCGGTACTGCCCATGCGGATAAATAGAGGGCCCAGGTAGTCTTACCCTGGCCAATACCGAGATGAGTCCTGAACCTGTGGTGCATATTCCCGGATGTTCCGACATATAGCGAGACTGACACCGGGTGACTTTCATTGTCACGACTCATGTTTCGCTCACCATTTTTGCGTGCGCCTCGGAAGGCTTTCCTTACATTCGAGGCACTAGCCTCGTGTTTGTCCTCGAGTGACAACCGGTATAGATAGAATGCTCCTCTCTTTTCACGCGGGAACTGGTCATGAAGCCTTGCTAGGGTCGCTGCATCCGAGAGGTCTGAGGAGGAGAACAAGATCCTCTTGGACCCAGCCTCAGGATTATTCAGGATCTGGATTGCGCGCTTAAACCGATTCTGAATAATCTGGCCTAGGTTCATGGAAACACCCTCCATGGTGCATATCCCAAAAAATAGCATGGCCTTCCAGCTCCGAGGGGCGGAGCAAACCATCGGTGTTGGCGTCACACCATCCAAAGGTCCCCGGGACCGAGATAGCTCAAATCGAGATTGCCTAGCTCTGCGGAAACGATGGCACGAAGCAATCCTCGTCGATGTGGATTCAACGGAGCCTGGAGCTCGCCAAGTGGAAGACCATCCGCAGACAAAACAGTCGGTTTGCCGTTCCATTGATAAAGCCGGACAGGCGAACTGGGCGGCAGCGGGGCGGCAGTCCAAGCGATCGTGGCACGATAGCGGTGCTCGGCCCATGTCTCACTTTCGCGTGGAGTGAACCTCTTCGCAAAATCCGTCCACATCGCCTTTGTCTCAGGGGTGGGCCAATCAGGTAATGGGCCAAATGTTGCTACCGCTTCTGAATTCAGCCAAAGCCTTAGTTCCGTCCCGGTCGAAAATGTCGCTTCCGTGTCGGCTACCACCTTGATGGCTGCCAACCTTGAATTGAACCCGGCCTGAATCAGGATTGAGGCCGAACGATTCATGGTACCTGTTTCGACTGCGGGGACCGCCAGACCGAGTTCGAAATCTTCTATCGCCAAACCCAAGTCGCCGATGAGGTCGCCGTTGGCAGTTGCACGCACGCGCACAGCTTCCATGGCCCATGGCAATCGGTAGACCAATCCTCCTTCGATGAATTGAAGAGTCTCCGCTTCCTGGCCAACCGCGATGTTGGTGAGTGGCTGGCCAAGGAGCCACAAGCGTAGGATTTCGCGCCAGTTGTCGGGCAAGACATCCGGCGTAAATGGGTAGAACGTGAACACACGCTGAGCAAAGGCAGATATCGCGGTGATCGCAGCCTCGGCATCTCCGACCAAGAGGGCACCGTTGGCATGAACAAGCAAATGGTTTGCCTCCTCGGCGATGGCATCCAGAGCATGGCCGGTCTTCAATCCAACCCCAGCCAGGAAATAACCCCGGCGGCGGGCAGCTGTGGATTGCATCCAAATTTCTCGGCTACGCGACAATAGTGCCGATCTCAGCGCCTGTTGTTCGTTTTCATCACGACGAAGAAGCCGTCGATGCCACAGGGACGATTGGAGAATGTCATCCAGGGATGCAGCGAGGCCGCCTTCGGAAATGTCGTATTCACCGATCAGGCTCAAAATCGCCGTGTCGAGCGTAGCAAGGTGTCGTTCCCATTCGATTAGCGCTCGTTCGCGGTCCTTGGGGCTTTCATTCGCATCTTCTGGGAAAGTCCAAGCCTCGGCGCTATTGACCACATATTCGACAACCTGGGTAAGGTCACCGCCGATGCGGCGGTTCATCCGAATGAGTAGGGTGATAATGAGCCGAACTAGCCCGCTCTCCATATCTCGAGCGCTGAGATCGTTGATCAGGCCTTCCCACGTCTGTTGCTTCCTCGCAGTGTCGTCAAAGATCGGATATAGCACAAGCCCTTCTACATCAACATATGCCCGTCCTGCGCGACCAATAACGTTCTTGAATTCTGACGTTTCAATTCGCTCACCATTCCTGTGGAGCGAATGCATGATTATGGCGGTTGCAGCAAGGTTCAGGCCTTGTGCTAGGGTGGGTGACGAGATCGTGATTTTCAGTACACCATTCCGCAGAAGACGTTCGACTTCCTTGCGATATGCAGTGGGCAATGCGCCGTGATGGAGAGCGACACCAAGCCTCAGGCATTTTAGGATTGCATGGTCTGGCCCCAACCATTCTTGGCCGAGCGTTAGTGCGGTGGTTAAAACATTCGGATCGACCGTCAGCAATGATTGCAACGCACCGCGTTCATGCAGGTCGACTATGACATCGGCGAATGGTTCGACGCTTCGGCGCACCGGACAGAACACCAAGACAGTCTGGCCATCGTCCACGAGTCTCCACGCCGTCGCCAGGCAAAGCTCTCGTTGGTCGTCTGGGAATTGCCTTGTCCGCCGCCTCTTGGGGCGCACAAAATTAGGCGGAATGGAACCAGTGAGAAACCTGGGCACAAACGGCCTCTCTTCCCCAACGCGCAGATTGAGACGAGCCGACGGTGAGTTCCAAATCACCTCGCCGAATCGCAAACGTGTGGGGCGCCAGTCGTTCTTGATCACTCCTCCTGGATGATCGCGGCGGAGCCAGGCAGCGAAATCGTCGAGTTGATCGCCATCGGGCAGGATGGCTGAGAGGCAAACGATTCGTCGTAGGTGTGCGTCATGACGTTTTAGCAGCCGTTGGATTTGGACCTCGTAGCGAACTTCGCGTTCGTTAAGCCCAATCATATGGCCCTCGTCGAAAACCAGGAGACCGACATCGTCGAGTAAGGCGGGGTCATTGCGGAGGGCGAAATCGAGCTTTTCTGGCGTGGCGACGACAATATCTCGCTCGCGGATGGCATCCTCGTCGAAGCCGCTCACCCCAATGCTGCCATAGAGGGCCGAGACGGTCTTACCCAAGGGGCCGAAGGTGTTCTGAAGCGTGCTCTCCGTCTGAGCGGATAGCGCCCTAAGTGGCGTGAGGAATACGGCGCGCTTACCGCCCGCAAGGCAGCGCAAGATGCACAATTCGGCGATGCGGGTTTTGCCTGCGCTGGTGGGAAGGGAAACCACCAGATCGTCTGACTGATCAACAGCCCGGGCGGCAGCCTCAATCTGTGAAGGCCAAAGGTCGGCCTCGGCTTTAGGTCTCCGTAGTAGGGACGCGATGAAGAGTTCTCTCAAGGAAATCCAACCTACTGCATCTTCCCCCATGGGGAGCCGTGGCACCTTCTCATGAAATGTGACGGCCCACAGATCGGATAAGAGATGGATGGCGATTCGATGCGCCCACCACTGGGGCAGCAGGTTAAGTTCCGCGCAAATCTCTTGGCTGTCTCGGAGGCGTGCCAAAGCTTGGTCTACAAACTCACGCTCACCACGTTCCAAAGCCAGTAGAAACGTTGCAATAGACGCAAAGAAGGCGTCCGTGAGTGCGACGTCAATGCCTTCCAACAAGAAGTCATCCACGTCGTAAGCCTGATTGGCAGCAGCCGCGATCTGATCCAGGTGGGCCTGAATCGCAGCGGTGATCCGCTCATCGCTTCCAGCACCCGAAGCTCTGAAATCAAGAACGGTCGATTGGAGCGCATTGAAGTTTCGGCGCATCAAGAGCGCGAGCACGCGCTCTATTGGTGAGAAATCCTCATCGGCTTCTACGATGGCAAGAAGCGAATAGGCCCGTGCTGATAGGTGGGCGAGATGGTAGCTCGCTGCGGCTATTACGAAATGGAAGGTGCGATCGTTATCTTGTCGATTTCCTTTGGCAATCACGGCTTCGAGCGCTGTCGCAGATTGCTCGAATGCGATGCGGGCCATGGCCGGGTTGCCTCCCATTTCGCGCAAGCGAAGGCCAAGCCCAAGCAGTGCATAGCCGTAGGATTGAAGATCATAGCTAAGCTGGGGCGAGAAGGCTGGGGCGTCAGGTGGCAGGACACCCTCCCGCCAGATCATTGAGCGCGCCTGGCCGCGTGCAATCAACCGACCCCTATAGCGTGCCTTAGCGGCCTCATTGATATCTCTTTCGATCGCCTCAATGTCTGTTGGCATCGGCGATCACTTGATCATAGACTGCGCTGACGAAGGTAGGGTGGCCGTGAATGTGCAGGCCGACACCCCATTGCCCGAATGGCCCAGCATAACTTTGCAGGGATGCTGTCAAGAGGGCGGCCGGGGGATTACCGGAAAAGGTGAAGAGCAAATGCAGGACGCTTTGGGCGGGTATGCCATGCTTTAGTAAGGCATCATCGATGGCATCAGCGAGAGTTGTGTTCCCAATTTCGAGAAGCCTAGCGGAGATGAAGGCAAGCGAGTGAGCGGAAGGAAGCCCCCCATCCTTGTCCAAACCAGATCGGGCCTCACTTAAGACTTGCGCCGTGAGATTGGCGCGGCTTTTTGCCTCTGTTTTTAGAAACTGTAGGCCGTTGGTGACTGGGTCTACGGTCATCCCGATTACGTCATCGCCACGCATCGCCATGTTGCGATGATCCTTCCAACGCAACCGCTTTATCGGTACCTGGTATCTGCTATGCGCGGTGATCCATTCCGTTGCGTAAATTTCACCAAGGTCGCCCGACCGGATTGCCTTGGTGCTCGGAAGTTTTCCTTGGATAAGAGCGGCTGCTGCAGGCTTCCCAAGACGCGTGAGAATCCGCGAGACTTGTTCCTCAGCGGCATAGTGGCCCGGGACGACGGCGGCGGTTTCGTTTATTCCGGCCGTCAGGTTAGTGGGATTAGCGGTGAGAACTCGAAGCTTGTGTGGGCCGATATTGGAATCGACCGAGTTGCACCACTGGTCAAATTGCACCATCTTCCCTTCCTTCCCGGATCAGTATTAAAAGAGATCACGAACTCGGACGAATGGGGCACCTGTTTCGGCGGCCTGGCGGATTTTGCGATCAAGAACCTCGGTAAGGGGGATTTCCCTGTTCAGCATTTCATAAAGATCGAAGCCATCCATGCAGATTAGGCGCTTGCCACGGCCGAAGGCGACGATGCCCTCTTCCGTGAAGCCACTTTCACTTACAAACAAGCCTCGTGTCCAAGCGGCCTTTTGCTCGATCTTCCCGTGAAAGGTATGAAGCTCGGCGACACCCATAGGTTTGCTATGCCACTTGGCTTCAACAAGGTAGGTCTCATTGCCGAATTGGAAGCTGCCATCGATCTGCTCACCTTTCAAAAGGAACGGTTCCTTTGGTGCTAAACCATATGTGTCAAACAGGTTCTTCAGGAATTTCTCGAAGGCGTACCCTCGGTTATGCGGTTCCAACGATGTCAATGCAACAAGATCGTTCTTTACTTGGGCCAACCTCAGGCGGTTTAAGGACGGGCTCGGCACCTGAATGCTGGCCTGAGAATTACCTGTCCGACCTTCAATTCGGTTGATGAGGGAAAGCAAGCGGCTGTGCGAATTCTCGATCTTGTCGGCTTGGCCGGATCGTTGCCTCATTGCTTCTCGATATTCCCATAAGGCATTTAGCGTCCGAACGACCATCGGCTTGTCGACTGTTTGGAGGAAACAGCGCAGGCGCTTACCTTTTGATCCACCATTGCGTGCATATATCGGATCATCGATATCGATGCTGAGTTCTTCGGAGAAGAACTGCGAGAAGGTCCGATCAGAGAAATTAAGGACATACCCGCCACTCATGTCAAAGACATCGTCTAGAAAAACCACGTCGATGGTCCGTAGGTTGGCCATGTCACTCCAACACGAAGAAGATTGATGAGTTTAACGTCGTCAAGCTTCCTTTTGTTGTTGATTATGACGGGGTGGGCTACGGGCTCCACATCACCCGAGATCCATCCCCACCCCCGGGCCATACGGGAAACTGACGGACTCCCAAGGGTGTCCTTAATCCCCTATTGGCCCGACCTCCCGAGGCCGAAAGAAAGGTAGCCACGCACCCCCGGAGAATAATCTCTCCGCTTAGTCTTGGCCCTTCTAGGGAGTCCCTATGGATCTTTCCAACCTCGATCCCGCCATGAAAATTGCCAGCATCCTGGGTGCTGGCGTTGGTGCTGCGATCGCTGCATTTTTCGTGGCACCCAAAAATGTGTCGGATCTCGGTCTGAACCGTCTGCTCCGGCGCAAGCATCTGTCCGAACTCATCGATGCGTTGACCAGCCAAAAGGATGGTCAGGAGAAAGTTCACCCACTCGCCGTCCAGGTCAAATTCCACGCAGCTTTTGGCGGTGCCAGGGCATACATCCCGCAGGGCAGCGAAATCATGGCACTCCTCGAAAACCGCGAGCTGGCCGTGTATTCCAATGTGGCGGATTACGCCGAATGCGCGAAATTCGTGGCCTACTCGGAGCCCATGAAAGCCTTCATCCCCCGAGGAGATCGAACGGACGCGGAGCTCAATACCAAACGCCGCTGGAATTTCGTCTTTTACCTCCTTGCCGCGACTTCGGCCTTTGGGATGCTCTGTATCCCTCCGTTTAGCCTCAATGCGATCCTTTTCCGAATTCTCCTGAGCTACCTCATTGGCCTCATCGCCCTCGTCAATGCCATCGAGTCGAAGCTCATCGGCCGAACGCAAAGGCTCCTGGAACGGACGCGTACGAAGACCGAGAGTGTGACGATTACCCCGGAACACGGGGCGTCCGTAAGAGAGCAGGATCCATCCAAGCCCTGAAAGACCGCAGAAATTCGGCGCAAACCTAGCGCCCGGTCATGAGGCCCCCGCTTGGGGGGGGCTCATGACCGGGACACACGGCAGGTGCTAAACACAGAAAAGGGGCCGAGGCCTCTTCTCTGAAACTGCCGGGAAACGGGAGGGCCTTCCCCCAAACTCCGATGCGGGTTCTTTAAAAATATCAAACTCGTCGGCCTACTCTGTTACGTCGAATTCCCACCCCGGAAGATCCGGGCTCTGGGTCATTTGGGCCGTGTGGGGGTTGGCGTAAAAGAGGCCTGGAACGATGGCATAGTGCCCCGGCGCAAGCGGCCGAAGGATGTTGATGACGTAGTTCTGGTCGGAGGCCATTTCGGGCTTGGGAGTGGGAGTCGGCTTGCTGAAAGAGAGGAGCTTTACCTGGTAGGGCTCGAAAAGTATCTGGGCTTTGACCTCATCACGATCAAGCACCGCCCCAGACTTGTTCGGTGCAATCTCCACCCGAAAGAAGCGGGTGTCCTTTTTTTCTTCGAGCTTGACCAGGATCAGATCGAAGGGGAGCTTCTTCGGATCGATCGATCCAAGCCGGATCTTGGTGAGACCTTTGGGAGCCCTGTTCGCGGAACTCGTGGCCCTAACCATCCAGGTGCTGAAACTGACAGCGCGGAACAACGTGCTGTCGACCTTCAGGGTGGCATCTGGGGCCACGAGCTCGATGCGGACGGGGGCCAGGGCTTCGATAGTCTCGGCGGGAACGGAGAGCTTCCCCTGAGCAGAGGCGCCGACGGGGGGCTTCCACCTGGATTGGCCTACCAGCGGCAGGCAGAGCAGGATCGGGAGCAGCAGGGTATGGCGTCGCATGGGACCTCGAGAGGGGCGAAACGGTTATCCGTTTAGACTATAAGTAAAGTCGAGGAGACTCCATGAGATTCCCAGCCCAAGCTGCCGTCGAGGATCTACAGGCCCTGATGGCACCATGCGACGACGACAGTGCCTCTCACGTCTTCTGGATCCGCCACGATGGCGAGGTTTTTGTGACGCCGACTCATGAAGCAGACATGAGCCTCGGAACCCGTGCCTTGCTTATCCGCGCCGGAGCCGTCTGCATCGAGTCAGCTCTGTCCTGCGGAGAGAGGTTCGTTGGCCCAGAGGCCGCCGCTGATCGAGACTGGGTGGCGGATTACCTCAAGCTTCTGAGCGATGCCTGGTCAAGCTATCAGTGTGACCGCTCAAAAGGGCGATTCCGGACGTCGGAGATCAAAGGCACGCCCGAGCTACTTGCGCTTCTCGACTGCCTGGAGAAGGTCTGAAAGGGGAACGCCCACAGCTTTGGCCAGGCGCTCCATGGCGTCGATGGACACGTTTCTCTTCGCACCCTCTACCGAACTCACGTAGGTGAAATGCAATCCCGCCGCCTCAGCCAATACCATCTGAGACCATCCCCTGGCCAGTCGGGCTTGGCGGAGGTTGGCGGCAAAGGCCTCTCGGGCGGATCGGGGTGCGCTCACCTGCCCGAGGCTGGGGTGGCAATGACTTTAGATCTATAGACTTAAAGTCAAGTCGTTACTCTTTAAGCTTGTTTCACGGCGCAGATATCCTGCTCTTCCACATCCCCACCCCAGAGGTTCCATGCACATCCCGGTCTTTCCAGAAGATTCCCAGTGGCTTCAGGCCCTGAAGCTAGGGGACAAGGTTCATCGCATGCTCGGGCCCGCGCCGATGCTCCTCAAGGTCACGGGCCTGACCCCGGACCGCGTCATCTGCGGCCTCTGGGAATTCGACCGCCAGACCGGCGCCGAGATCGATGAGGAGCTGGGCTGGGGACCGGAGGGGACAGGCAGCTGGATCAGGCCAGTCTCTCACTGAAGGATGCTCCACGTGGAAGAGCCCAGGAGATCCGGTGATGGCGTTCACTTAAGGAACCAAGTAAAGAAGGCGTGGACGTTACATCCACGTCTTCTTCTGGTTTTTTTTCAGGCAAGAGGCACAACCATCAATTCTTCGACTAGTTTTCTGTTGGCGCCGCAGCCCCTTCCGAACAGGGGCGTTCGGCTCTGCGCTCATCGTCGGTTCAGGCACAGGTGCGATCGGGAGATCTGGTCGGTTACGTGTGGTAATTCACCCCCCGTCTGGAAAGAAGTACTCCGAGGTGCAACCGGGATGGGGGATGAACTCAGGCCACCTGATCATTATTTCACCAACGTCCTTTGGTTCATTAGTGATCCTCAATAGAGCGGCATTAATGCGATCACACTGCGTTTGGTCAAGGTAGAATCGGTGCTTATCCAACCAATTAATTGCAGAGTGGTAGTTGTCTTTTGTAGCGGCTTCAAGTTTCGCAACCTGTTCATCCAGCCCTATTCGAGCAATTCTTGGCCGAAGTATGGGAATGACGTCTACAGTCTTGTCGTCCGAAACGACAACGGCAAGACGTGGTGTTGAAGAGCCACCTACATATCGAATGCCTGAGTTGTAGCGAGCTCCCCGTGACGGAGTGCATTCTTCCTGGGCCGCACCATCGAGGATAACGCCAATCGAGTGACAGATTCCATGTGGGTCCATAAGGACCGTACCGTCAATGCTGCTCACCCGACGGTAGAGTTCCGGTGTCAACTTCGATGGGATTACTTCGGTTCCCTGTCCTCGCAACCTCACGGCTTCCGAACTTGCATCGCACGCCACGACTAGCATGTTTCCATGAGGTTGGTTGATGGCAACCTCGAACAACCCGGCGAAGTTGGAGACATCCTCCTCTGTGGCCTCAGGAAAAAGACGTTGAAATGTGTCGACTAATCGCGCCTTTGGGAAACGTTCTTGGGGGAGCGATGGTGCGCCATATCTGCTAACGAGAAGGGTCTCGCTACCGCAAGACAGGCTCCAATGAAAGTGGTCATGAAATTCAATCTCGAAAACATTCTGCGTAACCCATGGGTCTATGTCCTTCGAGATGCTACCCAAACCAAGAATATTCTCGCAGCTGGCAATGAGCGTTGTTTCAAGGGATGCCATCTGGATCACCTTGCGAGCCCATCGCGGTTTCGAAAAAGGCACGGGCTCAGAAAACCTGAGAGCTACATCAACCGCGCCGCCATCTGGGTCAGCCAGCAGCATCCTACCGACCCCCTCTACGCCCTCATACATAAGGGAGGAGATATTATTGAATCCCTCGAACAGATTTCGGCCACCATAGCCCCTCTCACGAATAGCAATGCCTGGCGTGTACATAAATGAATTTGCAGCGCGCCGCACAATCTCTGCACCCGAAGCCGACCAATTAGAAAATCTTCCTGGGTCTGGCTGGGAGAGCCCAGAGTGCGCCTCGTTGAGAACTGCGGAAATTGCCGCATGAATCAGGCTCGGATGCCCCGTAAATTGACCATCGTTAACCGGTTCCCGCAGAGGCCGAAAGTTCTCGAATAAAGCTGCAGGGATCTGAAGAATTGGAACAACGTAGTACCCATCTCGGGGCGCGCAGGCACCAGCGAACGAGCGCACACCATTCATTTCGTCATACGGGATGAGCGCAGCCTGAGCGGATTGTCTGACCGAGTCCCGACGAATGTTCTCGGGCTTATCGCGCATGCTCGGCTCGTCCCCATAAAACATGTTCTGAAGGGGATGCGTTTTGATCTTCTCCTCAATTGCTTCTCGAAGGCGAGAGAACAGATCTAGTGGCCACGGACCGTCCTCTGGTTCGATGCAAACCGGATGCGGAACATCGACACCTGGAATCTTAACCCCAACTAACAGAGCTCTGCAGTTTGCTTCATGAACACCCAATTCTCGCATAACCGAATTCATCAGGTACTCAATTTCCCATCTGTAGCTCGACTGGTACCCCCACATGAATAGCCTGATAGTTTTCCGACTCACGAGTACCTCTCAAAACAGATCAAGAGCAAAGTCATTAGCCCTTTTGCACCAAACCTATCGCAGTTCTGAAACACATCTACCTGCCATTTACCATTCGTTCCACAACCTAACCGAAGCCTCAATAAATGCGGTGCAATCCGAAAGGTTCCAACACGTGTGATGGCCGTCACGCAGCAGATAATACTGCTCATTGGCGCAGACAAGATCGGCCAATGAAGCTTCCTGCCTGTACCAGTTCAAGGTATTGACCACGCAGTCCTGATAGCTGGTTCTAAGTTTTTCGTCGGGCACGTTATATAGGAGACCTTCGATGTAGTACGAAGGCGCGGTCCCGGCCTCGATCAATCCATCGTCTACCATTCGGCTACGCATGTTCTTAAAGACCCGTGCCGTGGGTTTGAGCCACTTGATGGTGTTCTGGTGCTTCGTCGTCAGATTGACCGAGTGCTGCTTTGGGTAGTTCGCAATCCGCTCGCCAACAGCATTGTAAAAGCAGATACCT
>Ga0316605_10000581_pt1 | contig 24614 bp, 20 predicted proteins | sample OWC_soil_day20_n_FD_207666 | JGI IMG/M metagenome (GOLD analysis project Ga0316605, IMG submission 207666) | Wetland soil microbial communities from Old Woman Creek delta, Ohio, United States - OWC_soil_day20_noCT | ecosystem: Environmental > Terrestrial > Soil > Wetlands | place: USA: Ohio...
AATTGGCCAGGAAGACGCCGAGGTCGATGACGATGAAGGGCAGGGCGCCGAGCACGGCGCGCCACGGACTCCACGACCACAGACGGACGGCGACGGCGATGGCCAGCAGATTGGTAATCAGCATGGTGCCGGTGACCGCGATGCCGTAGGCGGCGGCCAGTTTCGACGAGGAGCCGAAACCGACGACCAGGGCGACGATGGCCACCAGCAGCAGCCAGTTCATCGCCGGCAGGTAGATCTGGCCGATTTCCTTATCCGAGGTGTGCTGGATTTCCAGGCGCGGCGTGTAGCCCAGCTGGATGGCCTGCTGGGTGATCGAGAAGGCGCCGGAAATCACCGCCTGCGAGGCGATCACCGTCGCCATCGTGGCCAGGATGACCAGCGGGGTGAGCGCCCAGTCCGGGGCGAGCAGGTAGAAAGGGTTTTCGACGGCGCTCGGGTCGGCCAGCAGCAGCGCGCCCTGGCCGAAGTAGTTGAGCAGTAGCGCCGGCAACACGTAGCCCAGCCAGGCGTACTGGATCGGCCGTGCGCCGAAATGGCCCATGTCGGCATAGAGCGCCTCGGCGCCGGTGATGCACAGCACCACGGCGCCCAGTGCGAAAAAGCCGAGCAGGGAATTGTGGGCCAGGAAATTCAGTGCCCACAGCGGGTTGACCGCAGCCAATACCTCCGGATGCTGGACGATGCCGAGCAGGCCGAAGGCGGCCAGCACGGCGAACCAGAGCAGCATGATCGGGCCGAATAGCGCGCCGACACCGGCCGTGCCGCGCCGCTGGAAAAGGAACAGCCCGATCAGGATGGCCAGGGTGATCGGAATCACATAGGGCTTGAAGGCTGGGGTGATGATTTCCAGCCCCTCGACGGCGGACAGCACCGAAATGGCCGGGGTAATCACGCCGTCGCCGTAGAACAGCGCGGCGCCGAACAGGCCGAGGATGACCAGCAGCTTCTGGCGCCGCGAGTCGGGGTCGCCTTTTTGCAGGGCCAGCGTCAGCAACGCGATGATGCCGCCTTCGCCCTTGTTGTTGGCGCGCATGATGAAAGCCACGTACTTCAGCGTGACGACGACGATCAGCGACCAGAAGAACAGTGACAGGATGCCCAGTACGTTATCCGGGGTGATCGGCACCGGGTGGTGGGCGCCGCCGAACACTTCCTTGATCGAATAGAGCGGGCTGGTGCCGATGTCGCCATAGACGATGCCGAGCGCGGCCAGAGTCAGGGTGGCCAGGCGTTTTTTATCGGGCGTTGTATGCATGGGATTTTCCGGAAAATTCAGGGTTGGAAGCGGTAGCCGACGCCGGTTTCGGTCAGCAGGTGAGCCGGCTGTGCCGGGTCGTCTTCGAGTTTCTGGCGCAGGTGGCTGACATAGACGCGCAGGTAATGGCTGCTGTCGACATAGGCTGGCCCCCACACCTCGCGCAGCAGCACGCGCTGGGTCAGCACCTTGCCGGGATGGGCGAGCAGGGCGCAGAGCAGGCGGTATTCGAGCGGCGTCAAATGGACCGGCTGGCCGGCCCGGAAAACCAGGCGGCGTGACAGGTCAACCGTAACTTTCCCGAATTCGACCAGCGGGCTGGCCGCCTCGCCGCTGCGGCTGCGCCGCCGAAGGAGGGCGCGCAACCGGGCGCGTAGTTCGCCGACGGCGAAGGGCTTGGTCAGGTAATCGTCGGCCCCGGCATCGAGGGCCTCGATCTTGTCGTTTTCCTGGGTACGGGCCGAGAGGACGAGAATGGGCAGGTCGGACCAGGTGCGTAGGTCGCGGATCAGGTCGACGCCGTTGCCGTCCGGCAGGCCAAGGTCGAGGATCAGCAGGTCCGGCTTATGGGTGCCGGCGTCGATCCGGCCCTGGGCCAGGGTTTCTGCTTCATGCACGCGGCAGCCTTCCTCTTCCAGCCCCAGGCGGATGAAACGGCGGATCTGCCTTTCGTCCTCGACCAGCAGGACGCAGGGCGGAGGATGGTCGCTCATCAGCCTTCCTCCTCGATGCTTGGCGGCTGCCCGGTAGGTAGCGTGAACCAGACCGAGGCGCCGCCAGTCCCCCGGTTGGCAGCAGCTATCGTGCCGCCGTGCGCCTCGACGATGGCCCGGCAGATGGCCAAGCCGAGGCCGGCACCGGGCTTGTTCGGAGCCTCCTGGCCGCGCTGGAACATTTCGAACAGACGGTCGATTTGTCCGGGGGGGAAGCCGACACCCTGGTCGTCGATGCAAATTTCGACGGCGCTCACCCGGCGGCGGCCTCGTATGTCGATGTGCGTACCCGGCGGCGAATATTTGGCGGCGTTTTCCAGTAGATTGCATAGCACCCGTTCGATCAACACGGCATCGAATTCGAGCAGCGGCAAATCCGGCGGCAGCGTAACGCGCACCGGATGCTCGGCGAGACTGCTGCCGAGCAACTTGATGGCGGCACCGATCACTTCCTCAACCGGCTGCCATTCGCGGCGCAATTGCACCTGGCCGGCGTGCAGGCGGGCCATGTCGAGCAGGTTGCCAACCATGCCAGCCAGCCGCGCCGCCTGTTCGTGCATGGCTTGTACGGTGTCGAGGGCAACCTCGGGCAGCGGCGGCTTCAACAGGGTCAGCGAATCGGCCAGGCCGACCAGCGCGGTCAGCGGTGTGCGCAAGTCATGCGACAGCGCCGACAGGATGGAACTGCGCAGGCGTTCGGAAACGATCTCTATCTGCGTGTTCTGGGCGACCTCGACGTAATGCAGGCGTTCGACGGCGATGGCTACCAGCGATGCCACGGTGTCGAACAGCGCTTGCCATTCGCGCCGTTGCTCGGGCGGCGTCTCCGCCGGGCTGACGGCCAGCACGCCGCGTACGCGCATTGGGGCGCCCAGCGGTAGATATATGATCGGCCGTCCGTTCTGGTTATACCCATCGACTGCCTTGCCGCCCGTCATCGCCATGGCGGTGAGTTGACGCTCGGTGGCCGGGGGCTGGCCGGTGCTCGCCTGGCTGGAGTGCAGGGTGCCCATCTGGTCGGGCAACAGTAGGTGGATGTCGGCGCCGAAGTGATTGCGCAGGGTATGCCGGGTGATTTCTTCGACCTGTTCGAGGCCCAGGGCGCCGCCGAGGTCGCGCGCCATTTCGTAGAGGGCATGGGTCTGCGCTTCCCGGCGGGCAGCGATTTCCGCCTGGCGGCGCAGACCGGCAGCCAGGTGGGCGGTGACCAAGGCGGTAGCCAGCATGACGGCGAAGGTGATCAGGTATTGGCCATCGTTGACCGTCATCGAAAAACGGGGGGCGACGAAGAAAAAGTCGAAGAAGGCGACGCTGGCGAACGCTGCGGCAATACCCGCGGCGCGCCCGAGAGCTATGGTTAGCAGCAGTACGGTGAGGAGGAAGAGCATGACGATGTTCGCTTCGTCGAGGTGGCCGCTTAGCGGCGTGGCCAGCAGGCTGGTCAGGGCGCAGGCCAGCACCGCGGCAGCGACGCGTTGCCAGGTCGGCCAGCCCGGTGTGAACGGCATTTTTATCGAATCGGCATGCGGCATGGCGGCTGGCTCCTCTGGCGGGATTGCAGGAAGTCTGTGGCCCCGTGAAGCGGGCCTTACGCTGATTGTTGCACCGCGGAAATAAAAATGGTGTAAAGACCGTCGATGCCTTTCTTGTTGCCGGGCGCTTTCCCGGGGCGGGGGTTTTCGGCTATCATTCGGCTTTCCCGCAGCCTGTCTTTCCATGACCAAATTCGTTTTCGTTACAGGCGGTGTCGTGTCCTCATTGGGCAAAGGCATCGCCGCCGCGTCGCTCGGGGCCATTCTGGAATCCCGCGGCATCAAAGTCACCCACCTCAAGCTTGACCCCTACATCAACGTCGACCCCGGTACGATGAGCCCTTTCCAGCACGGTGAGGTTTTCGTCACCGAGGATGGCGCCGAGACCGATCTTGACCTGGGGCATTACGAGCGTTTCACCAGCGCTCGCATGACCAAGCGCAACAACTTCACGACCGGCCAGATCTACGACACCGTGCTCAAAAAAGAGCGCCGTGGCGAGTATCTTGGCAAGACCGTGCAGGTCATTCCGCACATCACCGACGAGATCAAGTTCAAGGTCAAGGCCGGGGCCGAAGGGGCCGACGTGGCCATCGTCGAAGTCGGCGGCACGGTCGGTGACATCGAGTCGCTGCCCTTCCTCGAAGCCATCCGCCAGATGGGCATCGAGGAAGGTCGCAACAACGTCTGCTACATGCACCTGACGCTGTTGCCCTATATTCCGACCGCCGGCGAACTGAAGACCAAGCCGACCCAGCATTCGGTCAAGGAATTGCGCGAAATCGGTATTCAGCCGGACATTCTGCTGTGTCGCGCCGACCGTTCGATTCCGGTGGAAGAGCGGCGCAAGATTGCGCTGTTCTGCAACGTCATGCCGGAAGCCGTCATCGAGTGTCTCGATGCCGACTCGATCTACAAGATTCCGGGCATGTTGCACGAGCAGATGCTCGACGAGATCGTCTGTCACAAGCTGAACATCCTGGCCAAGGCCGCCGACCTGACGGTCTGGGAAAACCTGATCGTCGCGCTGGAGCATCCGCTCAACGAAGTGACTGTCGCCTTTGTCGGCAAGTATGTCGACCTGACCGAGTCCTACAAGTCGCTGATCGAAGCGATCAAGCATGCCGGCATCCATACGCGCAGCCAGGTCAATATCCTCTATCTCGATTCGGAAGACATCGAGAAGAACGGCACCGACGTGCTAAAGGGCGTCGATGCCATCCTGGTGCCGGGCGGCTTCGGCCGGCGCGGGACCGAAGGCAAGATTGCAGCCATCCGCTATGCCCGCGAAAACAAGGTGCCTTATCTCGGCATCTGTCTCGGCATGCAGCTGGCCGTCGTCGAATTCGCCCGCGATGTGGCCGGCATGGCCGCTGCGCATTCCACCGAATTCGTCACCGATACGCCTTACCCGGTCATCGGCCTGATCACCGAATGGCTGGATGCTTCCGGCAAGGTCGAGAAGCGCAGCGAGGATTCCGATATCGGCGGCACCATGCGTCTCGGCGCCCAGGTCTGCAAGTTGGCCGAAGGTTCGCTGGCCCGCCAGATTTATGGTGCCCCCGAAATCACCGAGCGTCACCGTCACCGCTACGAGGTCAATAACACCTTGTTGGCCCAGCTCGAAGACAAGGGTTTGAAGGTGGCCGGTCGCGCTCCCGGGACGGATCTGTGCGAAATGGTTGAACTGCCGGCCGACGTCCATCCGTGGTTTGTCGGTTGCCAGTTCCACCCGGAATTCACTTCCAACCCGCGCCAGGGGCACCCGCTGTTCACTTCCTACGTGAAGGCGGCGCTGGCCAATCAGCAGGCCAAGGCTAAATGAAACTCTGCGGTTTCGAGGCTGGTCTCGACCAGCCTTTTTTCCTGATCGCCGGCCCGTGTACCGCCGAATCCGAGCAGCTGTGTCTGGATGTCGCCGGTTACATGAAGGAAGTTTGCGGTCGACTGGGCATTCCGTACATTTTCAAGGCCTCCTACGACAAGGCCAACCGCAGTTCCGGCACTTCGGTGCGCGGCCTGGGGTTGGACGAGGGCTTGCGTATTTTCTCGGAAGTGCAGCGCCAGATCGGCGTGCCGGTGCTGACCGATGTCCATGATATCGACCAGATCGCCCCGGTCGCCGCCGTCGTCGATGTGTTGCAGACGCCGGCCTTCCTCTGTCGGCAGACCGATTTTATCCATGCCGTGGCGTCCTGTGGCAAGCCGGTTAACATCAAGAAGGGCCAGTTCCTGGCGCCGGGCGACATGAAGCATGTCGTCGCCAAGGCGCGCGAGGTGAATGACGGCGCCGACAACATCATGGTGTGCGAGCGCGGCGCGTCCTTCGGCTACAACAATCTGGTGTCCGACATGCGCAGCCTGGCCATCATGCGCGAAACCGGATGTCCGGTGGTGTTCGATGCGACGCACAGCGTGCAGCTGCCGGGCGGGCAGGGCGCCGTTTCCGGCGGGCAGCGCGAGTTCGTGCCCGTATTGGCGCGGGCAGCGGTCGCCGTCGGTATCTCAGGCCTGTTCATGGAAACCCATCCGTGCCCGGAGAAAGCGTGGTCGGACGGACCGAACAGCTGGCCGCTGGCCCGTATGGAAGGTCTGCTGAGCACGTTGCAAGCGCTGGACAAGGCGGTCAAGACGGCAGGCTTCGAGGAATTGCAGTGAGCCAGAAGGGCTACTTGATCGTCGAGTCCAAGGTCAGCGACCAGGCAACCTATGAGATTTACAAGGTGCTGGCTCAGGCGGCGATCGCCCAGTACGGCGGCCGCTATCTGGTGCGTGGCGGTGCCGCAGAGATTCTCGAAGGCAAGTGGACCAATGTGCCGCGTCTGGTGATTGTGGAGTTCGATTCGCCGGAACAGGCGAAGGATTTCTTTCACTCCGCCGAGTATCAGGCGGCGCGCAAAGTGCGCGAAAATGCCGCTGAAATGAATATGCTGGTTGTTGCCGGTATTGATAATCTGGTTTAAGTAGTTATTTCAATCTGTTGATAACAAGGAATAAATATGAGTTCCATCGTTGATGTTGTTGCACGAGAGATTCTGGATTCCCGTGGCAATCCCACCGTTGAAGCTGATGTGCTGCTGGAGAGCGGCGTCATGGGCCGTGCCGCCGTACCATCCGGTGCCTCCACCGGTTCGCGCGAGGCCATCGAGCTGCGCGACGGCGACAAGGGGCGTTACCTCGGCAAGGGCGTGCTGCAGGCGGTCGAGAACGTCAATACCGAAATTTCCGAAGCGATTATCGGCCTCGATGCCCAGGAACAGGCCTTCATCGACCAGACGATGATCGACCTCGACGGTACCGACAACAAGTCGCGCCTCGGTGCCAATGCCATCCTCGCCGTGTCGATGGCCGTCGCCAAGGCGGCCGCCGAAGAGTCCGGCCTGCCGCTCTACCGCTACTTCGGCGGCATGGGTCCGATGCAGATGCCGGTGCCGATGATGAACATCATCAACGGTGGCGAGCATGCCAACAACAGCCTGGACATCCAGGAATTCATGGTGATGCCTGTCGGCGCCGCCAATTTCCGCGAAGCGCTGCGTTGCGGTGCTGAAATCTTCCACGCGCTGAAGAAGCTGCTCGACAAGAAGGGCCACTCGACCGCCGTCGGCGACGAGGGCGGCTTCGCTCCCAACCTCGGCAGCCACGCCGAAGCCCTGCAGATCATCATGCAGGCCATCGAGGCCGCCGGTTACGTACCGGGCCAGGACGTGCTGCTGGCACTGGATTGCGCCGCTTCCGAGTTCTACAAGGATGGCAAGTACAAGCTGTCCGGCGAAGGTCTGGAATTGACCTCGGCCCAGTTCGTCGATTACCTGGCCAACCTGGCCGACCAGTTCCCGATCGTCTCGATCGAGGACGGCATGTCCGAAGCCGACTGGGATGGCTGGAAGCTGCTGACCGACCGCCTTGGCGACAAGGTCCAGATCGTCGGCGACGATGTCTTTGTGACCAACACCAAGATTTTCAAGGAAGGTATCAAGAAGGGCATCGGTAACTCGATCCTCATCAAGATCAACCAGATCGGCACCCTGTCGGAAACCTTCGCCGCCGTCGAAATGGCCAAGCGCGCCGGTTACACCGCCGTGATCTCGCATCGCTCCGGCGAAACCGAAGACAGCACCATTGCCGACATCGCTGTTGGCCTGAATGCCGGCCAGATCAAGACCGGTTCGCTGTCGCGTTCCGACCGTATTGCCAAGTACAACCAGTTGATCCGCATCGAGGAAGACCTGGGCGATACCGCCTCCTATCCCGGTCGTGAAACCTTCTACAACCTGCGCTAACGCTTGATGCGCTGGCTGACGGTCGGCCTTCTTGCCTTGATCGGCCTGCTGCAATACCCGCTATGGCTGGGTAAGGGCGGCTGGCTGAGGGTATGGGAGTACGACCGTCAATTGCAGCAGCAGAAGGAAGTCACTAGAAAGCTGGAAATCAGGAACGCGGGCCTCGACGCCGAGGTTCGCGACCTGAAACAGGGCTACGACGCCATCGAGGAACGGGCCCGCTTCGAACTTGGCATGATCCGCCAGGACGAAACCTTCGTGCAGATTCCGGAAAAGGTTTCAGGAAAATAAACGCAATAAAGGCGTCGACCGCAGTAGTCATCGGCATTTGCCTCCGCTAGAATCGTTCTCAGCAGTCCCCCCGCAGAGCGCTCAAGGAGAACAAAATGCTGCTCAAGGTTGGAGAAAAAGCTCCCGCGTTTTCGTTGCCGGATGCCGACATGGAGACTGTCGATCTGGCAGCCTATCAGGGCAGGAAGCACATCGTGCTGTTCTTTTACCCCAAGGACGGAACCCCCTGCTGTACCAAGGAGGTCACCGATTTTTCCGACCACGAGGAAGATTTCGGTCGCCAGGATTGCGTGCTGTTCGGCATCAGCCGCGATGATTGCCTGAAACACGCGGAGTTTCGCGACAAGGAAGGCATCGGTGTGGAATTGCTGTCCGACGCCGAAGGCACGGTCTGCAAGCAGTATGGCGTCTGGCAGGCCAAGGAAGTGGATGGGCACAAGAAGTTCGGCGTCAGTCGCTCGACCTTCATCATTGATCGCACCGGCATCATTCGCCATGCGCTCTACAACGTTAATTACAAGGGCCACGCACTGGACGTGCTGCGCCTGGTCAAGGAATTGAATTCATGAACATGCAGGTTGCCAAGAATACCGTCATCACGCTCGACTACCACGTTACCGATCCGGATGGCGAAGTGGTCGACGAAGGCCGCGAGCCGCTCATTTACCTGCATGGCGGTTACGACGATATCTTCCCGCTGATCGAGGAAGCCCTGCACGGCAAGAAAGTCGGCGAGTCGGTGCAGGTCAAGCTGCAGCCGGACGAAGCTTTCGGCGACTACGATGCCGAACTGGTCCAGGTCGAGCCGCGCAAGGACTTCCCGAAGGAACTCCAGGTCGGCATGCAATTCGAAGGCGGGGCCGAGGACGGCAACGAGGAAGATTTCATCATCTACCGGGTGACCGACATCGCCGACGACAAGGTGGTGCTCGACGGCAACCACCCGCTGGCCGGCATGGCGCTGGTCTTCACCTGCACGGTGACCTCTGTGCGCCCGGCCAGTGCAGAGGAAATCGAGCACGGTCACGTGCATAACCCGGATGATGACGAGGAAACCTGCCACTAAACGCCGGTCGACCGCAGCAGTCTGTGATGCCCGCTTCGGCGGGCATTTTTCATGGGGTATGGGGTGGCCAGGGCTGCGGGGTGAAACGAAACAGGTTTGGCGACTCGCTATCGATGACGCCGAACGTCCAGCCCATGATCGGGTAACCGAAGGTCTCGACGCGGGTAACGCGCTGCATTACCTTGCCGTCGGCGTCGCGCCAGGGATGGTCGATGCGACTGATGTGCGTGTCCCCATGAACGACCAGCACCTGACCGGAAAAGGTTCGGATCTCCTGGCCGAGGGCGTCGAGAAAGTCGCGAAAGGCACGGTGGGGCAACTGTTGAGCGTAATGCTTGAAGGCCGGATTGGCCTGGAAAAGCAGGGCGACTCCGGCCAGTTTCTCGCGCCTGGCCAGGGCGAAGCTGTCCCGCAGCCAGTCGATGACCAGCGGGTTGCGGCTCAGAAATTCGGCGTTTGGCGTCTGTGCCGGCACGTAGTTGTTGCCACCCGGAACATTGAGGGTGACGAACAGCACCGGCCCGAGCCGGAAGCGGCTGTGCTCGACATATGACCCTGGCTGTCGTTCCAGCGCCAGTTTTTTCTGGCCCAGGGAAAAGGCATCTTTCCAGAACAGGCGGCGCAGGGTCTGCAAGCGCTCCAGCGGATCGTAGGCACCATTTGACAGGCGCTCGCAGTCGGTCCATTCGTTGTCGCCGGGGACGAAGACGAAAGGTACTTTGCTGCTGTTGAACAACTGCTGGCGATCAGCGAACAGGCTGTCGTCACAACGATCCTTGCCATGCTTGAAATCGCCGATATGGGCGAGGAAATCGACCTGATGTTCGGCAATGGCGGCCAGCATTTTCGGCAATTCGGTCCGCTCGTAATCGGAATAGGGGGTGTCGCCGATCAATGCGAAACGCCAGGTTTCGGCGCCGGCCGGCAGGGCGCAGCCGATAAACGCTGCGGTCAACGCGATTTTCAGGGCAAAAACGCTGTTGGCCGCAAGATTTTTCCACCTCACCGGAGCAGGCCTTTCAGCGCGTAGAGGGCATCGAGCGCCTCGCGCGGGGTCAGGCTGTCCGGGTCGATGGCGGCCAATTGTTCCATGGCCGGATGCGGCTCGGGTTCGGCCGGCTCCGGCGGATTTGCCTGGAAGTCCTGGGCAAAAAGATCGGGTTGCAGCGGGTCGACCGCCGCCCGCTGCTCGAATTCGCGCAACTGCTTGCGGGCGGCGCGCACCACGGCGTTCGGGATGCCGGCCAGCGCAGCGACCTGGATACCGTAGCTCTGGTTGGCTGGGCCTTCCTCGACCGAGTGCATGAAGACGATGCGGTCGTTGTGTTCGACGGCGTCGAGATGGACGTTGGCCAGTTCGCTGTATTCGTGCGACAGGCGGGTCAGCTCGAAATAATGGGTGGCGAACAGCGTCAGGCAGCGATTCTTGTCGATCAGGTGGCGCAGGATGGCAAAAGCCAGCGCCATGCCGTCGAACGTAGACGTGCCGCGGCCGATCTCGTCCATCAGCACCAGGCTGTTCGGCGTGGCGTGGTGCAGGATGGCGGCGGCTTCGGTCATCTCGACCATGAAGGTGGAGCGGCCGGAGGCCAGGTCGTCGGAGGCGCCGATGCGGGTGAAGATGCGGTCGAGCGGGCCGAGCACGCAACGCTCGGCCGGCACGTAGCTGCCGATGTGGGCGAGCAGCGCGATCAGCGCGACTTGCCGCATGTAGGTCGATTTACCGCCCATGTTCGGACCGGTGATCAGCAGCAACCGGCGTTCCTCGGCCAGCCGGCAGTCGTTGGCGATGAAGGCGTCGGCACCGTCGGCCATTTCGGCCTCGACCACCGGGTGGCGGCCATTGACTACGGTCAACCCGATTTCGTCGGCAAATTCCGGCTTGCTCCAGTTGCGCTTCAAGGCGGTGTCGGCGAAGCCGGCCAGCAGGTCGACATTGGCCACGGCACGGGCGATGGCGTGCAGCGTGGTGACCACCGGCAGCAGCTTGTCGAGAATCGCCTCGTACAACAGTTTTTCGCGGGCCAGCGAGCGTTCCTGGGCGGACAGCGCCTTGTCCTCGAAGGCTTTCAGTTCCGGCGTGATGTAGCGCTCGGCGTTCTTCAGCGTCTGGCGGCGGCGGTAGTCGTCGGGAATCTTGTCGACATTGGCGTGGGTGACTTCGATGTAGAAGCCATGCACCTTGTTGTATTCGACTTTCAGGCTGGCGATGCCACTGCGCTCCCTTTCGCGCGCTTCCATATCGACCAGGAAGGCGCCGCAGTTGTCGTTCAGCGATTTCAGCTCGTCCAGATCGGCGTCGTAGCCGGGCGCGATGACGCCGCCGTCGCGGATCAGTGCGGCCGGTTCGGCGGCAATCGAGCGGACCAGCAGGTCGAGCGTGGCCAACGGTGTCGCCAGGTCGGCGTGCAGCGCGGTGAGCAAGGGCGAAGCGGTGTCGTTCAGTGGCGCGCGCAAGGCGTCGAGCCGGGCCAGCGAGTCGCGCAGGCTGGCCAGGTCGCGCGGTCGGGCATTGCGCAGCGCGATACGCCCGGCGATACGTTCGATGTCGGCGATGCCGCGCAATTCGCGGCGCACCTCGCCGGCCAGCCGGCCGTAGTCTTCGAGTAAGGCGTCTACGGCGCCGTGGCGGGCAGCCGGCAGCCCGCGTTCGCGTAGCGGGTGGTGCAGGGTGTGGCGCAGCAGGCGCGAACCCATGCTGGTCACGCAGTTGTCCAACAGCGAAAAGAGGGTCGGCGAGGGCTGGCCGCGCAAGGTTTCGGTCAGTTCCAGGTTGCGCCGGGTGGCCAGGTCGAGGCCGAGATAGGCGCCCTCGAGTTCGACGGTCAACGCCCGCAAATGCGGCAAATTGCCCGATTGCGTGGCCTGCGCGTATTGCAGCAGGGCGCCGGCCGCGGCGATGGCCGGGCGCAGCCCTTCGGCGCCAAAACCGGCGAGCGAGGCGACCTTGAACTGCTCGCAGAGCAGGCGCTTGGCCGAATCGACTTCGAAATACCAGTCCGGCTGGCGGGTGCGCGCCGTCTCCAGCGGGAAATCCGGCTGCCAGGATTCCGGGTAGAGGATTTCGGCCGGCCGGATGCGCTCCAGCGTCGCCGCCAATTGCTCGTTCGGCACTTCGGTCAGGATGAATTCGCCGCTGGCCAGGTTCAGGCGCGCCAGACCGGCCGTATTGCGCGTCGTGGTCAGGGCCAGCAGCCAGATGTCGCGCTTGTCGTCGAGCAGCGCCGCGTCGGTCAGCGTGCCCGGCGTCACGATGCGCGCCACCGCCCGCTCGACCGGCCCCTTGCTGGTCGCCGGATCGCCGATCTGCTCGCAGATGACCACCGATTCGCCGAGCTTGACCAGTTTGGCCAGGTAAGGCTCCAGCGAATGGAACGGAATGCCGCACATCTTGATCGGCACCCCGGCCGACTGGCCGCGCGTGGTCAGCGTGATGTCCAGCAGGTGTGCTGCTTTCTCCGCATCCTCGTAGAACAACTCGTAGAAATCGCCCATCCGGTAGAAGAGCAGGGTGTTCGGATGGTTTGCCTTGAGCGCCAAATATTGGCGCATCATCGGGGTGTGCTTGGTCAGATCGGGCGTTTCTTTGGCCATTGATTCGGGGCAGGGGCGGAGAGGGCGCAATTGTCCCATCAACGGCGAGTGCCTGCCAATCGATTGGCGAGGTCAGCCTGTTGTCTTTATGGGAGGTCATTCGCCCCGTATTTTCCTGTGGGCTATACTGACATTCACTTGTCCTTGAAGGAGCCCATTATGTTCAAACCTTCCGCTGTGCTGGCCGGCATCATCGCGGCTTTTTCGGGGGCGGTTGTCCAAGCGCAAAGTAAGCCACCGGTCGCCCAGTTCTGGATGGATGTCGCTACCCACAACATGTCGATTCCCGGCATGGGCGATGGCGATTCCGGCATGGGCGGGATGTTCGGTGGTTTCTTCGGTGGCACCAGGATGGCTGGCGGTGCGCCGGGGCAGTGGCTGGATACGGCGCTCCATACGCGGCAGAATCCGGCCGGCATCGAGGGTAGCCATGCCATTCCGCCGGCCATGAGCATGGGCGAGCGCCTGCCCTTGTTGCCGGTCGTGGCACGCGGCAGTTCCGGGGAGGAGGGGGATTCGGGGGGCGAGAAACCCAAGGGGCGCCTGCTGTTTTATTGGGGCTGCGGCGAAAAGATAAGAGCGGGTCAGCCGAAAGTGATCGATTTCGCCCGGGCCGGGGTTGGCGAATGGACGCGTTTCATGACCGGGCGTTTCGCGCCGGACCGCGGCGCCAAGGCGATACCTGGCCGCTCGGTGTGGCCGAACGAGCGCGACCGGCAGCGTGTGCCGAAAAATGCTTCGCTGGTCGGCGACCATGCGGTGAGTGGCGAAGGGGTGCCGGCCAGCCTGCGCTTTGCGCTGCGCGACAGTCATGACTTCATGCCCAAGGTCCGGATGACTGCGGCCGGTGATCCGAATGCCTCGGTCAATGTGAATTGGGATTCGGTGCGCTCGGCCCAGGGCTATTTCCTGTCGGCGATGGGGGCACGCGGCGACGAGGAAATGATCATCTGGAGTTCCAGCGAGCAGCCTGACCCAGGTTGGGGGCTGATGGATTACGTCGCACCGGCGCAGGTCGGCAAGCTGATCGGCGAAAAAGTGGTTCTGCCTTCCAGTGCCCAGAATTGCGCCATCCCGGCCGGTATTTTCGCCAGAGCCGAGGGGGCGATGGTGCGCATGATCGCCTATGGGCCGGAGCTGAACCTGGCTCATCCACCGCGGCCGGCCAATCCGAAAGCGGTATGGGAGCCGGAATGGGCGGTGCGGGTACGGGTGAAGTCCACCGGCATGACCATGCTCGGTATGGACGAGCAAGCCAGCGCTGGGCGGCAGGCCGGGCAGGGAGGTCGGGGCGACGAAACGCCGGGGGTTGGCAGCCTTATCCGGGGCGTCCTCGGTTTCTGATCTTTGATCCAGCCGCTTGTTTTTTCAAGGAAGTGGGCTAAACTCCAAGGCGTCTTCCGGAGCGTTTTGTGGATATCTCGTCGGTTACTTCTCTTGCCTCGCTGTACAACACCAGTGCGATCAGTTCGCGGGTGGCAGAGGCCTATGCCAAGCCGCAGGAGCGGCTGAGCCAGCAGGCGGAAAGCACGCGCGTGCAGTTGAGCGCTTTCGGCGAGATCAAGTCGACTACCGCCCAGCTCGAAACGGCGGCCAACAAGCTGCGGGACAATCAGCAACTGTCCACTGTCGATGGCCTGACCAAGGCCGTGCAGGGGTTTGCCGAAGCAGTCAACAATCGCCTGTCTACGGCCAACCGGTTGGGAGCTGCCGATTCCGGTGCGCTGGCGGCCGACGGCAAGGTGCGGGCAGCCAACAACGAAACCCGGCGTACGCTCGAGGGCGTCAGTGGCAGCAACCGCGATGCCCTGCAGCAGATCGGTATCGGCGTATCCGGCAACGGTGCGCTGAAGGTCGATGCCCAGAAGCTGGCCAACGCCTTCAATGCCAATCCGGATCAGGTGCGTCAGACGCTGAACACGGTCGGGCAGCAGGTAGCCGAGCAGAGCGCGCGGCAACTGGGCAACAATGGTGCGGTCGGTGGTTCGATCAGCCGGCTGACCGAACAGTTGGGCAGTATCGAGCAACGGCAAACCGATGTGCGCAGTCAGTTTCAGCAGTCGCAGCAGGCGGTCCAGGAGCGCGATGTGCAGTTTTCACGGATTCAGCAACTGGCCCAGACCGGCTTCATCTTTACCGGCGCTGCCGCCTACAACCGGATTTTCTCCAGCTGATTTTCCGTAGCTAGGGCTGGCCCGGGGCGGGAATCCGCCGGTGCATCTGCTAAGATTCGCCCGGATTTTTCAGGCCTTTTCCCTTGTCCTCCCTTAGCGAAATATTTTCCCCCGACGGTCCGTTGGCCCGCTCGATCAGCGGTTATCGCGTACGCCAGCAGCAGGTCGACATGGCCGAGCGCATCGCCGCCGCCATCAACAGCCAGTCGGTGTTCATCGCCGAAGCCGGGACCGGCACGGGCAAGACGTTTGCCTACCTGGTGCCGGCCTTGAAATCGGGCGGCAAGGTCATCGTGTCCACCGGCACCAAGACCCTGCAGGACCAGTTGTTCAACAAGGACCTGCCGATGGTACGCGACGCCTTAAAGGCACCGGTCAAGATCGCCTTGTTGAAGGGGCGGGCCAATTACGTCTGCCCTTACCACCTGAAGAACGCCATTGCCGACGGCCGCTTTCTGACCCGCGAGGATGCCGCCGACGCGCGGCGCATTTCGGTGTTCGCCAAGGTCACACAAAGTGGCGACAAGGCCGAGTGCCTGGAAGTCAACGAAAACTCGCCGGTGTGGAACCACGCCACTTCGACCCGGGAAAACTGCCTCGGCCAGGATTGCCCGGACTACAAGGACTGTTTCGTCATGCAGGCCCGGCGCGAGGCGATGGCGGCGGACCTGGTGGTGGTCAATCATCACCTGTTCTTCGCCGACGTCATGTTGCGCGACGAAGGCATGGCTGAGCTGCTGCCGGCTTGCAACACGGTCATTTTCGACGAGGCGCACCAGTTGCCGGAGGTGGCGACCCTGTTCTTCGGCGACAGCATTTCGACGGCGCAGGTGCTCGACCTGGCCCGCGACGCCCGCACCGAAGGTCTGACCCATGCCCGCGACTGTCTCGATCTGCAATCGGCCAGCCGCGAACTGGAAAAAGTGGCCAAGGACCTGCGCCTGGCGGTCGGCATCGACGCTGGCCGCTTCTCTTACGGTCAACTGCTGGAAAGGGATGAATTTTCGCCGGCCCTGAACGAACTGATCGCGGAAACGGCGAAATTCGCCGCCATTTTGCAAAGCCAGGCCGAGCGCGCCGAAGGGCTGGAAAAATGCTGGCAGCGGGCGGTCGAACTGGAACAGCGGTTGAGCGCATGGCAGAACCAGACCGATGCCGGCTACGTGCGCTGGGCCGAGGCGTTCACCCATTCGCTGCAACTGAACGCGACGCCGCTCGACGTCGCCGATATTTTCCGCAAACAGATGGGCGGTCATCCGCGCGCCTGGATCTTCACCTCGGCGACGCTGGCCGTGCAGGGCAAGTTTCACCATTACTGCGCCGAACTGGGGCTTGGCGAACCGGAATCGGCCTGCTGGGAAAGCCCCTTCGACTACGGCAAGCAGGCCGTGCTCTATGCGCCGCTCGGCATGCCGGAACCGAATTCCTACGGTTATACCGATGCCGTCGTCGACGCCGCCTTCCCGGCGGTGATTGCCGCCGGCGGCGGCGCTTTCTTCCTGTGCACCAGCCTGCGCGCCATGCGCCGCACGCACGAGTTGTTGCAGGCGCGGCTCGCCGACGAAGGCCACGACCTGCCGTTGCTGCTGCAAGGGGAGGGCAGCAAGAACGAGTTGCTGCAACGCTTCCGCCATCTGGGCAACGCCATCCTGGTCGGCAGCCAGAGTTTCTGGGAAGGCGTCGACGTGCGCGGCGAGGCGCTTTCTCTGGTCGTCATCGACAAGATTCCCTTCGCGCCGCCGGACGACCCGGTGCTGTCGGCGCGCATCGAACAGATGAAGCAGCAGGGGCGCAATGCCTTCATCGAGTACCAGCTGCCGCGCGCGGTGATCAACGTCAAGCAGGGCGCCGGGCGCTTGATTCGCGACGAAACCGATACCGGCGTGCTGATGATCTGCGACCCCCGACTCATATCAAAGCCTTACGGTCGCCGTGTGTGGCAGAGTCTGCCACCAATGAAACGGACCAAGGAGTTGTCCGAAGTGCTCAATTTTTTCGCCAGCCGATGAACCGCGTATTTGCCCAATTGCAGCAGGCCCAACCGGCGCTGTTCTCGGCCGCCGATGTGCGTATCTCGGCGGCGGATCGCCAGTCGTTGGCCGAACTGATCGCCGCCATCGAATCGGTGATCGCGCTGCCGCCCTTCCAGGACTGGGCACTGGCCCGGGCACCGGAAATTGCCCGCCAGCCGGTCGCGGCGCGCGGCGTCTTTTTCGGCTACGACTTCCATCTGGCGGCCGACGGCCCGCGCCTGATCGAGATCAACACCAATGCCGGCGGCGGCCTGCTTAATGCCTACCTGCTGGCGGCGCACGGCCGGGAAGACGAGGGCGCCCGCCTGCTCGCCGATTTCGTCGGCATGTTCCGCGAGGAATGGCGTCTGGAACGGGGTGACCATCCGCTCCAGCGCGTTGCCATCGTCGACGAGCAGCCGGCCGGTCAATTCCTGGCGCCTGAGTTCGAATTGTTCCGCCAGTTGTTCGAAGCCAACGGTATTGCCGCCGTCGTCGCCGATCCCGGCGATTTCACCCGTGACGGCGACCATCTGCTGCACGCTGGCCAGCCGGTAGACCTGATCTACAACCGGCTGACCGATTTCGCGCTTGATACTGCGGTGAACGCCGATTTACGGGCGGGTTTCGAGGCCGGCGGCGTCGTGCTGACGCCGCATCCCCGGGCGCATGCGCTGCATGCCGACAAGCGCAACCTGATGCTGCTGTCCGACGAAGCCGCCCTGGTCGAACTCGGTGTGCCCGCAGCGACGCGTCAGATTCTTCTGAAGGGCATTCCGCGCACCGTGGCGGTCCACGCCGACGACGGCGAGCGCTTCTGGAGCGAGCGCAAGCGCTGGTTCTTCAAGCCGGCCGCCGGTTTCGGTAGCCGCGCCGCCTATCGTGGCGACAAGCTGACCAAGCGGGTATTCGAGGAAATCCTGCACGGCGGCTACATCGCCCAGGAAATCGTGCCGCCGTCGGAGCAGGCCATTCAACTCGGCGACGGCGAGCAGACCATGAAGCTCGATCTGCGCTGCTACGTTTACGCGGCCAACATCCAGTTGCTCGCCGCCCGCCTGTACCAGGGGCAGACCACCAATTTCCGCACGCCGGGCGGCGGTTTCGCGCCGGTCTTCGTTGCTTAGGAAGCCATGAAAGTATTCGGTATCGCCGGCTATTCCGGCTCCGGAAAGACCACCTTGCTGGAAAAGCTGATCCCGCAGCTGACTGGGCGCGGCCTGATCGTATCGGTGATCAAGCATGCCCATCACGGTTTCGACATCGACCGGCCGGGCAAGGATTCCTACCGCCACCGCGAGGCCGGGGCGAGCGAAGTGCTGCTCTCCTGCCACGACCGCTGGGCCTTGATGCGCGAACGGCGCAGCGAAGCCGAAGTCAGCCTGGCCGAACTGCTCGGCCGCCTGGCGCCGTGCGACCTGGTGCTGATCGAAGGCTTCAAGCAGGAACCGGTGCCCAAACTCGAAGTCTATCGGCCGGAGAACGGTAAGCCGCCGCTCTTTCCCGAACGCAGCGACATCGTCGCCGTGGCTACCGATGCTGCCATCGATACCGATCTGCCCAAGCTGCCGTTGAACGACATGGCGGCCATTGCCGATTTCATTATTGCCACCCTCAAGCTCAAGGAACGCTGATGCTGAGTTTTGACCAAGCCCTGGAAAAATTGCTGGCCGCCGCCCGGCCGGTCGAGGAGGTGCGCCTGCAACCTCTGACTGCCGCCGCCGGCCGCATTTTGGCCGTTGCCCAGCGGTCGACCGTGGCCGTGCCGCCGCTCGACAATTCGGCAATGGACGGTTACGCCGTGCGCGTTGCCGACCTGCCGGCCGCCGGTATTTGCTTGCCGGTCAGCCAGCGTATCCCGGCCGGCACGGTCGGTACGCCGCTGCAAGCGGGCAGCGCCGCCCGCATCTTCACCGGCGCGCCGATCCCGGCCGGTGCCGACGCCGTGGTCATGCAGGAAGTCTGCGAACACGGCGAGGGTGGGGTAGTCATCAATTATCAGCCGCGTCTCGGCGAAAACATCCGCCGGGCCGGCGAGGACATTTCCATCGGCGGCGAAATCCTGCCGGCAGGCCGCAAGTTGCGGCCGCAGGACATCGCCCTGGCTGCCGCTGCCGGGCTGCCGGAACTGCCGGTCCATCGCCGGCTGCGGGTCGGCGTCTTCTTCACCGGCGACGAACTGGTGCAACCCGGCGAGCCGTTGCCGCCGGGCGCCATCTACAACTCCAACCGCTACGCCTTGCGCGCCCTGCTCGAAGGCCTCGGTTGCGAGGTGCGCGACCTCGGCACCGTGCCGGATACGCTGGAGGCCACCCGCGCCGCGCTGCGCAAGGCTGCCGACAACGACCTGGTCATCACCAGCGGCGGCGTCTCGGTCGGCGAGGAAGACCACGTCAAGCCGGCGGTCGACGCTGAAGGCCGGCTCGACATGTGGAAGATCGCCATAAAGCCGGGCAAGCCGCTGGCTTTCGGCCAGATCGACCGGGCCGATGGCCACGCCTGGTTCATCGGCCTGCCGGGCAACCCGGTGTCGGCCTTTGTCACCTTCCTGATGCTGGTTCGTCCTTTCATCCTGCGCCTGCAAGGCGTCGCCAACGTGACGCCGCTTGGCTACGACTTGTGTGCCGATTTCGCCTGGAAGAAGTCCGATCCGCGCACCGAGTTCTTCCGCGCCCGGGTCAATGCCGAAGGCGGCGTCGAACTGTATCCGAACCAGAGCTCGGGGGTGGTCACCTCACTGTGTTGGGGCGACGGTCTGGTCGTCAAGCCGGCCGGGGCAATAATCGCACCTGGCGACCGGGTACGGTTCCTGCCTTTCGCGGAGTTGCTGGCATGAGCGTTCAGGTGCTGTATTTCGCCGGTCTGCGCGAGGCGCTCGGCTGCTCAGGCGAATCGCTCGATCTGCCGGCCGGGGTGACGACGGTCGGCGCCTTGCGCGACTGGCTGGTCGACCAGGGGCGGGACAAGCTGGCTACCGCCAAGAATCTGCGTTGCGCGGTCAATCAGGACATGGCCGGGTTGAATCAAGCGGTCAAGGACGGCGACGAAGTCGCCTTCTTCCCGCCGGTCACCGGAGGCTGAGCATGACGGTACGCGTCCAGACCGAGGATTTTGACGTTGGCGCCGAACTGGCCGGGCTGCGCGCCGGCGACGCCCGGGTTGGCGCCCTGGCCAGCTTTGTTGGCCTGGTGCGCGACATCAACGACGGGGCCGGGGTGGCCGGCATGAGCCTGGAGCACTATCCGGGCATGACCGAAAAGGCATTGGAAAAGATCGTCGCCGAGGCCCGCCAGCGCTGGGCCATCTACGGCGCGCTGGTCATCCACCGGGTCGGGCCGCTCAAGCCCTGCGACCAGATCGTGCTGGTTGCCGTAACCAGCGCCCATCGCGGCGAGGCCTTCGCCGCCTGCGAATTCATCATGGACTACCTGAAGACCCGCGCTCCATTCTGGAAGCGCGAGGAAACCGGCGACGGGGCGCGCTGGGTCGATGCCCGCGACAGCGACGATTCGGCGGCAGCCCGCTGGGCACAATAAAAAAGGAGGCAAGCGCCTCCTTTTTGTTGAGTAACCCCAAAGTCAGGTCTTGAACTGCGCCACCGACTGGTGCAGGGAGGCGGACAGGCTGTGCAGCTGTCGGGCGGAGTCGGCGGTGCGCTGGACGGCCATGGCGCTGTCTTCCGACATCTGGGCGATGTTTTCCAGCTGGTCGGCGATCTTGTTGCCGGCCGCACTCTGTTCGAGGATGGACTCGGAAATGCCGTCAATGACCACGGCAACGCGGGCCGCGCCATCGCGGATGCGGTTGATCGAATCGCCGGCCTGGTTGGCCAGTTCGACGCCGTTGCTGACCTGGGTGACGCCGGCCTGCATGCTGTTGACAGCGCTGCGCGTGCCGTTCTGGATCTTGTCCACCATGCCGGCGATTTCGGTGGTCGACAGGCTGGTTCGCTCGGCCAGCTTGCGTACCTCGTCGGCTACCACGGCGAAACCTCGACCCTGTTCGCCGGCCCGGGCTGCCTCGATGGCGGCGTTCAGTGCCAGCAGATTGGTCTGGTCGGCAATTTCCTTGATGGTATTGACGATGGAGGTGATCTGGTTCGATTGGTGACCAAGTTCCTCGACGATTTCGGAAGACGACTGCACGGCGTCGGAAATCTTGCGCATTTCGGTGGCAGCGCTGTGAATGACGGCCGCGCCTTCTTCGGAGATGCTGCCGGCCTCGCGCGAAATGCTGTGGGCTTCGGCAGTGTTGTCCTTGACCTGTTCGATACTGGCCGCCATCTGGTGTACCGAGGAAGCCATCGTGGAAGCGGCACTGCTTTGTCGGTGGGCCTGGTCGGCCACCTGCTCCGAGGCGTGCAGCAACTGGTCGGCCGCCTTGGCCACTTGTTCGGCATTGCCGGTAATGCTGGAAATCATCTGGCGCAGCGTATCCTGCATGGCCCCGATATTAGCCAGCAGGCTGTCCTTGTCGCCGGCCGCACAATGAACGTGTGTGCTGAGATCGCCGGCGGTAATGCGCCGGGTGATGGCCGTGGCGACCGAGGGGTCGCCACCCAGCGTGCGGTTGATGTTGCGCGAAATGAGCAGGAGGGCGATGGCGATGAAGCCGCCGATGGCCAGGCCGGCCAGGGATAGTTTCATGGCATCGGAGCGGAAGGTGGCGTCGACGTCATCGATGTAGATGCCGGTACCAATGACCCAGCCCCAAGGCTCGAACCCCTTCACGTAGGAAATCTTGGGAACCCCTTCCTCGGAGCCCGGTTTGGGCCACAGATAGTCCACAAATCCGGCCCCCGTAGCCTTGACCGTCTTGTTGAATTCGAGAAACAGTAACTTGCCGTTCTTGTCCTTGAGCTGGTCGAGCTTTTTGCCATCCAGTTCCGGCTTGATCGGATGCATGATCATCACGTCCTGCAGGTCGTGAATCCAGAAGTATTCGACCTTGTCGTAGCGCATGGCTCTGACCGCTTCCTTGGCCCCTTTTTTCGCGTCGTCAATCGACATCCGGCCTTCGCGTGCTTCCTTTTCAAAATAGGACATCGCGGCATAGGCGGTTTCCACCAGATTGCGAAGCTTGTATTGGCGTTCTTCCAGCATGCGGGCCTTGCCGCCGATCAACAACGCAACAAACAGGATGACCAAAGCCAAGGTGGTGGCGATGGTGGTGGCGACCAACTTGCCGCGCAAAGTCATTCCGGTTCCCGACATGATTCGATCTTCCCCTTGTTGTTCTGTGTAAGCCCTCAATGCTCCATTTTAATACACAGTGTTGAAGAAGTACCCCGAATAATCCCTTGTCCGGTCAGGGAGTTTTTCTGTCCTCTCGTCAATGGGGCATTGAAATCCTGAGCTTTAGCCGCATCTGTCGGCTATCGGAAATAAGCGACGGGAGAACTCCATGCGACTCGACAAATTCACCACCAAGTTCCAGCAGGCCCTGGCCGATGCGCAGAGCCTGGCCATCGGCGGCGACCAGCAGTTCATCGAACCGCAACACCTGCTGCTCGCCCTGATCAACCAGGAGGATGGTGGCACGACTTCGCTGCTGGCCCGCGCCGGGGTCAATGTGCCCGGTCTGCGCAACGATCTTGAAGCGGCGTTGAAGCGCCTGCCACAGGTATCCGGCCACGGTGGCGATGTGTCGGTCGGGCGCGACCTGACCAATCTGCTGAACCTGACCGACAAGGAGGCGCAGAAACGTGGCGACCAGTTCATTGCCAGCGAAATGTTCCTGCTGGCACTGACCGACGACAAGAACGAGACCGGTCGCCTGGCCAAGCAGCATGGCCTTTCCCGCAAGTCACTGGAGGCGGCGATCATGGCCGTGCGCGGCGGGCAGGGCGTCGACTCGCAGGAAGCCGAAGGACAGCGCGAATCGCTCAAGAAATACTGTATCGACCTCACCGAGCGCGCCGCCCAGGGCAAGCTCGACCCGGTGATCGGGCGCGATGACGAAATCCGCCGCGCCATCCAGATCCTGCAACGCCGGACCAAGAACAATCCGGTGCTGATCGGCGAGCCGGGCGTCGGCAAGACGGCTATCGTCGAAGGCCTGGCCCAGCGCATCATCAACGACGAAGTGCCGGAAACCCTGAAGGGCAAGAAGGTGCTGGTCCTCGACATGGCCGGGCTGCTGGCCGGCGCCAAGTATCGCGGCGAATTCGAGGAGCGGCTGAAGGCAGTGTTGAAGGAAGTGGCGCAGGACGAGGGCCGCATCATCCTGTTCATCGACGAACTGCACACCATGGTCGGTGCCGGCAAGGCTGAAGGCGCCATCGACGCCGGCAACATGCTCAAACCGGCACTGGCCCGTGGCGAACTGCACTGCATCGGCGCCACCACGCTCAATGAATATCGCAAGTACATCGAGAAGGACGCCGCGCTCGAACGTCGTTTTCAGAAGGTGCTGGTCGACGAGCCTTCGGTCGAATCGACCATCGCCATCCTGCGCGGCTTGCAGGAGCGCTACGAACTGCACCACGGTGTCGATATCACCGACCCGGCCATCGTCGCCGCCGCCGAACTGAGCCACCGCTACATTACCGACCGCTTCCTGCCCGACAAGGCCATCGACCTGATCGACGAGGCGGCCGCCCGCATCAAGATGGAAATCGACTCCAAGCCGGAGTCGATGGACAAGCTCGATCGCCGGATCATCCAGTTGAAGATCGAGCGCGAAGCGGTCAAAAAAGAGAAGGACGAGGCGTCGAAGAAGCGTTTTGGCCTGATTGAGGAGGAAATCGCCAAGCTGACCAAGGAGTACTCCGATCTGGAGGAAATCTGGAAGGCTGAGAAATCGGCGGTCCTCGGCTCGGCACAGATCAAGGAAGAAATCGACCACCTGCGGGCCGACATCGCCCGCCTGCAGCGGGAAGGCAAGTTGGACAAGGTCGCCGAACTGCAATACGGCAAGCTGCCGGCGCTGGAAGCCCGGTTGAAGGCAGCGGATGCGGTCGACCCGGAAAAACAGTCGAAAAACAAGTTGTTGCGTACCCAGGTTGGCGCAGAGGAAATCGCCGAGGTGGTCAGCCGCGCCACCGGCATTCCGGTCAGCAAGATGATGCAGGGCGAGCGCGAGAAACTGCTGAAAATGGAAGAACGGCTGCACAAACGCGTCGTCGGTCAGGATGAGGCGGTTCGGTTGGTTGGCGACGCCATCCGTCGTTCGCGGGCCGGCCTGTCCGACCCGAACCGGCCGTACGGTTCCTTCCTGTTCCTTGGCCCGACCGGCGTCGGCAAGACTGAACTGTGCAAGGCACTGGCCGAGTTCATGTTCGATGCCGAGGATCACCTGATCCGCATCGACATGAGCGAATTCATGGAGAAGCATTCGGTGGCCCGCCTGATCGGTGCCCCCCCGGGCTACGTTGGCTACGAGGAGGGGGGTTACCTGACCGAGGCGGTGCGTCGCAAGCCGTATTCAGTGATCCTGCTCGACGAAGTCGAAAAGGCCCACCCGGATGTCTTCAACGTACTGCTGCAAGTGCTGGACGACGGCCGGATGACCGACGGCCAGGGGCGTACTGTCGACTTCAAGAACACGGTCATCGTCATGACCTCCAACCTCGGCAGCCAGATGATCCAGCAGATGGCTGGCGACGATTACGGCGTGATCAAGATGGCGGTGATGGCCGAGGTAAAAACCTATTTCCGGCCGGAATTCATCAACCGGATCGACGAAGTGGT
>Ga0316605_10000582_pt1 | contig 24586 bp, 21 predicted proteins | sample OWC_soil_day20_n_FD_207666 | JGI IMG/M metagenome (GOLD analysis project Ga0316605, IMG submission 207666) | Wetland soil microbial communities from Old Woman Creek delta, Ohio, United States - OWC_soil_day20_noCT | ecosystem: Environmental > Terrestrial > Soil > Wetlands | place: USA: Ohio...
CTTTCGAGTCAAGAGTTTTTAGGAATAAAAATTTTATCAATAAACTAGTTTTAGAAATAAAAAAATAAACTGTAAATTTGAATTAGTAATAACCTAAAAAGTGTAAACCTATTTCAGGAAACGACAGTCCTTATTTAAATCTCATTTAATGCCATTATATTCTAAGTATAATGGCATTATTCTTTTGGTTTAATGGCATTATATTGTCGGTTTAATGGCATTATACTTAGGATATAATGGCATTATACTTATTTTAAATCTTGACTTGATGGATTTATCTCTTGATTTAGTGAGATTTAACTCTTGATTTTGTGGGTAAATAATCTGATTAAATTTCAGTAGAATTTGTTTCTTTATTTTCTTCCTTTTGATTTAATTCTTCTTGACTTCCTTCCATCCAATAAGGGTCTTCATCAGAAAGTTCATCTTCTTCTTCAATGGGAACAATATCCTTTTGAACAATTCCTTTGTTTTGGAATAAGATTGCAAAAATAATTCCTGTTATTGCACCTCCTAAATGTCCTTGCCAGGAAATTTGAGGAGAGGGTTGGAACATTGGGAAAATACCCCAAACCACAGAACCATATAGGAAAATAACTAAAAAGCCAAAAGCCATTTGAGGTTTATTTCTTTTTAAAAAACCACTTAGTATATGAAACCATGCTAAAGAATAAACCAAACCACTTGCCCCAATATGTATAGTTCCACTTGTACCAATTATCCAAGCTGCAAAACCTGAAAAGAAATAGAATGAAACAAATAGGGTAGAGGCAAAATTTTTATAGAAAAGATAAAGTCCAGACAAAAGCAAGAATACTGCAAGTGTGTTGGAAGATAAATGAGAAAAATCGGAGTGGAGTAGAGGCATTGTTAAAATTCCCAATAGCCCTTTAATGGAACGTGGCTCAAGACCATATTCAGACAAAGAAATATTGGTGATTACCTCCAATATTTTAATTATCCATAGAAGTAAAACAAAAGCTGCAGGAACAACCATTGCACTTAAAAAATCTTTTCTCTCTTTTCCCATAAACTAATGCAAAGATAGAAAAACTCATCAAAAATCAATATTTCTTAATTCTTTTTATGCAATGTTTCGTAAAGAAATCATATATTTGCAAATTGAACTTATACTATAAAGATATGAGAAAGAAAAGTATCCTATTATTGGTTACACTTGCATTATTGCTTTTTGTTGCCATAGAATCAAATGCTCAAAGAAAAAACAGAGCTCCTGAGAATCGTTTTGGAATTAGAGCAGGGTTTAATATGAGCGATCTTACTTCAGCAAAAGGATTAGATGTTTATAATGGACTTTCATACTACAATCAAAGCTTCAACTATGTTGGATTTACAGATACAGAACCTTTTAAATTAGGTTTTAATGTAGGTTTTGTTGGTCAAATTAAATTTGCAGATTATTGGTATGTTCAGCCTTCTTTGATATTCACTTCAAAAGGATTTAGACTAAATACTCAAAACCAAGGAGATTTTACTCAAAATGTTGAACTTGATGTTGAGGCTTACTATGTTCAATTGCCAATTGATATTCTTTGGAAATATAATTTCTCTTCTGATTTTCGTTTCTTTGCTCAAGGTGGAGCATTCTTGGGTTATGGAGTAGCGGGAACTTCCTTCTTTCTTGATCATTTTGGAGAAAAATTTGTACCAAGAGTTCGTCATGAACAAACAGCAACACCAACAGCAGTTAATGGATATATTGGTTATGACCATACAGTACATGGACTAATGGATCAAGACTACGATGAAACTTTTATGACAGAAGGAACAAATCGTTTTGACTTTGGATTTGAAGCAGGTTTAGGTTTTGAATATAAAGCTTTTCAGTTTACACTATCTTATCAATATAGTTTAACTCCTTTGTATGACTATGATTATGACTTTTCTGGAAGATATGAAGCTAAAAAAATATATAATATTAGCAATTCTTTTGAATACTTAAAGATTCCTGTTCCAAAAGCTCCAGTACAACATGTTATTTCCTTTACTTTGGCTTACTATATGAATCTTTTCTCCAATAAAGTAAAATACTAAAACTCTAAAAGTAAAATCTTAATTCTAAACACTAAATAAAAGAGAATTTGCGTTAAAGAATTATGAAAAAAGTTTTCTCAATATTAATTCTATCAATTCTAAGTTTGATTGCTTACTCTCAAGAGCAAGTTAGAAACGTAGAAAAAGATACAATAATTGATTCATCACAAGTGAATGCTTTGCCTTATTTTGAAGAAGACCCAATGCAAGTTAGAATTGAAATGGGAACATCCTTTGGAAAGGGCTTCTTCTCAGAAAATTTTGTTTCAACTTACATTGCACCATCAGTTGTAATGAAAGTTAATTCTCAATCTTGGCTTAGAGCAGGAATACTAACTGGAGATAGCTGGATAAATCTTCCAAAAAATCAAACACCTCCAGAGGATAAAGCTCCGTATGAAAATCGCTATAAAAGGAATATGGCTTATGTAGGAATGGATTTTGAAATAAATCCACGACTTATGGTTTCACTTACTGCTTTTTGGGATAATTTTAGTCCAATGTCAAATCCCAACACTCTTGGCATTAGAGATAATCTTTACACTTATGGATTTGATGCCAATTTAACTTATCAGATTTCTAAGAATTCTTATTTTAATTTTGGATTTACTTTTGTTGAAACAAATAATCCTTATAGTCTTTTACCTTATAGATATGGAAGTCCACTAAGTGCTTTCAGTCCAATGTGTGGACCATTTAGCCATCAAAATAATTTTCTTTTAGCTTCTCCTTATAATTGGTAATAGATAAGATTTTCTGAAAATATTATATTTTTCTTCCAATCATTAACCCATCTCTTAATGGAATTATTAGGTTTTCCATTCTTGGGTCTTCTGTAATTTTTTGATTGAAACTATGAATACCAACAGTATGTTTATCTTTTGGCATTGTTTCTAAGGCAATTTTACCATACCAAAGAACATTGTCAGCAATCATTAAACCCCCTTTGCGAAGCTTTTCAATACATAAATCGTAATAAGCAGGGTAGTTTGCTTTGTCTGCATCAATAAAAACAATATCAAATTCTTCTTCAATTGTAGGAATTATGTCTAAAGCCTTCCCAATATGTAATTGAATTTTATCTTCAACCTTGTTTTCTTTAAATAAATTAAGAAGAAACTCCTCATACTCTTCTTTCCACTCAATAGTATGAAGTTTTCCATTAGGTGCAAGACCTTTAACCAAGCAAAGAGCAGAATAGCCACTAAATGTTCCTAATTCTAAAATATATTTGGGCTTAACAAGATTGCTAATAAGACTTAAAAGAGTTCCTTGCCAATTTCCACTAATCATATGTGGATGAATAAAAAGTTCTTTGGTTTTTTCGTTAAGTTCACTTAGGTAATTATCTTCCTTACTAACATAAGTTTGACAATAGTTTTCTATTCTTTGGTCAATAAATGGAAAGATTTGTTTCTCGCTCATTATAATGAAATAATTTTAAATTCAACTCTTCTATTCTTTGCTCTTCCTTCTTCTGTTTTGTTGTCAGCAATAGGTTGTTTTGCCCCATATGATTTATAATCCAATCTTTCCTTTCCTATTCCATGATTAATTAAATAATCATACACTGCTTTAACTCTGTTGTGAGAAAGTTTTGCATTATAGTTATCTGAACCTTTGTTGTCTGTATGTCCAGAAAGTTCAATCTTCATATTTGGATTCTTATTCAGAATATTAATAAGATTATGTAGCTCAACATAAGATTGAGGAAGAAGAATGCTCTTATCAAATTCAAAGAATATGTTTTCCATAATAACAACTTGACCTACCTCAAATTTAGGTTCGTCTTTAGTTTTGGTAACCACTACATCATTAGCTATTATTTCTTTTTCTTTGCAGGTTAAGCAATAAACAGAAACATCATCAATATAATAATAAGCTCCAGGTAAAATATAAGTAAGATAAGGCAAGTCCACAACATTGCTTTGAGGTGCAGGATAAAAATTGCCAATGGTAAGAAACTTTTCTCCACCCTCTGCAATAAATTCTCCCTCTATTTTAGTCCAATCTTCCACATTGATAATTGGATTGCTATAATGATTAACCACTTGAGGTTTTAAATAGGTTGATATGGATTGGCTAACTCCTTTTTCGTGTTCAATTGTAGTTTTATCGGTTAGCATTTGTCGAGTTTTCTCCTCAATTCTGTTTTTTGTAAATAATCCTCCAAGTGTTGCAACAGCTCCTGCAGAGTATTCACTTAAACTAACATAAAAAGTAAGCTTGTATGTTTCGCCTTCTTTTAGATAATCTTTCAATTCTGTTTGAACATATTCTCTATAATCGGTCTTTGAACTGTAAATTCCAACCATTCCAACTCCAGTGCGTGGCATTTGAATGCCAAGTTTGTTTTTGGGAACATTACATTGTTTGCTTCCGCATTTATTATAATAATCTGCACTTCCACCTGTTGGTTGCCACCAAGCAACAGCCTGTGACATATAACCATAGGGCTCAATTTTTTGTGGACAAGTGTAGTATTCTTCAAAAGACGGATTGAAGATTAGGTTTTCTTGTGAATATGAAAGGGAAGAAAATAGCAAGGAAAAACATAAGCTAAGAGAAGTTAAAAATAATCGAGACATAAATAAAAATGTATGCCGACTTTTTCCAAAAAAGTCCCTTTTATTTTCAATTAAACTAAAATTAAATTTTTTCATCTAAAACCTCCTTCCAGTTAATTGGATTTTTTGCATCAAGCCAAGTGTAATCTTTATCCTTACGAAACCAAGTCATTTGACGTTTTGCATATCTTCTTGTATTTGTTTTAATATCTTCAATGGCTTGTTGAAGGCTAATTTGATTATCAAAATACTTAAACAATTCCTTGTAGCCAACAGTGTTTAGAGCGTATAGGTTTTTATATGGATAAACTTCCTTTGCTTCTTCCAACAAACCATCCTCCATCATTAAATCAACTCTTTTGTTTATTCTTTCAATCAATTCAGAACGTTCTCTATAAAGAGCAAATTTAATTATTTCGAAATTTCTTTGAGCTTTTTTATTTGTTCTGTAAAAAGAAAAAGTTTTACCTGTTTGACGAATGACTTCCAATGCACGAATTAATCTTATGTGATTCTTCTTGTCAACAATATTATAGTATTCAATATCTTTTTCTTTCAGTTCTTCTTGCAAAATAGAAAGGCCTTCTTCTTTAAAAATTCTATTTAGCTCATTTCTTATCTCAATATCAACATCTGGAAGAGAATCAATACCATTGCAAACCACATCAATATACATACCACTTCCTCCAGTAAGTATTATATTATCATAAGTTTTAAATAGAAGTTCAATCCTTTCAAGAGCATCGTTTTCATATAATCCTACATTATAATCATTATGTATTGAGATATGACCAATGAGATGATGTTTTACTTCTGCAAGTTCTTCTTTTGAAGGAGTTGCAACACCAATGTTTAACTCTTTATAGAATTGTCGAGAGTCTGCAGAAATTATTTCAGTGTTTAGAGTTTTTGCCAAATTAATAGCCTCTTTTGTTTTACCGACAGCAGTTGCTCCAGTCAGAACTATTAATCTCTTTTTATTCGTTTTCATATCGTTTGCAAAACTCCTATGTGTTTATCAAATGTTTAGGTTTTAAGCCAAGCTTTTGAGCTTCTGTGTACATTAAATTAAGTGCAGCATCTCTTTCATTTGGAATTTCTCCATCCAATATAGCATCTTTAATTATAGTTTTTATTATCCCTATCTCTTTGCAAGGAGATATTCCAAAAACATCCATAATATCTTCTCCACTAACTGGAGGTTGAAAATTGCGTAAGCGATCTTTCTCCTCAAGTTCCAAAAGTTTTTGAGTAACCTTTTTGAAGTTTTCTCTATAGCGAACTATCTTATTATAGTCTTTTGTTGTGATGTCAGCATGGCAAAGTCTCATTAAGTCATCAACATCTTCTCCTGCATCAAACAAAAGTCTTCTTACAGCAGAATCGGTTACCTCGTCCTTAATTAGAATTTGTGGTCTAAGATGAAGACTAACCAATTTTTGAACATATTTCATATTCTCATTTAAAGGTAGCTTCATTCTTCTGAAAAGATAAGGAATCATTTTAGCTCCTCTTGTCTCATGTCCATGAAAAGTAAATCCAATCTTTGGCTCAAAACGTTTAGTTTGGGGTTTAGCAATATCATGCAAGATGGCAGCCCAGCGTAACCATAGATAATCAGTTTCCTTTGAAATATTATCCAATACTTCAAGTGTATGTTTGAAATTATCCTTATGAGCTTTCTCACCAACCTTATCAACGCCTTTCAGAGCTGTCATTTCAGGGAAAAATAATTTCAATAAACCAGAGCGGTCAAGTAATTTGAATCCCATTGAAGCTCTTGGCGAAAGTATAATCTTGTTTACTTCTTCAATAATTCTTTCTCCTGATAGAATTTCAATTCTGTAAGCATTTCTTATTATTGCATCGAAAGTATCGTTATGAATAGAGAAATTTAATTGAGTTGCAAAACGAATTGCTCTAAACATTCTCAAAGGATCATCAGAAAAAGTTATGTCAGGATCAAGAGGAGTTTTAATAATACCATTCTCTAAATCAACTAATCCATTAAAAGGGTCAATAAGCTCTCCATAGTCTTCTTCATTTAAGGAAATAGCCATAGCATTAATTGTAAAATCTCTTCTGTTTTGATCGTCCTCCAATGTTCCATCTTCAACAATAGGCTTACGACTATCTCTATTATAGCTTTCTTTTCTTGCTCCAACAAATTCAATCTGCCAATAATAATCTTTTACTAAAAAATTAATCATTGCAGTTCCAAAATTCTTAAATACAGAAACATTGCAACCTTCACCAATTTCCTTAGCAACCTCTTTAGCCAATTCAATCCCACTACCCAAGCAAACAATGTCTATATCCTTACTTTCTCTTTTAAGAATAATATCTCTAACCCAGCCTCCAACAACATAGGATTTAATTCCCATTTTTTTGGAAACGGATTGAACGATTTGAAAAATTGGATGTGTTAAGTGTCTTTCTAAATTCATTATCATGCAAAAGTAATATATTTTATCCTCATAGGAAGAAAAAGGAGTAGAGAAATATGAATTTAGCTAAAATGAACAAATAGTCATTAATGGATACTTATTCTTTAGTTTTATGTTTGAAATAGAAATTAAAACTATTAAGAATTACTTAATTAATACTTCCTAATCTGGTCTTTTAATTAGGAATTGAGGTAATGTTTTAAATTAAAATTATTTATTTGTTTTTATCACTTGTTGTTTGAAAAATAAGTACTAACTTTGCAAAGTATAATTTACAATAAATTAAATTAATATATCAACCATTTAAAACATTTAAAGATGAAACAAGTACATAACTTTAACGCAGGTCCTTGCGTTTTACCAAAACAAGCAATTGAATCAGCTATTGAAGCTATTCGCAATTTCGATAACACTGGAATTGGTATTTTGGAAATTTCTCACCGTACACCAGGTTGGGAAAGAATTATGGCTGAAACGGAAGCTTTATGGAGAGAACTTCTTAATATCCCTGAAAATTATGAAGTAATTTTTTTAGGAGGTGGTGCTTCAACTCAGTTCTTCCATGTGCCTGCTAACATATTAAATAAAAAAGCTGTTTACCTTCAAACTGGTGTTTGGGCAAAGAAAGCTATTAAAGAAGCAAAATTCTATGGTGATGTAGAAGTTGTTGCATCTTCTGAAGATAAAAATTATACTTACATTCCTAAAGATTTTACTGTTCCAACTGATGCAGATTATTTCCACATCACAACTAATAATACTATTTATGGTACAGAAATTAAATACGACATGGATTGCCCAGTAAATCTTGTTGCTGATATGTCTTCAGACATTATGTCTCGTCCAGTTGATATTAAAAAATATGCACTTATTTATGGTGGAGCTCAAAAGAATGTAGGTCCTGCTGGAGTAACATTTGTTATTGTTAGAAAAGATATTCTTGGAAAAATTGATCGTAAAATACAAACTATGGTTGATTATACAACTCATATTGGAAAAGAAGCAAAAGATAAATCAATGTTCAATACTCCTCCAGTATTCTCAATATTCGTTATGCACGAAACATTGAAATGGGTTAAAGAACTTGGTGGCATTGAAGCAATGAACAAAATCAATGTTGAAAAAGCTAACCTATTATATAACGAAATAGACAGGAATAAAATGTTCCAAGGAACAGCTGTTAAGGAAGACCGTTCAATTATGAATGTTTGCTTTGTAATGAATGAACAATACAAAGATAAAGAAGCAGACTTTATGGCATTTGCTAAAGAAAGAGGAATGGTTGGAATTAAAGGACACCGTTCAGTTGGTGGTTTCCGTGCATCAATCTACAATGCTTGTCCAGTAGAATCTGTTAAGGCATTAGTTGCTTGTATGCAAGAATTTGAAAAATTAAACGCATAAATATTTTTAGATATGACAAAAGTATTAGTAGCAACCGATAAGCCTTTTGCTAAGGCAGCGGTTGACGGTATTAGAAATATTATTGAGGGAGCTGGATTTGAATTAGCTCTTTTAGAAAAATATGGTGACGTAAGCAATTTCCTTAAAGCTGTTGAAGGCGCAGATGCTTTAATTGTACGTTCAGATAAAGTTACTAAAGAAGTTGTTGACTCTGCAAAAAATTTAAAAATTGTTGTTCGTGCTGGAGCAGGATTTGATAATCTTGACCTTGCTGCATGTACTGCAAAAAATATTGTTGCAATGAATACTCCAGGCCAAAATTCAAATGCAGTTGCTGAATTAGCAATTGGAATGATGATTTTTATGGCAAGAAATTCATTCAACCCAGGAACTGGTTCAGAACTTAAAGGTAAGAAATTAGGTATTCACGCTTACGGTAACGTAGGACGTTTGGTAGCTAATATTGCTAAGGGAATGGGAATGGAAGTTTATGCTTTTGACCCATTTGTTAAATCTGAACAAATGGTTAAAGAAGGAATTAAACCTTGCAATAGCATTGAAGAACTTTATTCAACTTGTAACTATGTTTCTCTTCATATTCCAGCAACTGAACAAACTAAAAATTCAATCAACTACGAATTGCTGTCAAAAATGCCAAAAGGTGGTTGTTTGATTAATACAGCAAGAAAAGAAGTTGTTAATGAAGCAGACATGATGAAGCTTTTATCCGAAAGAGAAGATATGAAATACTCTACTGACGTTGCAACTTCAAATCATGCAGAACTTGCTGAAAAATTTGGAACAAGAGTTTTTGCAACTGCTAAGAAAATGGGAGCTGAAACAGCAGAAGCTAACATTAATGCAGGTCTTGCAGCAGCTAATCAAATTGTAGATTTTATTAAAAATGGAGTAACTAAATTTAAAGTTAACTAATTTTAATATTCTCAATATTTAAGGCAACCTATTCAATAATGGGTTGCCTTTTTTTTATTTGTAAATTGTAATATATAAGTCCTTTGAGAAATTAATTGAGATATAATTAAAAATATAAGGGATATATTTTCAAAAAGAAGGGACTTATGTAAAAATATAAGGGACTTATTTTGAAAAAGTCGGCATATAATTTAAAAGAGCTCTTTTTACTCTGTAAAAATTAACCAGTTTGTTTGGTCTTTTGTGCTTGAAGTTAATTTTCCAATTGGGGTGTAATTATTATTTTCTGTTCTTAACCATCCTTTGCTCCAAGTTCCCATATCTAAGCATAAGGCGTTTTTTATTTCCATTCTTATCAATGCTCTTGAAAAATTATCAATTGAAAGTCTTACTCCTGATTCTATAACGCAAGGAGTGCCATCTATTATAACAAGGGCTCTACGATATGTTGCTTTCTTACCAAATATTCTGCATGGGACAAGTTCTGAATCTTTAACTAATAACATTTGTTGGAAAAGATCTCCTTTTTTTCTTATTGCAAGGTTCTTATAACTATTTATTTTTTCTGTTGAGGGTTTTATTATTACTTTATTATCAAATATTGCAGCATATCCTGTTGATTTAAGCTTTTTGCCAGCCTTTACTTTCCCATCAATTATATAATTACCCATTATGCTTTTTAGGTTTGGAGCAGTGAAAGCTGCTGCAACTGATAATTTAATTTTAGTGTCATTTGAGTCAGGACGAGATGTTATAAATTGAGCTTTACAATTTATTGGGCGATATACTAAAAGTATTATTGTATCATTATTTACATTTTGAATAATTGTATCTATAATTATTTTAGCTTGCTGTTTTTCAGTATTTGTAATTTTCTTGTCAGGATTTGCATTTAAGTTTATACTTATTATTATTAAGCTAAGAAATGTTATTATGATTTTTCGCATGAGATTATTATTTTTTCATTTTCTTTATTTGTGGTAAATAATAAGTATGTTTCTCCTCCTTCTTTTACATTTGTTTTCTTTCTTATTTCAGAAACAGTTTGAGGGAAGTTTCTTATAGTGATATTTGCTTTTGGATATCTTGTAGATAGCGTTTTTAAGATTTTATTATTGTATGGGAGTATAGTTTTTATTATAAATTTCCTACCTGGAAAATCTTCTATTTCTTTTTCTGAGATATATAAGTGTGAGTGTGAGGCTATTTTTTTTACTTCAAATCTTTCACATAAGGAATGAAATCCACCAGCTTTTAGGATTGAGGTATTAGGCTCATAAATATATGCTCCCATTCTCAGCTCTTTTTGATCAGCTAAACGGGTAATTGATTTTTCTGTTGTGAATGAGAATTTATTTATTTTACCATTTGTATCAAAATCTATGCATGTGTATTTTATCTCTTTTTCATAGACTTTCTCTAAAACTAAGAGTAATTCCTTGCATTCATTCTTAACTGAAATAACATGGATTTCTTTTATATAATTTATTTCTTTTATTGCCAGTTTAATGTCTAGCATAGGAGATAGTTTTATGCAAATAGTTTTTGCTTTATCAAATAGAAAAGGAAGTATTTCAATAATATCAGGTTGGCAGTCTTTTAATAAGAATACTTTATTGTTGTTTTCATCTCTTCGTGAAGGGTCAAGGTAAATAATATCTGTTTCTTCTAATGAATCAATATCATTAGCACTATTTCCTTTATTTACAATTATATTATCTAATTCTAAGACTTTAAAATTTTCCTCAGCAACACAAGCTAGTTCATAATTAATTTCATGATAATATACTTTTTTTAATTCTTTGGCAAAGAAAATAACATCTATCCCAAAACCAGAAGTAAGGTCTCTAAGAGTTGATTCTTTTGGAAATAAAGATGCTTTATATTTTGCAGTTTGTTCAGAAGAAGTTTGTTCTAGATTTATTTTTGGAGGGAATAGTAAGTTGTTCTTTTCTAATAATGAAGGGAATTTTTCTTTAGCTTTATTATATCCAATAATTTGTTTAACACAGAATTTAACGTCAATATCTTCCTCGTTAGATTGAAGAAGTAGTTTGTTTGTGTCTGAATTTAAATTGTTTAAAATAAATTCTCTTTCCTTGTCCGATGCAATTTTCATTTTGCAAAGATAATGTGTATATTCTTTTTATTTTAAATTCTTTTGCAGATTTTTAAATAAGGGTGTACATTTGCATTATAAATATATTAGACAATGAAAAAGATTTTAATTAATGTTTTGTTCTTATTATTTCTAAGTTTTGTAAATAATGTTGGCTTATTTGCTCAAAATGAAAGCCAAGAGGTAAGTGATTTGATTAAAACAGCCGTTTTTAAAATGGATAATGGCGATTTAGATGAAAGTATTCTACTTTTAGAAAAAGCAGAAAAAATGGATTCTAAGAGTGCATTAGTTAAGTATGAAATGTCATATGCCTACTATTTAAAGAAAGATTACAACAAGAGTATTAAGATTCTAAATAAATTGATTAAAAGAGATGATGCTTTAGATTATTATTATCAAATGCTTGGTAATGCATATGATGATAATGGTGAATCCGATAAAGCAATAAAAACATATGCTGAAGGTATTAAGAGATTTCCTAATTCCGGTAAATTATTTTTAGAAACAGGTAATGTTTATTATAATCAAAAAGATTATGATTCAGCAATTAGATGGTATGAAAAGGGAGTTGAAGCAGATCCAAAATATCCTTCTAATTATTTTAGAATGGCTCATTTGTTCTTAAATTCAGACCAAGAGGTTTGGGGAATGATTTATGGAGAGATATTTCTTAATCTTGAACCATCTACCAAACGTTCAAATGTTATGAGTGAAATGCTTTATAATACTTACAAGAATGAAATAAAATTTGAAGATACAGTTTCAAAGGTTAGCTTTTCTAAGCAGGTTATAAATATAAACTATGACCCAGATAAGGAAGCTGATTTATTGGCAAAAATGACAAAGGCTTATGAAGACAGTAAAAATGTATCAAAGATGCCATGGGCTAATGGGGTTTATGAGCAAGTTATGCTTTTGGCTCTTGGTGATGAAAAAGAAATTAATTTAGCCTCTCTAAACAGAATACGTTCAAATTTTGTTGATATTTACTTTGAAAAGGCACATAATGTAGGTAAATCAGTTCTATTATTTGATTTTCAAAAACGATTAAAAGATGCTGGATACTTTGAAACATATAATTATTGGTTATTATCTCAGGGTAATGTTGAAGAATTTAACCAGTGGTTAAAAGATAATAAGGATAAGTATGATGGTTTTATTTATTGGATGAATAATAATTCTCTACAAGTAGATGAATCTAATGTGTTTTTAATAAAAAACTTAGATAGAGACTAATCATAAGTTTGTTTTCTATGTGTGTAGTAATGAAATATTTTAAAAAGTTATTTTTCTTTATACTAATAGCTGTTGTTATGATTGTAAGTGTAGAAAATTCATTTGCTCAGAATAAGAAGCCAAATAATGAGGGTAAGAAACCAAAGATAGGATTGGCTTTAAGTGGAGGTGGAGCTTTGGGTTATGCTCATATTGGTTTTTTGCAAGCTATGAAAGAATACAAGTTTGATGTAGATGTGGTTTCTGGAACTTCAATGGGTTCAATAATTGGAGTATTGTATTGTGCTGGATATACTCCAATTGAAATTCTAGATCTTGTAGATAAAGAAAATATGAATAAAATCATTAATGTAATTAAATTAAATTCAAGTTTTGGAAGGGGTTTCTTTAATCATGATAAGCTATCAAAAGTGTTGGGAAAAGCATTGCCTAATAATGATTTTTCATGCTTAAATAAAAAATTTTATTGCTGCGTTACAAATTTTAATAAAGCAACTTATAAGTTTGTTGGAGAGGGTGATTTTTTAAAAGAGTATATTATTGCTTCAGCATCAATACCTATTGTTTATGAGCCAAAAGAAGTTGAAGGAGAGATGTATGTTGATGGAGGAGTTATGCAAAATCTTCCCGTAGAACCACTTTTAAAAGAGAATTGCGATATTATTATTGGTGTTGATGTTATTTCTGTACCAAATCAATCAGAGATAAAAGGGTTGGTAAATATATTTGCAAGATCAATGGCTCTTTCAATTTCAAGTAATACTGAAAGCTGGGCAAAAAAATGTAATTATATAATAACTCCAAACTTAGAGAAATATACTATGTTGGATTTTGAAAAAGCACAAGAACTTTTTGATATTGGTTATGAAGTTGGGAGAGTATTTTTTGAAGACTACAAAAAACAAGAAGCCAAATTAAAAAAATAAACGCTTTATTCTTCTGATAGGTTTAAAGTTGATTATTTATTGGAATTATGTGAGACATATCAATAAATAATGTCAGAATTAAATAAATACCAAATACAATTAAAATTGATCCAATTATTCTATTTGTGTAGGTAATTACTCTATCTGTCATAAAACGTTTTATTTCGTTTGCAATAGCACATTTTATTAAATCCATGCAAAGCACAGTAATTAATATAGAAATTAAGAATGTGACTTGAAGATTTATTTTAGGAAAACTACTTGCAACACTAATTGGGATTAACCAAAATATCCAAATACTTGGGTTTAAAATATTGAAAGCAAAACCTTTGGCGATATATTTAAGTTGAAATTTTGCTTTTATTTCAATATCCTTTGCTTGTTTTGGTTTGCTAATATGTCTTTTAAGAGCAGTATAAATTCCAAAACCTAAAAGAAAGAACCCACCAATTACAGATAAAATTCTTTGTGCCCTATCTGTTTCAAATATTGATGATAAACCATACCAAGCAACAAATACCATAGTTATATCACTAATAGATATCCCAAAGGCAAGTTGAGAACCTTTTTTAAAACCTTTGCTAATACTTGTTTGGATAAGAGAGAAAAAAGCAGGTCCAGCCATAAGAGATAGAGTTAGACCAAATAATATTCCTTGTGTTATGGTTTGAAAAAAATGCATATAGTTTATCTTTGATATTACAATTTATTGAATGCAAATTTACATAAATATCATTAATAATAAGAGAAAATAGACGTAAATATTGTATCTTTGCCGATTAAATATTAAAAATATGGAAACTAAATTAAATACAATAAAAGAAGCTATAGAAGACTTTAAGCAAGGGAAATTGCTTATTTGTGTTGATGATGAGGATAGAGAAAATGAAGGAGATTTTATTTTCCCAGCAGAAAAAATTACACCAGACATTGTTAATTTTATGGTAACTCATGGTCGAGGTTTAATGTGTGCTCCTTTAACAGAAGAAAGATGTAGAGAGTTAAACCTTGATATGATGGTTTCAAACAATACCTCTTCTCACGAAACTCCATTTACAATTTCTGTTGACAAACTTGGAGATGGTTGTACAACTGGAATATCAACAAGTGATAGAGCTAAAACAATTAAAGCTTTAGCAGATCCAAAAACTCGTCCTGAAGAATTAGGCCGTCCAGGACATATTTTTCCTCTTAGAGCAAAATCAGCAGGAGTTTTACAAAGAAGTGGACATACTGAGGCATGTGTTGATTTGGCACGTTTGGCAGGTTTAGAACCAGTTGCTGTTTTGGTGGAAATTCTTAATCAAGATGGAACAATGGCTCGATTGCCACAATTGATGGAAATCTCTAAAAAATATGGAATAAAAATCATTTCAATTAAAGATTTGATTGCATATAGAGTTGCTAACGAAACTCTAATTAGAAGAGAAGAAGAAGTTATGTTGCCAACAGAATGGGGAGATTTTCATTTGATTGCCTACACTCAATTAAATACAAATGCAACTCATATGGTACTTAAAAAAGGTACTTGGACAAAAGATGAACCAATTGTTGTTAGAGTTCATTCATCCTGTGCAACAGGAGATATCTTTGGATCATGCAGATGTGATTGTGGAGGACAATTGCATGAAGCTATGAAAATGATCGATAAAGAAGGTAAAGGACTGGTAGTATATATGAGCCAAGAAGGAAGAGGGATTGGTTTAGTTAATAAAATTAAGGCATATCATCTTCAAGAACAAGGAATGGATACAGTTGATGCCAATCTTGCATTAGGATTTAGAGCGGATGAAAGAGATTATGGAGTGGGAGCACAAATTCTAAGAGATCAAAATGCAAATAAAATTCGTTTATTAACTAATAATCCTGTTAAGAGAAAAGGGCTTGAAGGATATGGTATAGAAATTGTGGAAACCATACCTTTGGTAGTGGGAATCAATCAACACAACAAAAACTACCTAAAAACAAAAGCTAAAAGAATGGGACATACTTTAGATGTCAAATAGAATTTTTAAAAATAAAATGTAAGAAAAAAAGCAAAAAGTATACAATTTTTGGAAAATATTCTTATATTTGCAGTGTTGGTTAAGCTTAAAAATGATGGAAGATTTGCAAACTCTTATTGTTGGAATAGAATATAAGATAAGGAGATTAATAGACGAGAAACATAAATTGGGGCAAAGCATTGAAAGCTTAATTAACGAAAAAAATGAATTAAATAAGATTGTATTAGAGCAATCGAAAGAAATAAATAGTTTAAAAGAACAAGTAAAAACATTAAAATTAGGAGAAACAATAAAAAATAGTTTAGATACAACAGACGTTAAGCTGAAAATAAATAACTTGGTGCGAAAAATTGATAGGTGCGTAGGGATAATTGTTGAAACCGAAAAAGCAAAAAGTTCTAATAAGTAATGACAGAAGATATTTTAATTAGTGTTGATATAGCAGGTCGAATTTATAAGGTTAGGGTAAAGAGAGAAGAAGAAGAGGTATTTAGAAATGCCGTTGAAGCAGTTAAGACCAACATTAAAGAATATGCCAAAATGTACGCTTATAAAGACAAACAAGATTTATTAGCAATGGTGTTGTTGCAATATGTTACATCTTACATGAAAATAAAAGATGATAATCTTTTTGGCAACAAACAATTGATTGAAAAATTAGAAGAAATCAATAGCATACTTTAAATAGAATAAAATATAATTAAGGAAATAAAGGAAGTATTCCCGCATCAGTTCAAAAACAGTTTGTAAACTCAACACTAAAAAGAAAAGGAGGACGCTCATAATTGAGTAAGACAGGCCTCAACCCTTAGGGGTTCTTCGTTAAGAAGACAGTGGAAGTTTGATGCAATTGGCACTCAAATCTTGTTTTAAGGAGTTTTTCATTACTCCATTTTGAAAGGATGCGGGTTTTTTATTTATAGTCGTTCAGCTTATACCATCTAAACAATTTTATTTATCCTAATTTATAGAATAGGAAATAAATAAAAATTAATACTATATATTTATATGAATACAGTAACAATAATAATCGTTTGTATAATAGTAGCAATAATCTTTTTTGGATTAGGGATACTGCTAACAGCAACCAAACTTAGAGCATCACTTACGAAGAAATCCTCACAAGTATTATTAGAAGCAGAGGAAAAAGCCGAAATGGTTAAGAAGGAAAAAATGCTTCAAGCAAAAGAGAAATTTCTACAACTTAAATCAGAACACGAAAAACAAGTACAAGAACGTAATAACCGTGTTGTTCAAATTGAAAATAAGCTAAAACAAAGAGAACAAGATTTAAAACTTAAAGTTGAAGAATTTCAAAAGAAATACAGCGAATTTACACAAGCAAGAGAAAACTTAAACAAACAATTAGAAATTCTTTCTTCTCGTCAAGCAGAAGTAGAGAAAACATTCCAAAAGAGTGTTGAAAAATTAGAGCATATAGCTGGTTTGTCAGCATCAGATGCAAAGCAACAACTAATTGAAGCAATGACTGGTGAAGCTCGTTCAGATGCTGCAAGTAGAATTATGGAAATTGTTGAAGAAGCTAAACTAACTGCCAACCAAAAAGCAAAAAAGATTGTTGTAGAATCAATTCAAAGAACAGCAACAGAAAACGCAATAGAAAACACAGTTTCTGTTTTCAATCTTGAAAACGAAGAAATAAAAGGAAGAATTATTGGTAGAGAAGGAAGAAATATCCGTGCATTAGAAAGTTTAACAGGAGTTGAAGTAATTATTGATGACTCACCTGATGCAATTATACTTTCATGCTTTGACCCAGTAAGAAGAGAAATTGCTCGTTTGGCTCTACATAAACTTGTTACAGATGGACGTATCCATCCAGCAAGAATTGAAGAAGTTGTTTCAAAAACCAAAAAGCAAATTGAACAAGAAATCATTGAAACAGGTAAGAGAACTTGTATTGACTTAGGAATAATAAATCTTCATCATGAGCTTGTTCGTATGATTGGTAAAATGAAGTATCGTTCTTCTTATGGACAAAACTTATTACAACACTCTCGTGAAGTTGCCAATTTATGTGCAACAATGGCATCTGAATTAGGACTTAATCCAAAGATAGCAAAACGTGCAGGATTACTTCATGATATTGGTAAAGTTCCAGATAATGAGCCAGAACTTCCACACGCAATTCATGGTATGAAGCTTGCAGAACGCTGTAAAGAAAAACCAGAAATATGCAATGCAATTGGAGCTCACCACGATGAAGTTGAAATGGACAGCCTTTATGCACCAATAGTTCAAGTGTGTGATGCTATTTCAGGAGCACGTCCAGGAGCAAGAAGAGAAGTTGTTGAAGCATATATCAACCGTTTAAATAAATTGGAAGAAATTGCAATGTCTTACCCAGGAGTAATTAAAACATACGCAATTCAAGCAGGTAGAGAATTAAGAGTTATTGTTGCAGCTGAAAAAGTTTCAGACCAAGATGCAAACCAAATTTCAATGGACTTATCAAAACAAATTCAATCTGAAATGGTATTCCCTGGAATGATTAAAGTAACGGTAATTAGAGAAACACGTTCAGTTAACTACGCAAAATAAAATCAAATTCACTCTGCATAGTAAAATTAAATAATTATTATGTAATTGATTGATAATAAAATGAACTATGTAAGGCATTTATTTATATAAATAAGTGCCTTATTTGTTTTTATTTTTATTACTTTTGCAACCATAAATGTGGAAAGATTTGAATTGATTGCAACCACACAAAAAAATGCTAAAACATTTTTGATTACATCAATTCTTATTTCCCATTTTGTTAGTTTAATTAATTAATTTAAAGACAAAACAAGATGGCTTATTTTTTTACTTCTGAATCAGTTTCAGAAGGTCACCCAGACAAAGTATCAGATCAAATTTCAGATGCACTTTTAGACGAATTTCTTCGCCAAGATCCAAATTCAAAGGTTGCTTGCGAAACATTAGTAACAACTGGTTTGGTGGTTTTGAGCGGTGAAGTAAAATGTAATGGATATATAGACGTTCAAGACGTTGCAAGAAGGGTTATCAAAAACATAGGATATACCAAAGGTGAATATATGTTTGAAAGTAATTCATGTGGAGTTATTTCAGCAATTCACGAACAATCAAGCGACATCAACCAGGGAGTTGAAAGAGAAAACCCAGAAGATCAAGGAGCAGGAGATCAAGGAATGATGTTTGGTTATGCTTGTAGCGAAACCGAAGACTATATGCCTTTATCACTTATTTTATCTCACCAATTGGTTTCAGAACTTGCAGAAATCCGTAGAGAAGGAAAGCAAATGAAGTATTTGCGTCCTGATAGCAAATCACAAGTTACAATTGAGTATGATAACAATAATAAACCTATTGCAATCAACACAATTGTTGTTTCAACCCAACATGATGATTTTGACAAGGACGATGACAAAATGCTTGCTAAAATTCATAAAGATGTGAAAGAAATTCTTATCCCAAGAGTTATAGCAAAGCAAAAACGTAAGGATGTTCAAGACCTATTCAAAAAGGACTTTATTCTTTATGTTAACCCAACTGGAAAATTCGTAATTGGAGGACCTCATGGCGACACAGGATTAACAGGAAGAAAGATTATTGTTGATACCTATGGAGGAAGAGGAGCTCATGGTGGTGGTGCTTTTTCAGGAAAGGATTCATCAAAAGTTGATAGAAGTGCAGCTTATGCAGCAAGACATATTGCAAAAAATATGGTTGCATCAGGAGTTTGTGAAGAAGTTCTTGTTCAAGTTGCTTATGCAATTGGTGTTGCAAAACCAGTAGGATTTTATGTAAATACTAACGGAACAGCAAAAGTTAAGGATGCAAAAGGCCAAACACTTACTGATGGAGTTATTGCAGAAAAGATTAATGAAATTTTTGATCTAAGACCTTATTCAATTGTTAAACACTTTGGACTAAAAAATCCAATCTTCCTACCAACAGCCAAATATGGTCACTTTGGAAGAACTCCTTACGAGGAAAAAGTAACTATTTTTGAAAATGGAAAGGAAAAACAAAAGACAGTTGAGTTCTACACTTGGGAAAAATTAGATTACGTAGATAAAATCAAAAAAGCATTCAATCTATAAACAGATAGATTAATTTCTGTTTTAGTCGCAAAAAGTATATTGACTTAAATATTATTAGTTAGTATAATTTTTGCGACTTTTTTTATAATTAATCACCGACTTTTATAAAATATATCCCTTCTTTTTGAAAATATATCAAGTATATTTTTCTATAAGTCAAGTTTATTTTTAAATAACCTTAGTCTTTTTATTTTAATTTGGGTCAGGTCAGGTCATACCTAAGTAAATAAAATGAATGACCCTATGACCTTTGGATAACCAAATAATATGCAGTATCCCAATATTAAAAATATTGGGGGTATACTGCTGATTATTTGTTTTGGTTTATCTTTAATTTGTGTTATCTTTGATTTTCATTCAAGCTTAAACACCAAATGAGCCTTCTGACGTTTTGTCATATTTTTGGCTATGGCAAACAAATTGAGGGCTTTATTGGTAATTAGTATTGATAATTAAAAAACAAATATATATGGAAACAAATAAAAAAAATCAAAGATTAGATCAGTTGAATCGTTATGCAAGGAATTTGAATAATGAGGCAAAGAAAGGAAAGTTAGACCCAGTTATTGGAAGGGATGATGAAATAAGAAGGGTTTTGCAAATACTTTCCAGAAGAACAAAGAACAACCCAATGCTTATAGGTGAGCCAGGTGTTGGAAAAACAGCTATTGCAGAAGGTATTGCTCAAAGAATAGAAAGAAAAGACGTTCCTGAAAACTTAAAAGATAAGGAAATCTATTCATTGGATATGGGTGCATTGATTGCAGGTGCAAAGTACAAGGGAGAATTTGAGGAACGTTTGAAAGGAGTAGTTAATGAAGTAATAAGTTCAGAAGGAGATGTTATTTTGTTTATTGATGAAATTCACACACTTGTAGGAGCTGGTGGAGGTGAAGGAGCAATGGATGCTGCAAATATTCTAAAACCTGCCCTTTCTCGTGGAGAATTGAGAGCAATTGGAGCAACAACCCTTAATGAATATCAAAAGTATTTTGAAAAGGACAAGGCACTGGCAAGACGTTTTCAAACCGTTATGATTGATGAACCAAGTGTTCAGGATACAATTTCAATTCTCAGGGGGTTGAAGGAAAAATATGAAATACATCACAAGGTAAGAATTAAGGATGCTGCAATTATTGCTGCTGCTGAAATGTCTGCTCGTTACATAACCTCACGTTTCTTGCCCGATAAAGCAATTGACCTTATTGATGAAGCAGCTGCAAAGCTAAGAATGGAAATAAACTCTTCACCAGAAGAAATTGATGAAGTGGATAGAAGATTGCGTCAGTTGGAAATTGAAAGAGCTGCCATTCGTAAGGAAAAAGATCAAGTAAAAGAAGCACAGCTAACAGAAGAAATTAATGCTTTATCTAAGGAAAAAGATACACTAACAAGCAAATGGAAGGAAGAAAAGAATTTGGTTGATGCCATTCAAGATGAAGTAAAAAAGATTGAAAACTACAAGCAGGAAGCCGATTTGGCTGAAAGAAGTGGAGATTATGGAAAGGTTGCAGAACTTCGTTATGGTAAGATTAAAACTGCCGAAAAAGATTTGGATGACTATAAAACCAAACTTCAAAACATTCAGGGTGGAGTGGCACTTATTAAGGAAGAAGTTGACCAGAATGATATTGCTGATGTTGTTTCTCGATGGACAGGAATACCAGTTCAGAGAATGATGCAAAGTGAAAAAGAAAAGCTTCTTAGTTTGGAAGAAGAATTGAAGAAAAGAGTTGTTGGTCAGGATGAAGCCATAACAGCAATTGCCAATGCCATCAGACGAAGCCGTTCAGGACTAAGCGATGAAAAGCGACCAATAGGTTCATTTGCATTTTTAGGCTCAACAGGAGTTGGTAAAACAGAGCTAGCAAGAGCCTTGGCTGAACTTTTGTTTGATGATGAAAATCTTATGATAAGGATTGATATGAGTGAATATCAGGAAAGGTTTTCAGTAAGCCGTTTGATTGGAGCACCTCCAGGATATGTGGGTTATGAAGAAAGTGGTCAATTGACAGAAGCAGTCAGAATGAAACCATATTCAATTGTACTATTGGATGAAATTGAAAAAGCACACCCTGATGTATTCAATATATTATTACAGGTTTTGGAAGATGGACGTTTGACCGACAACAAGGGAAGGGTAATTGACTTCAAGAATACAATAATAATTATGACCTCCAACCTTGGTTCAGAAATTTTACAAGAAGCACTGGAAGATGAATCATCTAATTTTGAAACCACATGGGATAAAGCGCAAAGAGAAGTTCTGGAACTTTTGAAAAAGACAATAAGACCTGAGTTTTTGAACAGGATTGATGAAATTGTTGTATTCAGACCATTGAAGATTGAACAGGTAAGACAAATTGTAGTATTGCAACTGGAACTTTTAACCAATCAACTATATCAAAAACATATCGATATTGCCTTTACACCAAAAGCAATTGATTACCTGGCAGAAAAAGGTTATGACCCATTGCTTGGAGCAAGACCAGTTAAAAGAGCAATTCAAAAACTTGTAATCAACCAATTATCAATTGAACTGATTAAAGGAACAATTTCACAGGAAACCAAGATAGAGGTTGATGAAGTTGAAGGTAACTTAGTGTTCAGAAGAGCATAAACAAACCCTAATAAATAAATTAAAGCTATAATCGTAACTGGTTATAGCTTTTTTTGTTTCTTATTCGTAATATTCGTATTCAAATTTTTCTATATATGCAGGATGCCTTTCTTCAATAAGGTTTCCTTTATTATCATATTTATAATAAACATTTTTAATATTTGAAGGATCGCTATATATTACTTTATAGTCCTTACTAAACAACTTGTATTTATATCTTTTTACTATAAAATTCTCAATTAGATCATCCTTATAGATTTCCTTTTTGAGTTTCCCTTTTGAATTGTAAAAATATTTCGTTTTGGAAGATTGATTAGTTTGGTTATATGTATGTTCAATTAATCTTTTATTTGAATCATATTTCCATTCATTAATCAATTGATAATCTAATTTTCCATCACTATCATATCTTTCTTCACATTTGTAAATCAATGTATCATCATTATATTTATAAATAATTCTTTCTTGATTATATCCATCTGTTTCTTCTTCAATTAGTCTTTTTTTCTCATCATACTTATATGTTCTTGGAGTAGTATTATTTTTATTTCGGTTAGTATAAAAATATTTTTTTGTTAGCATATTATTTGAATAAATCAAACTATCAGTATATACTCCTTCTGGATCAAGAGAATATGTCTTTTTGATTAAAATATTTTCTTTATTTTCATTATAATAATATTTTTCAATAGTAGATTTTTCCCAATTATCATTTTCTTCAAATTTACCAGCGTCAAAATATTTAATTTTTTCAGATAGAGTATTATCTGGATTATAGATATATTCAATTTTTTTCTTTTTATAATTATAATTACTTGGATCATAATTAACTTCCTGAACTAAGTTATAGCCTTTATAAAAGAATTGTTGTATTGTTGGAGAATCATCAAAACAATATGTTTTCTTTTCAATCACTCTTCCCTTATCATCTAATTTAAAAGTTTCTTTTTCAATGGTAAAATCTCGAGGAAGTCCCCATTGCTTGGTGTTAATTATTCTATCAAAATTATCATAAGAATAGGTTATTAATGAAGTTAATTCATTGTTATAATATGATTTTTCTTTTATGATTTTATTATGTGAGTTGTAAATAAATATGTTTTCTCCGATAACTTCATTGTCAATATAAGTTATTTTTTTAACTAAGTTACCTCTTTTGTCGTATTGAAATAAATTGAAATCATTTATTGTTTCATAGTCATAATCTTTAACTTTTTGTCCTTTATAATTATATTCTGTAATATCACAGCTAATTTTTTTATTGTGGTAATATCTATTCATTGATGTTTGATTATTATTAGAGTCATAAGTATATGTTAGTATATTAGAATCTCCTGAATTAAAGATTAAAGTTTCTTCTAATAAATTATTAGCATTATCATATTTATAATTTGTTATTGATTCAATGCTATCATTAAAATAATCATCCTTTTTAATGAGTTTATGATTTGAATTATAATAATACTTGGTAACTACAACATTATTTCTACTATAAAAAATACTATCTAAAATAATGTTTTTATTTTCATCATAATATTTAATACTAATTTTTGCTTTTTTACTTTCCTTGTGCTTTTGAGTTTCTTTTCTATTTTGGAAATCTACAAACACATATTCAGAGGGAGTGATTGTATCCAAATAACCATCTTTGCTATTATCGTATGTCTTTATGTAAAATGATTTTACCTTTCCATTAAGTTTATAGTTATTATAATATTGTGCATTTGCAGAAGAAATAGTTAAAGAAAGGAAAACTATTAACCCTAAGAATGCTTTGGAAGAGATATTCATAATGATTTTAGTTTGTATTTTATATAAGATTAATTCTCTTTGGCAAAGGTAGTAAAATTCTTTTTTATAAATTGTTTATAAGTTTCTCAAAAAGTTTAGTGTTTAAATTTATTAATTACACTTTTATTTTTTTTCTCTACTCAAAATTATTCAATATATGTCACTACAATCTTCTGATTAAATCTATTTTGGTAGTATAAAAGAGTGCGTAAAATAAAACCTTACTTCAGTAAATTAAAGTAAAGAAAGAATTTTTTAAAGGGTAGTATCCCAAAAAGTGTGTAATGATAGAGTAATTTAGTAGTGCAAAGTTAATTAATTTCTTTAATATTTATTATGGATAAATAATCTTCAATCCATCTAAATTTTATTGTTTCATATTTAAATA